>TARA_R100000306_G_C4381919_1_pt1 | contig 20306 bp, 20 predicted proteins | sample TARA_R100000306 | Tara Oceans TARA_R100000306 (sample SAMEA2620824) | marine metagenome | biome: marine biome (ENVO:00000447); feature: mesopelagic zone (ENVO:00000213); material: "saline water (ENVO:00002010), including plankton (ENVO:xxxxxxxx)" | depth 1000 m | reverse complement strand
TCTTGATTTTGGCATTACCTACCGGCCCGAGAAAATGAGCGGCTTGTTGTTCGAACCGCTATACAACGAGGAAATGCGGCTGGTGGTGGGCAAGTCGCATTTGTTCGCCAACCGCCGTTTTGTTCGGATGGCCGAACTGCACGGCCAACGTGTCGTGCTGGTGCCGTCGTCGTATGCCACGCGCGCTTTGCTGGAAGATTGTTTCTCAATGGCCAACGCGCAGCCGATTGTAGTTGCTGAAATGAATGCGATTGCGCCAATGCTTGAATTCGTGAACATGAGTAATGCGGCGGCAATCGTATCGGAGTATGCCGTTGGCCTGGATGATGCCCGGGTGATTCCGTTGCAAAGCCCCACGCCTGTTCGTACACCGGGCCTGATTTGGTTGCGCGGGCACTTGCGCACGCCGGCAATGCGGACGCTGGCCGGCATTATCCGTGACAGAGTCAGTGAATTGAATTTGCGTCGTCTTCGCGGGAAATGACGGCATCGGGCCAGGGCATCGAAACTCTGCTTTTGATACGCTTATCAAGTACCATTCTCAATTAACTTTCGCTATTTGGTATTCACACTCATGAGCCACGCTTTATCCGACGCGCATCTTGCCCAGCTTTACGCCCAACCCGGCCACCTTTTGCGACGCGCCCATCAGATATCCGCCTCCATTTTTCACGATGAACTGGGGGAAATGGTTACGCCCGTTCAGTATGCGATTTTGCGCACGTTGAAAGCGTTTCCGGGGATCGACCAGGTATCGCTGGCAGGGCTGGTTGCTATGGATACGTCAACCGCCGCCAGTGTTGCCGGCCGTCTGGCCGAGAAAAAGTTGCTGACCCGTGATCTGGATCCCAACAATCGCCGCCAGCGCAAATTGTTCCTGACGGAGCATGGGGAGGCTTTGTTGCAGCGAACGGTGAGCGGAATCGACCGTTTGCATAATCGCCTGTTCGACGGTTTCACACAGCAGGAAGAAACGCAGTTTATGGCACTGTTGCAAAAGCTGGTTCATATTAATAATTCGCAAAGCCGGGCACCCTTTGTGCCGGCCAAAGCGGTTTCTGCGGGTCAGCGGGTTGAAAAAGGGGTTGAAAAACTAGGGTAAACCCTTGTTGCTTGCGTGGTGCCACAGAGTAAAATAATCCTAGATTCAGTGTACTGAACGTTAAAAAACGAACTCAGACGCTTTGTTATTTTTTATTCAGCGAGGCTGGTATGTTTATCAAAAATGCATGGTACGTTGCCTGTACGCCTAACGAAATCGATGGCAAGCCCCTGGGTCGCCAGGTTTGTGGCGAGCGAATTGCCTTTTATCGTGGCGCTGAAGGGAAGGTCGCGGCGGTTGAGGATTTCTGCCCGCATCGCGGTGCGGCGCTTTCGCTTGGGTTTGTCGAGAACGGCAACCTGGTTTGCGGCTATCACGGCCTGACCATGGGGTGTGATGGGAAACCGGTGTCGATGCCCATGCAGCGTGTGGGCGGCTTTCCGTGTGTAAAAAGTTACCCCGTCATCGAGAAATACGGCTTTATTTGGGTATGGCCGGGCAATCCCGACAAAGCCGATGAAGCGCTTCTCCCGCACCTCGAATGGGCGGTCAGCGACGAATGGGCATACGGTGGCGACATGTTCCATGTGAATTGTGATTACCGCCTCATGATCGACAATCTAATGGATCTCACCCACGAGGCCTACGTTCATGCCGATAGCATCGGGCAAGATGAAATTGACGAGTCGCCGGTGGAAACCAGTGTCGAGGGCGAAACGGTCATTACCAGTCGCCACATGCCCGGGATTACCGCACCGCCTTTCTGGAAAGCCGCCATGCGCGCCAATGGCCTGGATGATTCCCAGGTGGTTGATCGCTGGCAGATTTCCCGCTTTTCCCCGCCCAGCCATGTTCTTATCGATGTGGGTGTCGCCGTTGCAGGCAAGGGCGGAATCGATGCCGACCCGAAATACCGGTCGCGTGCCGTTGTGGTTGACTTCATCACGCCGGAAACCGAGAACAGCCATTGGTATTTCTGGGGCATGGCTCGCAACTTCAAGGCCGACGATGCCGAACTCACAGAACGCACCAAAATTCGCCAGGGCGAGATATTCACACAAGACCTTAGCGTTCTTGAGGCGCAGCAGCGAAATCTCGACGATCATCCCGAGCGCCGCTTGCTGATGCTCAATATCGATGCAGGTGGCGTACAATCTAGGCGTGTCATTGACCGTTTGGTCAAGGCAGAGCAGGAAGAAAACGCTACGGCTTCAGCCTGATGGTCACCCATGGTGCGGGCTGGAGGTTTTTCCACGCCCGCATCCAGTGGGTCAAACCAACTTAATAGATGATTGAATGAGTCAACTTTCCGTTAAAGTCGTCAACAAAACCCAGGAAGCTGAAGACATTGTCAGCCTTGAGTTAGCCAGTACCGATGGTAAAACCTTGCCTTCGTTCAGTGCCGGCGCTCACATCGACGTCAATGTTCCAGGCGGCCTGACCCGTCAATACTCGTTGCTGAATGATTCCGGTGAACAGCACCGCTATGTGATCGGTGTATTGCGCGACCCCGAGTCCCGCGGCGGTTCTACTGCGATTCACGATAAAGTGAATGTGGGCGATGTGCTGCAAATCAGCGAGCCCAAGAACCATTTTCCGCTCGTGAAATCCCAGCGTTCCGTCTTGTTTGCGGGCGGTATCGGCGTGACACCCATTTTGTGTATGGCAAGGCGGCTCAGTGCTGCCAACGCCGACTTTCAAATGCATTATTGCGCCCGCACGCCCGAGCGTATGGCGTTCAAGGGCGATATCGAGTCGTCTGCATTTGCCGGTCGGGTGCAATTTCACTTCGATAATGGCGATGATGCGCAAAAGCTCAAGCTGGAAGAGGTGCTTGCCGAGCCTCAATCTGGCACGCATATTTATATATGCGGCCCTACGGGCTTTATCGATTACGTTGTTAATACGGCCAAGGCACAAGGCTGGCCAACCGAGCAGGTACACCTTGAGTACTTTGGTGGTGTCGAAGTCGATACAAGCGATGACGAGTCCTTCGAGGTGAAAATCGCAAGTACCGGGCAAACCTTTACGGTTCCGGCCGACAAGTCCATTACCCAAGTGCTCGACGAGAATGACGTCTTCATTCCTGTGTCGTGCGAGGAAGGGGTATGTGGTACCTGCCTGGTTCGTGTGCTTGAAGGCGAGCCTGAACATCGCGACCTTTACTTAACTGATTCCGAGCATGCGGCAAATGACCAAATGACGCCATGTTGCTCGCGGTCGAAATCTTCGGTCCTGGTATTGGATTTATAAGGTGTTCCTTAGCTTTTACAGAAAAACGCCGCTGATGCGGCGTTTTTTTGGAACAATGCTGGGGCGGTGTCATTTTTTGAAATAAAGTTTAGTGGTTTAAAACAAAAACGGAGACAACAATGTCCTGGAAATTATCAATTTGCGGCTTTGTGTCGTGCACAAAACACCGGAGGCCGCGATGCTGGGTAATTTAATCGGCGTGGTGTTCGACGGCGTTGCGTTCGGGGCGCTGTTGTTTCTGATCAGTGTGGGTTTGTCGGTCACGATGGGGCTGATGAACTTCGTGAACCTGGCTCATGGTGCATTTGCCATGCTGGGCGGCTATGTGAGTGTCGAGCTCATGACGCGCCTGGGTGTGCCTTTCCTGGCCACGCTGCCCATTGCGTTCCTGGCGGCTGCCCTGGCGGGGTTTATTCTTGAACGCACGCTTTATCAGCGACTTTATGAGGCCGATCCGCTTGACCAGGTTTTGTTCTCAATTGGCCTGGTTTTCATGGTGATTGCCACCTTCACCTTTTTCTGGGGCCCAACGCTTCAGCCGGTGAATCTGCCCGAGTGGCTGCGTGGGCAGTTCAGGGTGTTCGACATTGGCTTTGGTGTTTATCGCCTGTTCCTGATCGGCGTGGTGATTCTGATCACGATTGCCCTGGGCCTGCTGATCGAGCGTACGCGTTTTGGTGCCCAAATACGCGCCTCGGTCGACAATCAACAAGCCTCGAAAGGCCTGGGTATAAATGTGAACCGGGTGTTCAGCCTGACCTTTGCGCTGGGCTCCGGCCTGGCCGGCCTGGGCGGTGTGCTGGGCATTGATGTGCTGGGCCTGGATCCCACCTTCCCGCTTAAATGGATGGTTTATTTCCTGATTGTGGTGGCGGTTGGTGGTGCGGGCACGATTCGCGGGCCGCTGGTTGCTGCGATTTTGCTGGGTATTTTCGATGTGGCGGGCAAATACTATGTGCCGGAAATCGGGGCGTTCGTTATCTATGTCCTGATGGTTGTGTTGCTGCTGTTTTTCCCTAACGGTCTGATCACGAGGCGCGCATGAATATGCAATCACTTTCTATCGTCGATCGTCTGCCCGCCCCGCGCGTGCCTAATGATCGCTGGCACAAACTGGAATACCTTTTCTGGATTCTGCCGTTTGTCGCTTATTTCCTGTTCCCCACCAACCTGGTGCTCATCAGCCAGATGATGATTCTGGCGCTGTTCGCCTTGTCGCTTGACCTGATCCTGGGCTATGCCGGCATCGTGTCGTTGGGACATGCGGCCTTTTTCGGGGTGGGGGCTTATACCTCGGGCCTGTTGTCGACGCATGGCTGGGGCGAGCCGTTCAGTGCCTTACTCATGGCGGCGGTTCTGGCCGCCATCCTGGGCTATATCACCAGCTTCCTGGTGGTTCGCGGCCATGAGCTGACGCAACTGATGGTCACCCTGGGGATTGGTTTGATGCTGTACGAAATTGCCAACAAGGCAACCGACTTCACCGGCGGCGCCGACGGCTTATGGGGTATTTCCACATGGCCGCTGTTTGGTATTTTTGAAATCGACCTCTACGGTAAAACAGGCTATTTTTATAGCTTGGCGGTGCTGTTCATCATGTTTCTTTTCGCGCGCCGTCTGGTGAGCTCCACGTTTGGGTTAAGCCTTATCGGCATTCGTGAGGGTGCCAAGCGCATGCCGGCCATCGGGGCCAATGTCGACAAGCGGCTGGTGGCCATTTACACCATCAGCGCGGGCATGGCCGGTGTGGCAGGTGCTTTGCTGGCGCAAACCACACAGTTTGTGGGGCTCGATTCCCTGGGCTTCATCCGTTCGGCCGATTTGCTGATTATTCTGGTGCTGGGCGGCGCAGGGCGTTTATATGGCGCCATGCTGGGTGCGGTGGTCTTCATGTTCGCCCACCATTATATTTCCGACATTAATCCGGTTTATTGGCAATTCTGGATTGGCTTGTTGCTGATCGTGATTGTGATGATGGGCAGCGGCGGTATCCTGGGTTCGGTAGAGCGGATTCTTGAACGTCGGCGCAACCGGGCGGCTGAAAAGGGGGCCTCATGAGCCAGGATACAACCTTACGTACCGAAGGCCTGACCAAAATCTGGGGTGCCTTCCAGGCCAATAGCGATGTCACATTGTCGTTCAGGCCAGGTGCCCGCCATGCCCTGATCGGGCCAAACGGTGCCGGTAAAACCACCTACATCAATATGCTCACCGGCGCGTTGCCACCCACGCGGGGCAAGGTGTTTCTGGGCGATCGCGATATCACTCACTTGCCCCAGCATGAGCGGGTGAAGCTGGGTATGACGCGTACTTTCCAGATCAATACGCTGTTCGCCGGTTTAACCGTGCTGGAGTCTATTGTGCTGGCAATGAGCGAACGTGATGGGTTGCACAAGCAGTGGTACAAAACGGTGGAAAAGCAAAAGGGCCTGGTGGATGAGGCCGTTGCACTGTTGGAAACGCTGCGTCTGGCAACTGAAATGAACACACGTACGCGCAACTTGCCCTATGGCAAGCAGCGGTTGGTGGAAATTGCGCTGGCGCTGGCCACACGCCCGAAGGTGCTGCTTCTTGACGAGCCCGCCGCGGGTATCCCGCAGGCGGAAAGCCAGGAATTGTTCGAGGTGATTTCCCAGCTTCCACGCGATGTCACCATTTTGTTTATTGAGCATGACATGAGCCTGGTGTTCCGATTTGCCGAGCGCATTACCGTAATGGTGGGCGGCAAAGTGTTAACAGAGGGCAGCCCCGACGAAATCGCGGCGGATCATCGCGTGAAGGAAGTGTATTTGGGGGAGGCCGAACATGAGTAATACGTCGCAAAACATCCTGACGGTTGATCGTGTTTTCGCCGGATACGGAGAGGCGGTTGTCCTGGAAGACATTTCGTTTTCGTTGAAAGAGGGCGACAGCCTGGCGTTGCTGGGTCGAAACGGGGTGGGCAAGTCGACCTTGTTGCTCACCTTGCTTGGCTTAACGCAATTGCACAGTGGTGCCATTCACTGGGACGGGCATGATGTCTCGCGCGTACCTACACATCAACGGGCTGCCAACGGTATGGGCTGGGTGCCTCAGGAGCGCCATATGTACCCATCATTAACCGTTGAAGAACACTTGACGGTGGTGGCGCGATCGGGCCACTGGGACGTTGCCAAGGTATATCAGTTGTTTCCAAGGCTGGAGGAGCGACGCGCCAATATGGGTAATCAGTTATCCGGGGGCGAGCAACAGATGCTGGCGATTGCGCGTGCCCTGATGGTGAACCCGCGCCTGCTGCTGCTTGATGAGCCCATGGAAGGGCTGGCGCCCATTATCGTGCAGGAATTACTGGGTGTTATTCGGCGGCTTGTGCATGAAACCGGCCTGACCGTGATTGTCGTGGAGCAGCATGCGAGGCTGGCCCTGGGTTTGACTGATCAGGCCATTGTGCTGGATCGTGGGCAAATTGTGCACCAGTCAACCAGCCAGTCATTGCTCGATGAACCGGAAACATTGGATCGACTGGTGGCGGTGGCCTGATTACCGTAACGCTTCAATGATGAGCCCGATACAGCAAAGTGTTTGTATCGGGCTCTTGTTTTTGGCGATCTGGAAGGTATATTTTCAACTTAGGTTAATTTGTGCACGCTGTTTACAGAGCGTTGTTCTGTAATGGGTATTTTGTGTAATTAAATAGTTTTCCATCGTGTTGTCCACAGTTTCGGTGGATAAGTTCGATAAAATCGGTCGACACGTTTTTGGCTTGATTAACAATTAAACGCAAAGGAATTTATGAGCGACATACAAACGTTAATTGATTGGGTTGCCGCCGGTTTTACGGCAATGGCATTCGATTTGGTCATTGCCCTGGTGATTCTGGTTATCGGTTGGCTGGTTTCCAGTTGGATTGGAAATGTCGTTCGGCGCGTCGCGACCCGCTCTACGCGTATCGATCCAACCATTGTGCCAATTGCCTATACCGTTACCATCTGGGCAATTCGCGTCGTCGTGCTGGTTGCGGTGCTGGCCCGCCTGGGTGTCCAGACAGCAAGCATTATCGCGGTGCTGGGTGCGGCAGGCTTGGCTATTGCGCTGTCTTTACAGGGAACATTGCAGAACATCGCGGCCGGCATCATGTTATTGGCATTGCGTCCGTTTCGCGCGGGTGACTTCGTGTCGGTTGTTGGAACGGTTGATGGCATGGTGGATGAAGTCGGCCTGTTCATGACGCGCTTCAAGCAGTACGACGGTACCTTTATCATGGTGCCCAACAGCAATATCTGGGGTAGTGCAATCCTGAACCTCAGTCGTCATCAAACGCGGCGCGCTCAGGCGTCAGTTTTCATTCCTTACGGCGAGGACGTCAACCGTGCGATGGACGAGTTGTTAACCATGGCCAAGCAACATGCCTTGACGCTTGATGATCCCGCGCCCATGGTTATGGTAACGGAGTATCGGGATCACGCCATGGTGGTCACCGTGCGTGCCTGGGCGCAAGCAGGTAACTGGTTCGATCTGCAGAACGACATGAACAAGCGTGCGCAGGAAGTGTTGCGTGACGCGGGTGTTGAGCTTCCGCCTTCACGCCCGATTAAATAAATCACCCGCTTCGATCGAGCCGCCCCACGCCAATGGTTCAGTCTTTTCGCAGCTGGCCGTTGGCGGCCTTGACCATGGCCGTACAAACGCCGCGCATCATATCGACTTCGTCGTTGGTCATTTGATTTCGACCGAAAAGATGATGCATGCGCGGGATCAGTTTCTTGGGATAGGCCGGATTCAGAAACTGAATCTGGATCAGTGCTTCCTGCCAGTGTTTCAGAAAGGCATTGATTTTTACTTGCGAGGCCAGCGCTTCGCCCGCATCGGAGTTGGCTTGGTCGTTGCCGCGACCTTCGGCCTGAACAGGGTGCGTGGTATCCGATGCATCGTTTGGTTCGGCGCCGGGGAGCTGGCTGTTGAGCGCATAACGTAACTCCCACGCGGCCAATTGCAGCGCTTGCGCAACATTCAGCGAGCTGTAGGCCGGATTCGCGGGAATGTGGCAGATGCGCTGGCATTGCGTGATGTGTTCGTTGGTCAGGCCCGACCGCTCGGTGCCCACGACAATGCCGACTCGACCTTCTGCGTAGGCACAGACATGCTGCCTGCTAAGGTTCGCGGCTTCGCGAATATCGCATACGGGCGGGCCCAGTACCCGCTCGCGGGCGGTCATGGCGAATGCCATGGTAAGCGGGGCCAAGGCGTCATCCAGGGTTGGTACCAGGCTGGCGTTTTCAAGTACGTCGACGGCCCCGCTGGCCAGTGCGATGGCATCAGGGTGATGGGTTACGTTCTCTTGTACAGGATTAACCAGGCACAGGTCGCCAAAACCCATGGTTTTAATCGCACGGGCGGCTGCGCCGACATTTCCAGGGTGACTGGGTTGCACCATAATGAAACGAATGCGGGAAAACAAGTTGCTCATTTCGATGATAAAAGCGAAGTCATTTAAAATAGCCAGCTAAAATGCGCTTGTAGCCAACACAGATTTGTTATTAAAAACGGAATTTTATGCACCCCATGCTTAACACCGCCATTAAGGCGGCACGCCGCGCCGGCGCCATCATTAACCGGGCCAGTCTCGACCTCGAGCGTGTGCACGTGGCACGTAAGGGGCCTAAAGATTATGTCACGGAAGTAGACAAGAACGTTGAAGAGGCCGTAATCGACATGCTGCGCACAGCCTATCCTGAACATGGATTCCTGTGTGAAGAGTCGGGTTTGCACGAGGCCGGGCAAACAGTCGACGGCGTACCCGAATACCAGTGGATTATCGACCCTCTCGACGGCACAAGCAATTTTATCCACGGCTATCCTGTATACGCCGTTTCCATTGCGTTGGCACACCGTGGGCAGGTCGTTCAAGCTGTTGTTTACGATCCGAGCCGGAATGAATTGTTTACCGCCAGTCGCGGCGGCGGTGCCTTTTTGAACGACCGCCGAATCCGGGTGTCGGGCCTGACGCGCTACCACGATGCGATGCTCAGTGCTTATGTTCCTGATTCCGGTGGTGGCGTGTCTCCCGATTCGCGTTGGGCCAACCTGCTGTCCGGTTGCGCCAGTGTCCGTCGCATGGGTGCCTCTGTTCTGGATCTTGCCTACGTGGCCAGCGGTCGTATCGACGGTTTTTGCGGCAAGAACCTGAAGCGCTGGGATCTTGCCGCAGGCGGGCTCATGATTCTGGAGGCGGGCGGCCTGATCGGCGACTTTGAAGGTGAGCAAACCTGGTATGAAACCGGCAGCGTTATTGCCGGCAGCCCAAAGATTTTCACGCAAATGCTGGCACATTTGAATGCAAAATAAATTGACGCGGGGGCGCAACTAATGGAAACATTTGCTTTCGATTGGATGGGCGATCCCGCAGCCTGGGTCGGGTTGGCAACGCTGATTATCCTGGAAGTGGTTCTGGGTATCGATAACCTGATCTTCATCGCCATTCTGGTCGACAAGCTTCCGCCTCATCAGCAAGATCGCGCCCGCATCATGGGCCTTTCTCTGGCACTGGTCATGCGCCTGGCCCTGCTGACTCTCATGTCATGGATGATCAAGCTGACCCAGCCGCTTTTTTCGCTGGGGCCGGTCGATTTTTCCGGTCGTGATCTCATCCTGATCCTGGGTGGTTTTTTCCTGCTTTTCAAAGGCACCCTGGAATTGCATGAGCGTATTGAAGGCCGGGCCCAACATGCCTCCGGCGCGCGCTTGCATGCAAGCTTTGGGCTGATCGTGACCCAGATCATTATTCTGGATGCGGTTTTCTCGATCGACGCGGTGATTACCGCTGTCGGCATGGTTGAACACCTGTCAGTGATGATGCTGGCCGTTGTGTTTGCCATGGGCGTCATGCTGTTTGCCTCCAAGCCGCTTACCCGGTTTGTGAACGCACATCCCACCGTGGTGGTGTTGTGTCTTGGCTTTTTGCTTATGATCGGCTTTTCCCTGGTTATCGAGGGTTTCGGCTTTCACGTCCCGAAAGGGTACCTGTATGCGGCAATCGGGTTTTCGGTACTCATAGAAGCCCTGAATCAGGTGGCACGTCGGAATCTGAAAAAAGAAGAGCAGCACCGGCCCATGCGGGAGCGGACTGCCGAAGGGATTATGCGCATGCTTGGGCGCAAGCCCCTGGTTGGCCCCGAGCAACCTCAGACAGACAAGTCCGCCAGTTCGGCCGCCCAGGTTTTTGGCGAAGAGGAGCGCAATATGGTCAGCGGGGTTTTAACGCTGGCCGATCGCAACATCCATTCCATCATGACGCCGCGCAACGATGTTTCGTGGGTCAACCTGGATGATCCTCCCGACGATATCCGCCAGCAGATCATCAAAACGCCGCATAGCTTTTTTCCTGTGTGTCGCGGCTCTCTTGACGAGGTGATCGGTATTGGTCGCGCCAAAGAGTTATTGGCCGATATTCTGACTTCAGGGCATGTGAAACTGTCGCGTTTGCGTGATCCGTTGATTGTGCATGAGTCTATCGGGGCATTGCGTTTGATGGAAACGTTAAAACGCTCACGCGGGCAACTGGTTCTGGTCACCGACGAGTTCGGCACGATTGAAGGCGTGGTAACGCCTATTGATGTTTTCGAAGCCATTGCCGGCGAGTTCCCGGATGAAGACGAGTCGCCCGATATCATCCAGGAAGACGCAAACCGCTGGAAAGTTGACGGCGCGGCGGATATTCACCATCTGGAGCAAGTTCTGGGTACCGATGGCCTGGTTAATGAAGAAGAAGGCTACTCGACACTGGCCGGGTATCTGTTGGGGCGTTTCGGCCATTTGCCGGCGCCGGGTGACACCTGCGAGCTCGAGCGCCCGCATGCCAGATTCATTTTCAAAGTATTGCGTCTTGAAGGGCGCAGGATTGCGACCGTTCTGGTTGAGCGATCTGCCGTCATGCCCGATGGCGACAGCGTCTCCGACGGATCGTAACGCAGTGAGGAAATATAGGTTGTACATATGACAGAAAGTACCTGGTTTTTGCTTAAGGCCTTGATCCTGGGCTTGGTGGAAGGGTTCACGGAATTCATACCGGTCTCGAGCACGGCGCATTTATTATTGATTGGCCAATGGATTGGCTTTGATTCGGGCGATGCGAAAGTTTTCGAGGTGGTCATCCAGTTCGGTTCGATCCTGGCGGTGGTGTGGATCTTCCGACATCGTCTGTGGCAGCTGATTTGGGGTACTTACCGGCGTGAACGCACTGAAGTGGCGTTTACGCGGAATTTGATCATTGCATTTTTGCCGGCTGCGGTCATTGGGTCGCTGGCGATTCAATACATCAAGATGCTGTTTCACCATCCGGCTATTTTTGTCGTTACCCTGATACTGGGCGGGCTCATTATGTTGTGGGTCGAGCGCAAGCCGCAGTTTTCCAAATTTCCTGATTCTGCGTCTTCGCCTGAGCAACCTAAAGGCAGTGCAGGCCCGCCCACCCAGGCGCTGGAAGATATTTCCTGGAAGCAGGCGCTGGCGGTTGGCTGCGCACAATGTATTGCGATGATCCCGGGTACGTCGCGTTCCGGTGCGACGATTATTGGCGGGATGATGGCCGGTATCGAGCGTAAAACCGCAACCGAGTTTTCATTCTTCCTGGCAATTCCAACGATGCTGGCGGCAACCGTTTACGATTTGTACCGCCATGGTTCGGCATTATCCGGTGAGCAAACCAGCGCAATCGTCGTTGGATTTGTGGCCGCATTTTTCAGCGCGCTGGTATTGGTTAAGGCGCTGCTTCGCTTTATTGCCAGGCATACTTATCGCCCGTTCGCGTGGTACCGCATTGCGTTGGGTATTGTGGTGCTGATCTGGTTAAGCCTGGGCAGCTAAGGTTCAGGGGCGCTCAAAGATCGGAAAGTCGTGGTCGGTTGTACTGACAAGCTGCAGTGTGTCGGCCGCAATGTGCAGCCAGCCTCCCCGGGGGCTCTCGCTATGGTCGTAGTCCCAGTCGGGTAAGACCACATGCCGCAGGACACCGCTTTGGCCCAGGTCGAATACGCGAATGGCAGGACGGTGGGTGTGGCCGTGCACCAGGGTCTTGATCTCGTAGTTCATGAACATATCCTTCACCGCCCCGGCATTCACGTTCATGATTTCAGCACGCTTTGTCTTGTTTGCCTGCATGCTGCGCCGGCGCGCCATGCGTGCTATGCGCTCACGCAGGTCGGTACCGAGCGAGAAGAAGAGTTTTTGCACAACCGGGTTGCGCACGATGCTTCTAAAGCGCTGATAAGCCCGGTCGTCGGTGCACAACTCATCACCATGGGTGAAAAGTATCGTCCCATAATCAGTATGAATGAGTGCCGGCTCGGGCAGTAGCGTTGCGTGAATGCGGTGACACAGTTTTTCGCCAATGAGGAAATCGCGGTTGCCGCGTGCCACATACAACTGTGTTTTTTTGCCTGTGTCGGCCAGTTGGGCCAAAGCCTGGGCCAGCCATTCAGGTGGCGCCTTGAGCGCAACGTCGTCGCCCACCCAGGCATCAAACAAATCGCCACCGATAATCAAGGCGTCTGCTTCTTCACCGGCGCGCTGAAGAAAAGCCGAAAATTGAGCCCAGGTTCGGGGTGTGTCGGGCCCCAGATGAATATCCGAGGCCAGCCAGACAGTACCGGCCAGTTGCAGTTTATTCGACAACAACAGCTTTTTCGATGATGACATCTTCGACAGGCACGTCTTGATGGAAGCCTTTGTTACCGGTGCTGACGTTCTTGATCTTTTCAACGACTTCGGTACCCTCGATGACTTCGCCGAACACTGCATAGCCCCAGCCGTTGCTGGTGGGTGCAGTGAAGTTCAGGAAGTCGTTGTCCGAAACATTGATGAAAAACTGAGCGGTGGCCGAGTGCGGATCATTGGTGCGCGCCATTGCCAGCGTGTAGCGATTGTTTTTCAGGCCATTGTCGGCTTCGTTTTCAATCGGTTCGTGCGTGTCTTTTTGTTTCATGCCGGCTTCAAACCCGCCGCCCTGAATCATGAAGTTGTTGATGACGCGATGGAAAACGGTACCGTCGTAAAACCCTTCACGAACGTACGTCAGGAAGTTCTCGACTGTTTTTGGGGCCTTTTCGGCGTTCAGCTGAATCAGCATGTCACCGTGATTGGTTTGCATGCGAACTTGGGGTTGGTTGCTCATGGACTCACCTTGTGTTGAATGATTATTGGAATTGGCAGCGTTCGCGCTACTCAGGAATGTGGCAATAGCCAGTAGGAACAGAAGAAAGAATGCGGTGCGAAAAGTGTTTTTTGTAAGTTGCATCATGGCGGCAAAAGGAGGCAAAAAAAGAGATCAGGGGTGGTTGCTGCATAGCCCGCCTGTAATCGAGCTGGCGGGCTATGCCTGGCAAAGCCGGGGGCAACCTTGCGTGTTTAGTCCAGGATGTTTTGTACTTCCTGTGCTTTTTGCGTAGCGTCTGCAATACCCGATTGCCCCGCCTGTGTGAACGATTCGTAGGCTTGCATAAGCTGAACCTGACCCAGATTGTATCGGGCCAAGGCGTATTCCGGAAACGCCGACAGCGCCATGGTGAGTGCGTCGTGGGCCCGATCAAGCTGCTTTTGCTTGATATAGATCGAAGCCAGGTTGTTCCACGGCTCGGGCAGCTCCGGGTAGGTGTTTGTCATTTCGCGATAGATTTGTTCGGCTTCGTTTTCACGGCCCGTGGCGGCAAGGGCCCGGGCGTGAAGAAATGTAAGTTGTACATCCTCGCCTAAACTCTGTGACGCTGCGCGCTGGGCCTCGCGTTTTTCGATAATGACCAGCGCTTCTTGTGCCTTGCCCTGGTTAATCATTTGTTCGATACGGTCGGTAATTTGAGACGGCGTAAGCGGCAAGGAAGTGTCCACGCCTGGTGAGAGCGCCTCGAGAACGTTGGCCAGACCCTGCCAGCCTTTTTCGGGTGCCGGCTCGTCATTGAAAAGTTTTTCATCCGTATCGCCGGTTTGGGCAATGGCTTGAGTGGGCGCCGCGAAGGCGAACAGGGCAAGCATGACAGAGAAACAAATTCGACCCATAAATTGACGCACTGATGTGTCCTGTGAAAAAAAGGTATCCGGCAACAAAAGCCGGTTCCATGTGGAATTGCTATACTTATCGACCGCCATTTTAGCCTTGCTTGAATCTCAAACGCGAGCCATAGCGCAGATGCTGCACATTTATAACACCCTTTCCCGGCGTAAAGCGCCTTTCCAGCCTGTCGAACCAGGTCGAGTTCGCATGTACGTATGCGGCATGACCGTTTACGATTATTGCCATCTCGGGCATGCCCGTATGCTGGTCAGTTTCGACGTCATTCAACGTTGGTTGCGTGTGTCGGGGTATGACGTCCATTATGTACGCAATATTACCGACATCGATGACAAGATCATTCGCAAAGCGGTGCAGACCGGTCAACGCCTGGGCGAGGTGACGTCTTATTACATTGACGCCATGCACGCCGATGAAGCGGCATTGGGCGTGCAGCCGCCCGATGCCGAGCCCCTTGCAACCGAGCATGTGGGTGCCATGCTTGATATTATCGGTCGCCTTGAAGACAAGGGTCTTGCCTATCGCGCGGGCAGTGGCGACGTGAATTACGCCGTGCGCAGTTTCAAGGATTACGGCAAGTTGTCGGGCAAGTCGCTCGACGATTTGCGGGCCGGTGAACGGGTTGCTGTCGACTCCGACAAACGTGATCCACTGGATTTCGTGCTGTGGAAGTCGGCCAAGCCAGATGAGCCGGAAGAATCGAAGTGGCCGTCCGCTTACGGCCTGGGGCGTCCCGGATGGCATATTGAGTGTTCGGCCATGAGCCGTGCCTTGCTGGGGATTCCGCTGGATATTCATGGCGGCGGGCCCGACCTGAAGTTTCCGCATCATGAAAATGAAATTGCCCAGTCTGAAGGGGCATTTGATACGCAGTTGGCTAACATCTGGATGCATTGCGGCCCCCTGATGGTGGATGCAGACAAAATGTCGAAGTCATTGGGCAATTTCCGTACGATTCGCGACACTATTGCTGTTCCCGGCACCACGCACGAAGACAGCGCGCAGTACCAGACCAATGCGCGCGAAGCCGAAATGCTGCGCTTTTTTATCGTGCGTAATCATTACCGCAGCATTCAGAATTACACGCCGGATAACCTGCGCGATGCGCAAAACGCGCTCGACCGGTTGTATCAAACCTTATCGAATGTTGAGCCCGAAGCGGTACAGGTTGATTGGTCGTTGCCCGAAGTGGCGGGTTTTCGCGATGCGATGAACGATGATTTCAATACGTCTGGTGCGGTGGCGGCGCTATTCGAACTGGCAGGTGAAGTTAATCGTACCGGCTCTTCGCGCGCAGCGGGTTTGCTGAAGGCCCTGGGCGCCGTGCTGGGCCTGTTGCAGGTCGACCCGGCGGTTTATGCTCGCAGTTCGAGCCGCTATGTTGGTCAGGTTGAGGCGTCGGAAACATTTGATGATTCGCACATTGATGCGTTGGTTGAGGAGCGCGCCGTAGCCAAAAAATCGCGTGACTTTGCCCGTGCCGATGCAATTCGCGAACAACTGCGCCGGGCCGGGGTTGAGCTTGAAGATAAACCAGGCGGTGTCACGCAGTGGCGGCGGGCGTAGAATAGGCAACTGAATAACTTTATGTCCGATCAATTGGAAGTACCTTCACATAAACCGGAATTCTGGGATGAGGCATCGAAGCAGCTCATGCGACGTGACCGGATTCTCCGTAAAATCATTCCTGTTTATCAAGGCGATAGTTTAAAACCGCCGTTTCCTCCTTTCATGACACTGGCCAGGGCGATCATCAGCCAGCAAGTGTCCACCAAGGCTGCAGATACGATCTGGGGGCGGTTTACCGGTTTATGCGGCCGTCGTCCGTCGCCTGCTGCCGTCATGAAGCACGACCTTGAAGCATTGCGGGGTGTGGGCCTGTCGCGACGCAAGGCGGAATATGTGTCTGACCTGGCAACGTGTTTTGCTGAACGGAAAGTCCGCCCCGCAGCATGGTCCGGCATGAACGATGAAGAGGTGATTGCCTCTTTGTGCAGTATCCGTGGCGTCGGACGCTGGACGGCCGAGATGTTTTTGATTTTCAACCTGCAGCGACCCGATGTATTGCCGCTGGACGATGCTGGTTTGATTAAGGCAATTTCTTTACACTACTTTAGTGGTGAGCCTGTTTCGCGTTTTGAGGCACGCGAGGTGGCGCAGGCGTGGGCGCCCTGGCGTACGGTTGCAACATGGTATATGTGGCGCAGCCTTGATTCCGGTGCCCAGTCGCACTAAAGTCGTAAAACCAAATTGGAAAACAAGTACTTATGCGAAATACCTTTCTCGAATTTGAACAGCCTCTGGCCGAGCTGGAGCAAAAGATCGAGCAATTGCGCTACGTGCAGGCCGATTCAGCCGTGGATATTTCGGACGAGGTCGGACGCCTGCAACAGAAAAGCCAGACCCTGGCAAAAAGCATCTACGCCAAGCTCACGCCCTGGCAAACCGCGCTTGTGGCCCGCCATCCGCAGCGGCCCTACACCTTTGACTACATCCGCGAGCTTTTCACCGATTTCCATGAGCTTCATGGCGATCGCATGTATGCAGACGACCAATCGATTGTGGGTGGGCTGGCGCGCTTCAATGGAACGCCGTGCATGGTGATTGGTCATCAAAAAGGGCGCGATACCAAAGAGCGCTCAATGCGTAACTTTGGCATGCCGCGCCCGGAAGGGTATCGCAAGGCAATGCGCCTGATGCGCCTGGCGGAAAAATTCCGTCTGCCGGTGTTTACGTTCGTGGATACGCCCGGCGCCTATCCTGGTATCGGGGCGGAAGAGCGGGGGCAGTCTGAAGCAATCGGGCACAACCTGTATGCCATGGCGGAGTTACGGGTACCCATTATTACGACTATTATTGGCGAAGGCGGTTCGGGCGGCGCCCTGGCCATTGCAGTGGGTGACGCTGTCATGATGTTGCAGTACGCCACTTACGCGGTTATTTCCCCTGAAGGCTGTGCTTCCATTTTGTGGCGTAGTGCCGATAAGGCGCCAACGGCGGCCGAAGCACTGGCCATTACGGCCCCTCGCCTCAAAGAGCTGGGCCTGATTGATCAGGTGGTTGATGAGCCGATTGGTGGCGCTCACCGTGACCCGGTTGTCATGGCGCGCAGTCTGGGGCGCGCATTGGCCGATGCTTATCGTCAGGTGTCCAACATGACAACCGAACAAATGCTTGAACATCGCCTGCAGCGCCTGATGTCCTATGGTCGTTACCAAGAGGCGCGTGCTTAAGCAGTTGCGCGCCAGTGTACGATGTCTGCTGATCCGGGCCTCACCAACCGCATAACGCAAGCCCTGGCTCAAGCGCCTGCGCTACACGGCCAGTTGGGCGTGGCCGTTAGTGGTGGCATCGACTCATCCATGCTGGCGGTGCTTGCCTGCGAATGGGCGCGCGCGCATCGCATCACCCTGCATATGTTTCATGTGCATCACGGGCTGCAGGTTGACGCAGATCAATGGCAGCACCGTGTACACGACCTGGCGCATCAGCTTCGGGTGCCATGTCACAGTGTTCGCATCAACATTGACCCAAAGAACGGAAAAGGCATGGAAGCGGCGGCCCGCGAGGGCCGATACCACGCGCTGGCACAGCTTGCCGGGAAAGTGCAGGTGTCACACATGTTGCTGGGCCATCATCAGAATGACCAGGCGGAAACTGTCCTGCTGCGTTTGCTTCGCGGGGCTGGGCCGCATGGTCTGGCAGCCATGTCGCCTGTCTCGATACGCAATCATTTGTATCTGGTTCGCCCGTGGCTCGATGTGCCGCGCAAAAAGCTTGAGGCGCTTGCCGATGATTATGCGGGGCAAACGGGGTGGTATCCGGTTGCCGACCCCAGCAATCAGCAGGATCAATATACCCGCAGTGCGCTGCGCGGCCGTTTGGTTCCCGAGCTTGATGACCGCTGGCCGGCGTGGCGAGGCAATGTCGTGCGCCATGCGCGCCAAAGTGCCGAGGCACGTGAAATTCTTCAGGAAGTGGCGCTGGGCGATTTCGAGACACTGGCGCCTTCGGGCGATAAAACCAGTTTTTCATTGGCCCGCTGGCGCACCCTGAGCCCGGCCCGTCAGACGCATGTTTTGCGCTATTGGCTGGATTTTCATGGCTTGCCCATGCCCTCGGAAGCGCGGCTGCACGAGCTGATTAAACAGTTGCGCAATTTGCATGCTTTGGGGCATGATCGTCAGATGCGTCTGCACCATGCGAACCATATTATCAGCTGTGAAAAAGGGCGGGTGAACCTGCTGGGGGTCGGCAAAATAGTGCGCTGATGTTACAATTGATGGTTTTATTTGTCGGGCGATAACGACAACACACACTCAATTCAGAGGAAAAGATGTCCCTGATAGTTCATAAATATGGTGGTACTTCGATGGGCTCGGTTGAGCGCATCCAGAACGTAGCCAAGCGCGTGGCCAAGTGGCATGCAGCAGGGCACCAGGTGGTGGTAGTGCCTTCGGCAATGTCGGGCGAAACCAACCGTTTGCTTGGCTTGGCCAAAGAAATTTCCCCGCAGCCCAATGAGCGTGAGCAAGACATGCTTGCGTCAACCGGCGAGCAGGCCAGCAGCGCACTGCTGGCCATGGCTTTAATGGCGCAAGGTGTGCCGGCTCGCAGTTACACAGGCTGGCAGGTTCCGGTAAAAACCGACGCTGCCTACACCAAAGCGCGTATTACCTCCATCGATGATGCCCGCATCAAGGGTGATCTGGCCGAGGGCCGTGTGGTTGTGGTAACCGGCTTTCAAGGCATCAACGACGAAGGTCACATCACGACCCTGGGCCGCGGCGGGTCCGATACCTCTGCCGTGGCCATTGCCGCAGCCATTGGTGCTGAAGAATGTCTTATCTACACCGATGTCGATGGTGTGTACACAACCGACCCGCGTGTCGTATCCCAGGCGCGTCGTTTGAACGTTATTTCTTTCGAAGAAATGCTGGAAATGGCGTCGCTGGGCTCCAAGGTGCTGCAAATTCGCTCAGTTGAGTTTGCCGGCAAGTACCGCATTCCGGTGCGCGTACTGTCGTCGCTTACCGATCCCCTGATGCCGCTTGAAGAGGAAATGAATTCAGGCACTCTAATTACTTTCGAGGATGACCAGAAAATGGAAGCTGCCGTTGTTTCGGGCATTGCCTTTAGCCGTGATGAAGCCAAACTGACCCTGTTGGCCGTTCCGGATAAGCCGGGCGTTGCATACTCAATTCTTGGTCCCGTCGCCGCGGCCAATATTAACGTTGACGTGATCCTGCAGAACCAGTCGGTTCATGGCACCACCGATTTTTCCTTCACTGTCAATCGCAACGACTTCCCGCGTGCGCTTGAAGTGTTGAAGAATCAGGTTGCGCCGGCCGTTGGTGCACGCGAGGTGCAAGCCGACGAAAAAGTGTGCAAGGTGTCGGTAGTGGGTATCGGTATGCGCAGTCATGTGGGTATTGCCAGCCTGATGTTCCGCACGCTAAGCGAAGAGGGCATCAATATTCAAATGATCAGCACCAGCGAAATCAAGACGTCGGTGGTCATCAGCGATAAATACATGGAATTGGCCGTTCGTGCCTTGCACAAGGCTTTTGGTCTCGACCAAGACGGCGATATCCCTGTGGTAGATGAAACTTAAATGATTTTGCCCCCATGGGCATTAATTAAGTGCGTATTCTTATGTTAGAATATTGAGCTTAACTGGAGATGTGGCCGAGTGGTTGAAGGTACTCCCCTGCTAAGGGAGCATACGGCTTATACCCGTATCGAGGGTTCGAATCCCTCCATCTCCGCCAGAGCCTTCTGGCGTTCAGTTTTCAAAAACCCGCAAAGGTAAATGCCCTTGCGGGTTTTTCTTTTGGTACGCTAGACCCACAAACGCTTAAAAAGGTGGTCGCATGATTCTAGATGCATTATTGAAAACGCTGCACGTTCTGGCAGTCGTCCTGTGGGGGCTCTACCCCATAAACGGGGGATCCAGCATTCATTAGACACGGT
>TARA_R100000306_G_scaffold6274_8_pt1 | contig 20762 bp, 16 predicted proteins | sample TARA_R100000306 | Tara Oceans TARA_R100000306 (sample SAMEA2620824) | marine metagenome | biome: marine biome (ENVO:00000447); feature: mesopelagic zone (ENVO:00000213); material: "saline water (ENVO:00002010), including plankton (ENVO:xxxxxxxx)" | depth 1000 m | reverse complement strand
TGAATACGAAGTCATTTTTCAATTTTTAGGATATAAAACGCTTACTAAAACCATTGACGCCACTTCTTTTCCATACGTATTAAATGTAAGATTGGAAGAAGAATCGGTCAGTCTTGACGAAGTAGTTGTCTCTAACAACGAAGATCCTGCCTATCGAATTATCCGCGAGACGATTGCAAAACGTAAAATAAACCTTGAAAAAATCGCTGCTTATACCGCAGATTTCTATTCCCGTGGTATTTGGCGCGTGGAAGATTTGCCTGAAAAAGTACTGGGGCAAGAAATAGGCGACTTTGACGGAGCACTCGATTCTACAAGAACGGGAATCATTTATCTTTCTGAAACGATAAGCGAAATTGCTTACCAACAACCCGATGATTTCAAAGAAAAAATAATTGCCAGTAAAGTAAGTGGTAACGATAATGGCTTTAGCTTTAACAGTGCACAAGATGCTAATTTTTCGTTTTACGAAAACTCGATCGACCTTAACGCTTCCATTGTTTCGCCCATTGCTGATAACGCTTTTAACTATTACCGGTACAAACTCGACGGAATTTTTTACGAAGGCGATAAGCTTATCAACAAAATAAAAGTCACCCCAAAACGTCCAAAAGATCGAGTATGGGAAGGATTTATTTATATTGTAGAAGACGATTGGCAACTCTACGGAACCGAACTCAATACTAGTGGTTCGGCTATTCAAGTGCCTATGGTCAACAAACTCTTATTTAAGCAAAACTTTAAATTTGATCCAAAAACTGACAGTTGGGTAAAACGATCGCAGACCATTGATTTTAGTTTTAAGTTTTTAGGTTTTCAAGGGGATGGACAGTTTATTGCCGTATACAGCAATTATGATTTTCAACCTCAATTTTCTGAAAAATCCTTTACAAACGAAGTACTTTCCTTTGCTGAAGAAGCCAATAAAAAAGACAGTCTTTTCTGGAAAGGGACACGGCCAGTTCCTTTAACAGATGAAGAACTGAAAGATTACATAAAGAAAGACAGCATACAAGAACTTCGGAAATCGAAGAAGTATTTAGACTCGGTTGATGCAGTTTCCAATAAACTGAAACCACTGGACATCATCACCGGATATTCCTATAAAAATAGCTATGACAAATGGAGCGTGAGCTACGACGGAATTTTCCCCGGTATCAATTTCAACACCGTTCAAGGGTGGAATCCCAGTGCCGGACTTCGATATTTTAAGTGGTACGATGAAAACCAAACCGAATGGCTTTCCATTTACGGTGATGCGAATTATGGAATTTCAGAAGACAGATTGCGTTTTACCGGTGGAATCACAAAGAATTTTAATCGCACCAATAGATTACGGTTGTCTCTTTTCGGCGGAAGTAAAGTACAACAGTTTAATGCCGAAGAACCTATTTCACCTATTGTAAATACAGTTTCTACCCTTTTCTTTGAGCGAAATTATATGAAGGTTTATGAATTAAACTATGCAAAAGCTGCGTATAGCCAAGAACTCTTTAACGGGTTGCGTATTTTCACCAACTTTGGATACGAGCAACGGAAACCACTATTTAATAACACCGATTATGTAACCATCCCTAATGATGATGTTTCATATACGTCAAACAATCCAATAAACCCTTCCGACTTTAGCAATGCGGCGATTGATGAGCATGATATTTTTAAAACAGGCATTAGAGCCGATATTACCTTTGGTCAAAAATATATGACCTACCCAGATGGAAAGTATAATTTAGGAAACAATAAGTACCCGGCACTTTCTATAACCTTTGAAAATGGTTTGGGCGCATCAAATGACGACTATAATTACAGCCAGTTACGAGCAAGTTTATATCAATCTATCAACACCGGAAATAAAGGTGAGTTTGCCTACCGAGTGAAAGGGGGAACGTTTTTTAGTGGTGACAACATCAGTTTTGTAGATTATCAACATTTCAACGGAAACCAAACGCGCATAGGTACTTCTTCAAACTACACCAATGTATTTAATTTACTCCCATACTATCAATTAAGCACGAACAAAAACTATTTTGAAGGGCATTTAGAACACGATTTTAAAGGATGGATTTTAGGAAAAATCCCCGGTATTAATCAGCTGAACTTTAATTTAGTGGCGGGAGCGCATCTTTTAAGTATTGAAAACAACAAGCCGTACAGCGAATTTTCAGTAGGTATAGACAATCTTGGTATTGGAAACTTCCGTTTTTTACGATTGGATTATGTTCGTTCGTATTATAACGGAACAAGCGATGGCGCCTTCGTTTTCGGGTTGAAATTTTTAGGATTTTTAGACTAATTTTTATCTTCTAACAAAGGAACAAATCGAAATTCACCATATTCATTTTTTTCAAACTCTTTTTCCGAAGTACGTGTAAAAACAGTCATAATCTGAACGTCCTCACCTACAGGGATAACAAGCTTCCCCCCTATTTTCAGTTGTGCCATGAGAGGTTTAGGAACAAATGGAGCCCCAGCTGTAACAACTATACCGTCGTATGGCGCTTCTTCAGGTAAACCTTTATACCCATCACCAAAAATTAAGCGTTTAGGACGGTAGCCTAGCTTTGGTAAAAAGCGTTTCGTTTTTTTAAAAAGTTCATTTTGGCGTTCTATTGAAAACACAGTGATTCCCATTTCTAACAAAACAGCGGTTTGATAGCCACTTCCTGTTCCTATTTCAAGTACTTTATCGCCTTTTGTAACTTCTAACAATTCAGTTTGTCTTGCTACCGTGTATGGTTGCGAAATAGTTTGATCTGCAGCAATGGGAAACGCTTTATCAACATACGCATGCTCGATAAAACTAGAATCCATAAACAAATGTCGCGGTATCGCATTCACGGCCTCTAAAACACTTTTACTTTCTATTCCTTTGGCTTTTAAGGTTTCAACCAAACGTTTTCGCATTCCTTTATGTGTATAGGTATCTTTCACGGCAATTAACTTTTAAGTTACAAAATAAAAAAACTTTTTAGTTAGAAATGGTAAAAAAGCGAGATATATCAACATAAATTCAATAATAAATAAGCGTTTCTTTTATATCTGAAAAAAGCGGCAGACAGTCAATTGTTTATGAAATTGTAAATCTTGATACACCTTCGTAATTTACCTCGAAAACCGTTACCTTTGCGAAAAACAGAAGCCGATGCTAAAAGCCGGAGTGTTAGGTGCCGGGCACCTTGGGAAAATTCATTTAAAATTACTGGAGCAATCTACTAAATATGAATTAGTAGGTTTTTACGATAAAGACAAAAAAGCTTCAGAAAAAGTTGAATCTGAATTTGGTTACAAAAGTTTTCCTTCCATGGAAGCTTTAATTGAAGCATGTGATATGGTTGATGTAGTAACACCTACATTGTACCATTTTGATTCCGCAAAACAAGTAATTGAAGCCGGTAAACATTTGTTTATCGAAAAACCGATTACACATACCGTTCCCGAAGCTGAAGCACTGTTGGAATTAGCAAAAATTCACAACGTCAAAGGACAAGTTGGGCAGGTGGAACGCTTTAACCCTGCGTTTATGTCAGTAAACCATAAGATTAAAAATCCTATGTTTATCGAATCGCACCGCTTGGCAGAATTTAATCCGCGCGGTACAGATGTTTCGGTTGTTTTAGATTTAATGATTCACGATATCGATGCTATTTTGAGTGTTGTAAAATCAAAAGTAAAAGAAATTCACGCCAGTGGAGTTTCAGTTATTAGTGAAACGCCCGACATTGCCAATGCCCGAATCGAGTTTGAAAACGGTTGTGTCGCCAACCTTACGGCTAGCCGAATTTCAATGAAAAAAATGCGAAAAGCACGTTTTTTTCAGCGTGACGCCTACATTTCTGTAGATTTCCTAGAGAAGAAATGTGAAGTGGTGAAAATGAAGGATGCCCCAAAAACACCGGATGATTTTGCAATGATTCTTACCAATGCAGAAGGTGTAAAAAAACAAATCTATTTCGACAATCCTAAAGTAGATAATAACAACGCCATTTTGGATGAACTGGAAACATTTGCCGATGCTATCAATAATAATACAACTCCAGTAGTTAGCTTAGAGCAAGGCACCGAAGCATTGCGAGTGGCGATGCAAATAATTTCGAATTTTAAAACATTATAAATACTATGAAAAATATTGCAGTAATTGGAGCAGGAACCATGGGAAATGGAATTGCCCATACCTTTGCACAAAGTGATTATAAAGTACAGTTAATTGACATCTCGCAAGATTCTTTAGATAAAGGAATGGCCACCATCACCAAAAATTTGGATAGAATGGTCGCTAAAGAAAAAATAAGCGAAGATGACAAAAAACGTACCCTTGCTAATATTACCACATATACCAACCTAGAGGATGGTGTAGAGTATGCTAGTTTAGTGGTTGAAGCAGCCACTGAAAATTTAGACTTAAAATTAAAAATTTTTAAAGACCTTGATCAATTCTGTTCAGATGACACCATCTTAGCTAGTAATACTTCTTCTATTTCTATTACTGAAATTGCGGCGGTAACGTCACGTCCAGAAATGGTAATCGGGATGCACTTTATGAACCCTGTGCCAATAATGAAATTGGTTGAAATCATTAAAGGCTACAGTACAAGTGCTGAAACCTACAACACAGTTGAAGAGCTTTCAAAAAAACTAAACAAAGTACCTGTAGAGGTAAATGATTATCCAGGCTTTGTCGCCAACCGTATTTTAATGCCAATGATCAACGAAGCAGTTGAAACACTTTATAATGGTGTGGCTGGAGTTGAAGAAATTGATACCGTAATGAAACTGGGTATGGCTCACCCGATGGGACCTTTACAATTAGCTGATTTTATTGGGCTGGACGTTTGTCTTTCTATTTTGAACGTAATGTACGACGGATTTAAAAACCCAAAATACGCACCGTGCCCATTATTGGTAAATATGGTGATGGCAGGCAAAATGGGAGTGAAAAGCGGAGAAGGTTTTTACGATTATGCCGAAAGCAGAAAAGCAGAAACCGTATCAAAACAGTTTGCTAAGTAATTAAACTCTCAGGCTAATTTAAAAACTGAAATATAAAACGGGCCCTTCGACTCACTTCGACTTCGCTCAGTGACCAAACTCAGGGTTCTTAACTAGAAACATGGCAAAAATAATCCCTTTTAAAGCTGTACGTCCTACCCGTGATAAAGTGAGTCTGCTCGCTGCACGGTCGTACGACAGTTATACCCCAGAACAAAGGGAATCGCGCCTTCGGGATAATCCGTTTTCGTTTTTGCACATTGTAAATCCTGGCTATAAATACCATAAAGAAATTTCTGGCGAACAACGTTATTCGTTGGTTAGAAACCGCTATCAGGAATTTAAGGAAGATGGTGTTTTTATGGAAGATGAAAAACCTAGTTTTTACATCTATAAAATTGTAAACCGGGACGGTCTTGAATTTAACGGAATCGTCGCTGCAGCCAGTACAGAAGACTACAAAAATAATGTGATAAAAAAGCACGAAGAAACCCTTCAATATAAAGAAGTTGTTTTTAAAGAATACTTAAAGACAGTTGGGTTTAATGCTGAAGCTGTACTACTCACCCATCCTGATAATGCAGAACTTTCCGCAATTGTAAGTAACGTAATGGAAACCCGCGCGGAGTATGAGTTTACAACTACCTATCGCGACACGCATTATTTATGGAATGTAGATGATGAAACCACTGTTTCAAAAATAAAAGAAGTGTTTTCTGAAATGGAAAGCCTTTATATTGCTGATGGCCATCACCGTAGTGCATCTTCTTTTTTATTGGCTGAAGACCTAAAAGAAGCAGATGACAATCACACCGGAAACGAGCCGTACAATTACTTTATGAGTTATTTAATTCCGGAAAGTGATTTAAAAATTTATGAATTCAACCGCTTGGTAAAAGACCTAAACGGATTGAGCAAAGAAGAGTTTTTAATTAAGTTGGATGCGGTATTCCGTATAGAAAATAGAGGTTTGGAATATTATAAACCTACCCAGAAACAGAATTTCAGTATGTATTTGGATGGTGAATTCTATTCACTGTATCTTCGGAAAAAAAGCTACACCATCAACAATGCACTCGATGCATTGGACGCTCAAATTTTGTTTACTACCATTTTAAAACCAATTTTAGGCATTGAAGATTTACGTAACGACCAACGCATAAAATACACCGATGGAAAAAGTGATATGGCTTACGTGCAAACCGTTATCGATACGGGTGAATTTACGGTAGGCTTTGGGTTATTGCCTGTTCGTGTTTCAGAAATGAAAAACATAGCCGATGAAGGGCTGAAAATGCCTCCAAAAACTACCTTCGTATTACCCAAATTACGCAGTGGAGTCACTATTTACGAGTTTTAGATTGTTTAACAAACTTTAGTTTTTACTAAAGCTTCCTATTTGTATTTTACTGTAGAAAAGAGAACGTTATGAGTATTTCAGAAAAAATAAAATCATTTAAAGAACAATTGCCCGAAGATGTAACGTTGGTTGCTGTTTCAAAAACGAAACCTGTTTCAGAAATTATGGAGGCCTACAACACTGGTCACCGTATTTTTGGGGAAAACAAGGTGCAGGAAATGGAAAGCAAATGGCAAGAAATGCCTAAAGATATTGAATGGCATATGATTGGCCATGTTCAGCGTAATAAGGTGAAATATATGGCTCCGTTTGTGAGTTTAATTCACTCGGTGGACAGCAAACGATTATTAAAAGAAATTAATAAACGTGCCAAAAACGAAGAACGCGTGATTGATTGTCTGCTTCAGATTAAAATCGCCGAAGAAGACAGTAAATATGGCCTTGATAAAGAAGAGGCTTTAGAATTATTGGCTTCAGAAACCTTTCAGAAGTATGAAAACGTAAACGTTATCGGTTTAATGGGAATGGCTACCTTTACCGATGATGAAAAACAAATTGCGGCGGAATTTCAGAAATTAAAAAACATTTACGACAGTATAAAAGACGAATACAGCTTTAGCAAACTTTCTATGGGAATGAGCGGTGATTATAAAATTGCAATTGAAAAAGGAAGTAATTTACTGCGCGTGGGAAGCACAATTTTTGGTGAGCGGAATTATTAAAAACCGCCTTGCCCCATATTTTCAGAAAAAAGGAGAACAAGATACATGTACGCTATTTTAGATATTGAAACAACCGGCGGGAAATATAATGAAGAAGGCATTACCGAAATAGCTATCTATCGTTTTGATGGTCACGAAATTGTAGATCAATTTAGCAGTTTGGTTAATCCTGAACGCAGTATTCAACCGTTTGTAGTGAACCTAACCGGTATCAATAACCAAATGCTCAGGAATGCTCCCAAGTTTTATGAAGTAGCAAAACGCATCATCGAAATTACTGAAGACTGTATTTTGGTAGCCCACAATGCCAAGTTTGACAATCGAATCCTTACCACCGAATTTGACAGATTAGGCTACAAGTATGAAAAGAACACACTTTGCACGGTCGAGCTTTCTAAGCGATTAATCCCTAACCTTCCCTCTTATAGCTTAGGAAAATTAGTAAAATCGTTAGGAATACCTCTTACCGATCGACATCGAGCGCAAGGTGATGCTAGGGCAACGGTTTCACTTTTTAAAATGTTGCTGAATAAGGATACTTCCAAAAACATTATTCAGGCAGCTGTTCGCAAAAATCCGAAACGCCAGTTAGAGCCCAAATTATTAGACTTCATTGCAGATGCCCCTACCGAAACAGGCGTTTATTACATGCATCGTCAGGATGGTGAGATTATCTACATTGGGAAAAGCAAAAACATAAAAAAAAGGCTCACGCAGCATTTCACTTCCGATAACAGAAAATCAAAACGCATACAGTTGGAGGTTGCCAGTGTAAGCTATGAAAAAACCGGAAGCGACCTAATTGCCCAGTTAAAAGAAAGCGAAGAAATAAAACGTAACAAACCTGTTTATAATAGGGCTCAACGAAAAACATTGTTCAATAACCAGCTTACTTCCTATAAGGATCAAGACGGATACATAAACCTAACAATTGAAAAAGCAGATGCCAGAAAAAAAGCCATTACTACATTTACCAACTACCAACAAGCAAAGGCTGTACTTTTTAAAATCACCGAAGATTATAAGCTTTGTCAAAAGTTAAATGGCTTGCACAAAACACAAGGAAGCTGTTTTCAATACAGCATTAAGGAATGCAACGGAGCTTGTATAACCGAAGAATCGCCAGAAACATACAACGATCGGGTACAACAATTCTTAGAGAAAGTAAGCTATAAAAACCAACATATGCTAATTATTGACAGAGGTAGAAATGTAGAGGAGCGATCGGTTGTTTTAATTGAGGAAGGGAAATACAAAGGTTTTGGTTATTTCAACTTAAACCACCAAATAACCAATCCAGAGATTTTAAAAACACTTATCAACCCGATGCAAAACAACCGGGATGTTCAACATATTATTCAAAACTACCTTCGAAAAAATAAAAACGTGAAGACTGTAGATCTTGATTAAGGATATTATGGTTTAATTTATTGTGATTATATTTATGTTGGCAACAAGCTGAAAAAATATATGGCAAAATTTAAATCGGATTTTTAAGGATATCAATCTACCTATGTTTAATAATTTTTTTTGCGTTAATTACGAGATAATTACAAAAGTGTTTAGAAATAAAGATTACCCTTTTCTTTCAACTATTCTTTCTTTAGTTATTTATCAATTCTTTACGGTTTTATTTATCATTGACTTTATTACATTTCAAATTTTAAAGAGACGAGATATTATAATGGAAAGAGAAATAACCTATGGAATTATATTGATTTCCCTTCTTATAATTTCTAATTATGTTTTCTTTTCTCATAACAACCGAAGTATGAAAATATGGAATGAATATTTGAACTATAACAAGTCCAAAAGAATGAAATACCGGTTGTTTTCATATATTTTGATGATTACGATAATTATACTAAATGTTTTTGCTGTATATTCCCTAAGAAATAATATTTACTGGTTTTAGAAAGCCAGTTGACAACAATATATAACCGCAATAACGGCGGATTCGACTACGTCCGAATCCACCCTGCCGGCAGGCAGGAATTGCTAAAGTCAGTTCTAAACCGAAAATTAACGCATATTAACACGTAACTGACGGTTATATCAACCGTTATAGCACATTACTCGAAACACAAACAATCAATTCATTGATGGATATTTTTTGGAGTATACTTATGATAGTTCTTGGATTTGCTTCTATAGTTTACTCATATAAAATGAAAAGACCAAAACTCGATAATTCTTGGGATAAAATAATGACTTTGCGAGGGTATGCAGGAGGAATTCTTTTTATCATTATAGGGATTGTCACACTAATTAGAGGGTGGAACTTTTAAAACAGTAACTGATAAATTTATGAACGCACTAAATAACGTGCCACAACGATGTAAAACCGTTGTCCTTTATTATAACAATATTAAATAATTAATAGAATATGAAACGTATTATAACAGCATTCATTTTTACAGGAATTTTAATTTCTTGTAATTCTTCAGACAAAACTAAAAACACAATAGAGAAATCCCAAGCAACAGAAACTGTAAGTGACAGTACATCAAACGATATCAAAAAACAATTAATTGCTATCGATACAGACGAAGCTTTAATTGCAACAGCTCTAATGGCTGCTCCCAAAGAAAATAGAGCAGAATGTAAAGTTATAGGCTATAATATGACCGGTGAATTTGTGACACTTAAGGAAGGGGATAACGAGTTTATTGTTCTGGCAGATGACCCAAATAAACCTGGATTTAGTGCAGCCTGCTACCACAGGGATTTGGAGCCGTTCATGGCTAGAGGTCGAGAACTTAAAGCTGAGGGTAAGACAGCGGGAGAAATCTTCGATATTAGAGAAGAAGAAGTAAAATCGGGCAAGCTGGATATGGGAAAACAAGGATCTACTCTGCATATTTATTTTGGAGATGATGAATTGTACGATCCCGAAACCTCTAAAGTAGCAGGAGCCCATTACCGTTATGTAGTCTATTTACCATTCGCAACAGCTGAATCTACTGGACTTCCTGAAAAACCTATAGGTTCTAACCATCCTTGGATTATGAATCCCGGAACACATAGAGCACATATAATGATTTCACCTTTGTCAGAAGATAAAAAGTAGTCTAATTAAGTACTTGAAAAAGATAGAGAAACGGAAGAACAACACTTTTCATTACAAAAAACTACTTTAAACTAAGTGTTGTCCATTTGAAAAAACGATAATCTCACGTACGATGCTATTAATTAATTAAACTTAGTTATTTTTATGGCTAAAGATTATTTCCTTTGAAAACAGATAAAAGAAGTTACTGGCGTCAAAAGTTGCATGAGATTATTGCTGAGGCAGATACCCCAATGGGTAAAGTATTTGATGTTATTTTACTTATCCTCATTTTGCTTAGTGTGCTTTTTGTGATGGTAGAAAGCGTTAAAGGTCTTCCAGAAAAAGTGTACGACGTTTTATATATAGGCGAATGGGTCATAACCATCTTCTTTACCTTTGAATATATTGCCCGTATTTTAACAGTAAAAAAACCATCCACTTATATTTTCAGCTTTTATGGAATTATCGATTTTTTATCGACTATTCCGCTGTATCTTTCTTTTATATTGGTTGGGAGCAATGTACTAATTACAGTAAGAGCCTTGCGGTTATTGCGAGTATTTAGGATATTAAAAATTACCCGCTATATAGGCGAAGCCAATAAATTAAAAAAAGCACTCAACGACAGTCGCCCAAAAATCTTGGTTTTTCTTTTCGCCGTATTGATTGTAGCTGTTATTTCTGGTACACTTATGTATTTAATTGAAGGGGAAGAAAGTGGTTTCAACAGTATTCCAGTAAGTGTGTATTGGTGTATCGTTACACTTACTACAGTTGGTTTTGGCGATATAGCCCCAGTTACGCCTTTGGGACAGTTTTTAGCAACCGTGATTATGATTTTAGGTTATGGAATAATTGCCGTCCCTACCGGTATTGTAAGTGCCGAATATGCTAGTAAAAAAGACTATGTTCATGTAAACACACAATCTTGTAGAAATTGTGGTGCAGAAAAACACCGTGACGATGCTAAGTTTTGTCATAAATGTGGAGAAGATCTCCATCCTGAATTAAAAAAAGACAGTTAATGTCACTTAAAAAAGCTACTCTAATTTGCGTAGTGGGCCCCACTGCCATTGGAAAAACAAAACTCGCCATTGAACTTGCTCAAGCTTTTAATACCCAAATAATTTCGGCCGATTCACGGCAATTTTTCAAAGAAATGAGCATTGGTACCGCCGTTCCTTCTGCTAAAGAATTAGCGGCTGCTCCACACCATTTTATTCAGAATAAAACAATTTTTGAACCCTATAGTGTAGGTGATTTTGAAACAGAAGCAATTCAGTTATTAGACAAGTTATTTACTGAAAATGACGTGGTAATAATGGTGGGCGGATCTGGATTGTATGTTGATGCTGTTACAAAAGGACTGAATGATTTTCCCAAGATTTCTAAACAGACAAGAGAGGAACTAAATTCTGAATTAGATGAAAAGGGATTGGAAAGTCTTCAAAAAGAATTAAAAGATAAAGATCCTCTTTATTTCAGTAAAGTAGATATTCAAAATCCACACCGCATAATCCGTGCTCTGGAGGTAATCCGTACTTCAGGGAAACCGTATTCTTCTTTTCTAAATCAAAAGAAAAAAGAACGAACTTTTAAAACTATTTATGTAGGGTTAACTGCTGAACGTCAAATTATTTACGATCGCATCAACAAACGTGTAGATATAATGATGGAAGCAGGTTTATTTAAAGAAGTAGCGGAACTTGTTCCCCATAAAAATTTAAATGCCCTGCAAACAGTTGGCTATCGAGAGCTTTTTGATCATTTAGATGGAAACAGCACGTTAGAGGAAGCTGTTTCAGAAATTAAAAAAAACACCCGCAGGTTTGCAAAACGGCAAAACACATGGTTCAAAAAAAATGAGTCCATTTTGTGGTTTGATTATGCAACGGCTACTTCAGAAATAATTAAAACAATAAAATTAAAAAACGCCCTTTAAAAAGGGCGTTTTTTCACTTATACACTATCTTAATTAATTGTCAACTTCGTCTTTAACGACCAAACGGAATCCTTCACCGTGAATGTTGATTATCTCAACACCGTCGTCTTTTCCTAGGTATTTACGCAATTTTGCAATATAAACATCCATACTTCGAGAAGTAAAATAATTATCATCCCTCCATATTTTTGTCAATGCCAGTTCACGAGGCATTAAGTCGTTTTTATGCAATGCCAACAAACGAAGCAATTCGTTTTCCTTTGGGGAAAGCTTTATTGGATCTTCATCGTTATAGGTTAAAAAGCGAAGCTTGGAGTTTAAATGGAAATTACCAATTTCAAACTCAAATTGTTTGCTGTCTGCAATACTATCGGTCGCTTTTCTTTGAATAATGGCCTTTATTTTCATTAACAGTACTTCACTATCAAATGGTTTGTTTAAGTAGTCGTCTGCTCCTACTTTATATCCTTTAAGCACATCCTCTTTCATCGCTTTTGCGGTTAAGAAAATAATAGGAATATCTTCGTTTTTTTCACGAATTTCCTTAGCTAAAGTGAAACCATCTTTATAAGGCATCATCACATCTAAGATACAAAGATCGAAATCGTCCTTTTTAAATTTTTCAAAGCCTTCCATACCGTTTTTGGCGTGGATTACTTCATAATCGTTCATTGCAAGGTAGTCTTTTAAAACTGTCCCAAAATTGGGATCGTCCTCTACCAATAAGATTTTTTTGTTTTCAGTTTCCATAATTTAAGATATTAAGTGTATTTTTATAATGAAGGTACTTCCTTTTCCTTTCTCACTTTCCACATATACTTGTGCATCATGGTCATCAAGTATTCGTTTTACGTAAGCTAGTCCAAGTCCGTGCCCTTTTACATTGTGTATATCGCCGGTGTGTTCCCGGTAAAATTTTTCAAATATTTTCTTTTGGGTTGTTTTGCTCATCCCCATCCCCTGATCGCGTATTTTTAAGATAATGTAATCTTTTACGTTTTCAGTGTAAACATCAATTTTAGGTGCTTCTTCAGAGTATTTTATGGCATTATCCAATATATTGACCACCACATTTGTTAAATGTGACTCATTGGCCAATACAGAAGACTTTAAAGCCCCCAAATGGCTTGCCACATAACCGCCACGATCTTCTACAATCAATTCTACGTGAGTAATGGCATCGTTTATTATATCGTGTAATTTAATCCGCTCTTTTGGCAGATCTAATTCATTTTTTTCAAGCTTTGAAATGCGCAACACGTTTTCTACTTGGGCATGCATACGGCGATTTTCATCACGTATCATTTTTAAATAACGCTGTAAAAACTCCTTGTTATCTTTAACCTTAGGATTCTTAAGCGAGTCTAAAGCAAGGTTAATAGTAGCAATAGGGGTTTTAAATTCGTGTGTCATGTTATTTATGAAATCTGACTTTATCTGCGAAATCTGCCTCTGCTTAAATATTTGTGATAAAGCACTCGCATAAGCCAGTACAATTACTGCTGTAAAAATTAAAGAAAGTACTGCCATTCCTAAAATTGAATTAAGCACTACTTTTTCTTTTTCTGAAAAATTTACATAAAGTTGGTATCCATTCAGCTCATTATCATTTTTAAACAACGGGACTACATAGGTGCTTTCAGGATTTAAAGTAAAGTCATCTGAACGTACTTTAGTTGCCAAATTATTACTGTAAACAGCATATTCAAATTTTGAATCTACCCCTCTATCTTTTAACTCTTGAGAAATTAAATTTTCAATTTCGTTTCCATCAACTCTTTTATGCAATGGCACTTTAGACGAAATATTGAAATATGCATTTTCAAATTGGTTGCGTTCAAAATCTTTCAGTCTATTAAAAGATATTTCATTAGATTCTGAAGGGTTTTCCCCATCAACCCCTGGGTTTATCCTTGTTGTTTTTTTCCGATTGGTTAATCTTTTAAACTGGATACTATCAAAATCCATGTCCAAAAAACTAGAGGACAGTTTATAATCTTCTTCTAATATCCCGTCTGAATAGACAAAAATTTCGTTTGTCCTATCGTTTTTGGTTTTATAAACCAGTTCACTAAAATTTACATTTTCGGGAACTTCAAGACTGTCAACATATTTACTGTAAACATTGTAAAAATCTTCTATTTCCCTGTCTTTAATCTGCTTGGTAACAGAAAAAAGCGTTTGTTGTACATTAAAAGTAAACTGTTCTTCTTTGGTTTGATATGAATTCGCAATCCAGTATCCTTGCACGAACATAATTCCCAGCAGCGACAAACTCATTAAGGCTATAAGTAAGGCGAATAGCTTTTTATTCATAGCCCAAAAGTAAGATTTTAACATTTAGCACAGTTTTCATTTAACCAAATGTTAACAAAAGATAATATTCAGGCCTATTTTGCAGTATTTATAAGGTGTTCATGAACTTTTACAACTTGTTCTTTAGTAATATTTATATCGGTATTTTCAATAATAAAATCTGCCAATTCAATCTTTTTTTCGTCAGGCCATTGGTTGTCCATTCGGGACTTAATTTCGTCTTCTGTAGTATCGTCCCGTTCCAGAATCCGTTTAATTCTGATTTCTTTAGGTGCTGTAACCAATATCGTATAATCACATTCTTTATAACCTCCATTTTCAAACAATATAGCAGCTTCTTTTATGCAGTAAGCTTCGGACTGTTGTTTTGCCCAATTTCTAAAGTGTTTGGCTACTTCAGGATGAATAATTTCGTTTACTCTTTTTAGAAGCTCAGCATCATTAAAAATTTTATCGGCAACATATTTTCGGTTTAGACCATCCTTATTATATGCTTGTTCCCCTAATATATTTAGTAGTTCAGTTTTTATTTTTTCTGAAGTATTTGTAAGCTTTTTAGCTTCAATATCTGCAATATAAACAGGAACGCCCAACTCATTGAACATTGTTGCAATAGTTGTTTTACCACTCCCAATTCCGCCTGTTAACCCTACTATTTTCATTCTTTGGATTCCTGTTTAAATATTAAAAAATCTATCTTCTTGTCTTTTATTTCAACATCCCGTATGCCCGTTGGTCTTTTTGAAAGCTGGGTTAACATAAAGTTTTCTTTTTCGTTCTTTTTAGAATAATCACAAAATAACCTAAAATCATTTTTAGAGACCGAATTAAAAGCTTTTACAGGAACATTAAAGCTCACTTTGGTCACTTCGGGAATTAATTTAATGATAGTGTCGCGTGGCAAATTGATAACTTGAATAGGCAACGTAATTTCTTTTTGGGTAAACTCTTGAACGTTTAATGAAATTGACACTTCTTGTGGCGTAACGGACAATGAGTTTACTTCAGGTAGCTCAAGCGCAATATCTTCAGAAAAATTAGTGTCAATATTTTTATAGGTTTTTACTTTTGTAGTAATTGAATCAAACTTTTTTATGGCTTCTGAAGGACCTGATATTTGAACCGAATCTGGTTTAACCTCAAGTGTATCCAAACTCATGAACCCTTTTTTAAAACTGATTTCCGCTTTTGAAAAAACAGGTATTTTTTTTGAAACCAACAATTCGAGGTTAACTTTTAGAGCATCTAACGATACGTTTTTTACAGAAAGGTTTTTATTTAATTGCCCTGAAATCAACCCTATTAATTGGGCATCTGGAATAGTTACGGTTTTATTCCCTTTTGTATAGTATTTTGAAATGTTTATTGTAATTAAAGGTTGCTTCAGTTTATAGTAAAAAAACTCAAATCCGTTTGTCGTAAGGTCAAAAGAAACTTCTTCTGGGTTATTTTCTGCCAATAAAGTTTCATTGGGGATACTTGTATACCGTATGGATGCATCTACAGTCGCCGTATACTCTCTTGAAAATTTTGTAAGAACCCAAAATAAAACAGCCAAAAAGAGAAAGATCAAAAACTTTTTAATCTTACCTGTATTATATTTTCTTTTTGGTTTTGTAGCCATTATCTATTGGATATTTAATTGAAAAACAATGAAGGGAACTGTTTCTTGGGGTCCCGATTTAATAAACTAATATAGTAACTGGATCTTAAAAAAGCGATGCCATACCCAAAAAACTGTATAAACAGGGCAACGATAGATAATAACCCAATAAATAGGTTTTTATTTTTTATTGTTGAACCTATCCCTACCAACAAAATATAAATTGACAATGGTACTATTGCAAACCAACTAATTAAAAGAGAAGAAAGTATTGATGCTACTACAAAAATTACAAAGCAGGTAGGGAACCAAAAAGTTATTTTAGATGAATCAGGGTGCCATTTGTTAAGTATGGGTCTTACCAAACCAAACTTTTTTACTTGTGTATGAAATTTTTGCCAAGAAATACGGCGTTTATGAAATACATACGCATTGGGTATAAAGGTTGTTTTAAATCCATTTTTTAAAATTCGCTGAGAAAGATCTGGATCTTCGCCTGGATGAATTTTCCCATATCCCCCCGTTTTTAAAAATGCTTTTTTTGAAATACCCATATTAAAGCTTCTGGGTTCAAAATTTATTATACTGTTTTTGCTTCCACGAATACCTCCCGTTGTAATAAAAGAAGTCATTACATAATTAATTGCCTTTTGAAGGTTTGTGAAGCTTTCGTGGGCTGCATCGGCACCTCCGTAGCAATCGTAATAATTATTCTCAAGAAATGCTTCAACAGTAGCCAAGTAATGTGGGGGAAGCAAACAATCTGAATCTAAAATAATAAAATAGTTTCCTTTTGCTTTTTCCATACCAAAATTACGTGACAATCCTGGACCTGAATTTTCTTTGAAGAAATATGAAATATTCAGTTTTTCTGAAAATTGATTTACAACTTGTTCACTAGATTTTGAAGACCCATCTTCCACTATTACAATTTCATAAGGTCTATTGTATTTCAGTAATGTAAAGCTCTCCAAAAGCTCTTTAATTTCTTCTGGACGGTTGTAAACAGGGATAATAAACGAAAAATGGATATTCATCGCACAAATGTAATGAATAAAAAAAAGCCATCCCGTACTAGCCGGGATGGCTTTTAAAACTTATTTGAAAAAATTTTTACCTTTTAATTACTTTGTAGGTTCCAATTTCTCCATTTACAGAAACCTTCATAATATAAGTTCCTGTGCTTAAAGCAGAAATATCTAGTTCTGTAGTTACATTTCCAATAGTTTGGTCAACTACTTTTTGACCTAAAATATTGTAGATAGCTACATTTTCAATAGTATCAATTGCTCTCAATGTAAGAGCATCATCTGCTGGGTTAGGATAATAAGAGAATCCGTCAATGGTATTATCTTCAACACCTAACAAGGTTCCATCTATCGTAATATCAGTTCTACCACCAGTATTTACAACAAACACATAATATGTTTGTCCTGCAGTAGTCGTAATTGTAGATGATGTTCCTGGAAGACATTGATTAGTTCCTTGCGCTACCAATGTAAGATCTGTTTCTGATGCACTTTCATCTGGTGCTTCAAAGAATGTTACTACACTTGTACCGGCAGGCGAAACAATACTTGCTGTAGCTTCTCCGTCCCCTACTGGCGTAAAGTTATACCAAACACCGTTTGCACCATCAATATTACATCCGGTTGGGTTGCCACCTTCAGTAGTTGCTGCTGGCATAGGTACGTCTGGATCTGTATAAGGAACTCCTATTTCGTCCACGTCGATAGAGTTTGCGATCATATCATTTGGTGGCGGTACAGGAAGACAATCTACATTTAAAGAGTAGTTTCCAGTAGCCCCTCCAAATCCGTGTACTAAAATATAGTATGTTGTGCCATCGCCATCTCCTTGGAAAGCAACTTCAGATTGTAATCCAGTAGTTCCGCAAGCGTCATCATTACCTGCTTCACAAACCAATGTTCCACAGTCTCCTGAGTATACAGATAATTTTGTGTCATAATCAGAATCACAAAGTGAAACTGTATAATCTGTAACTAAGCCTGAATCATCTGTGAACGAATACCAAACACCTGGAGCTGTAATAGAAACTCCACTACATTCTGGAGCACCACTATCTGGAGTAGCACCATCTGTTGAACCTGTAATAGTTTCGCCACAAGCAATTGGCAATGCACCTTCACATATATCATTTTCAAGAGCTGGCTCACAAGTTACGTCTAAACTGAAGTTACCTGAAGAAGTACCAAAGCCTTCTACCATAATTAAATAGGTTGAAGAACCATCTGAATAGAAAGATACTTCAGACTGTAATCCACAAGAATCATCGTTAAATGCAATTTCATTGGTAAGGTCACAAGAATCATAAACACGAACAGCTGAATCATAATCAGTTCCACCTCCACAAAGTGAGATTGTTACTACTTCTGCATCACCACTTCCAGTATAAGAGAAAAACTCGTCTGGTGCGTCATTTCCACCTGAATTTGTATCACTTGCAGTTTCACCATTTATACTGTCTCCACAAGATAATGCTACAGCAAATTCGCATTCGTCATTGGATGGTGGAGTACAAATTGACATAGAGAATTGCAATACTTGGCCGCTATCTCCACTAGCATCGTCACAAACTTTTAATATCCATTCTCCTGAAATACTTTCCCCATCAAAAAGGTCATTAAATGAACCTCCTACTGGAGCATAAGGTCCCATATTAAATGGTGCAGTTGCTGCTGAAATATCAGCACCTCCGTCTTCAAAAACGGTTCCGTTGTATGCATCACTGCTACTTCCACCTAAATCCTCGGCAAGTACTATTTCAATTCCAGAAGGTGATACTAATGAAATATCAAGGTCTGAAGACCAACTGTGTGCAATATCGATGGTTACATTCTCAAAAGTTGCTGTTTCACCAATGGTACCAAATTCTGTAACAGTTATTGGAATTTCATTTGGTGCATTAGCACAATCTGCTGTTGAAGTGTCTGCCCCATCAATATCAAAAGGGACTGCTGTTGAATCGTAAGCAGTACTATCGCAATTTATAGGTTCTGGATTAGCTTCTGGAAGAGTCACCCAACCATATTGGGTTAAAGTTCCAGGTTCCATTCCCCCAATTAACGTAGTAGCTCCTGTTGCAGTATCTACAGTACGTAATTCTGAATCGAAAAGAACATTATTAAAAGCAGTCATATAAACCTGGTCAGTGTTAACATCCCATGTCATACCTTGACCAAATGCAGCATCAAAACCTATATTACCAATAGATGTTGCAGCTCCTGTTGCAGTATCGATTGAATAAAGAGTGTCATCAACGATATCATAAGTATATGCATTCCCGTCACCGTCTATTGCCAATGCAATAGCTACTGCGCCAGAAGTGCCCAAAGTACCTATTAAAGTACCTGAAACGCCACCTATATCTATGCTATAAAAGTCTGTAGTGGTTGTGGCATATAAATTTCCGTCAGCCGGATTAAACTCTAAACCGGTTATATCTACTACACCTACGTTACCAAGAGAAGTGTATGTTCCGCTAGCGACATCAACACTGTAAGCTTCACCCACATTGTCAATTACATAAATTGTTTCAGGGTCATTAATATCAACAGCTCCAGCTCCTTCAAAATTTGCTCCTACTGGTGCAGAAGGTCCTATTGAGTTAAATACGGATGGATCTGCAGGATCGAATGATCCAACCATAGCTGCAGCATTTTCAACAGCATAGGCAACGGGATCATTATTTCCACCGCCACCGCCACCGGTAGCAAGGATTTCAACTTCCCAACCCAATCTGTTGATTACTCCAGAAGCATTATGCTCAAATGTTAATGAGCCCGATGTTCCTGAAAAAAGAGCAGATCCGTTAGATGCAATCATATCTGCTAAATCTATATCTCCTTCATTTATTCCTCCATCGGAGTTATCAAACAACACTGTTCCAGAAGTATCTGGGCCATCATAAATTTTTAGCCAATCAAAAGTCGCGAAAACAATAAAATCTAAAAACTCTATTTCAGTTGCACCATCAAGTGTTGTAGTAGTCACACAACTGCAGTTTTCGTAGTTTCCTGGATCACCATCGGTATTAGTGCCCCCAGGGCCACCATTGTCATAGAAAAAATCTCCAACGGCTACTGGAAACGTTTCTGTTGCACCAGTAGTTGGGATAATGTCGGCCAATGAGGCTTTATGGTTTTGTTGTTTGAAATATCGTCTTAAACGTTGACTTTCTTCAGTAGAAAAATAATTTAAGACACTTCCTGATTTATTAGACACTTTAGAAAGTCTTGTTAAAAGTGCTTCAATTGTGACTGAAGGTGCCGCTTTTGAAATACTTTTGGCAGCTTCAATCTCTTGCTGAGAATTATCATCTAATGATGATTGAACTACTTGTGCATGCATGGTCAGTGCAAAACCGAACATCACGCACAAAAGTGAGGTAATTTTTTTCATAATTAAAATTAGAGTTTAGTTAATATTAGCTTAAAAGTATTCAAAAAAAATCTTAAAGACAAGGAAACTGACAGCAAAACAATAAACCAACCTACTTATCGTTACTATTTTAACAAAAAAAAGACCCACACATCGTGCAGGTCTTTACATTTTTATCAGTCAAAAGTTATTATTCCTCAAAAGCTTCGATTACAGCATCGCTTACACCAACATTTGAAAAACCTCCATCATTGAATAAGTTTTGAAGTGTTACGCGTTTAGTTAAATCACTAAATAAGGTAATGGTGTAATTTGCACAATCTATTGCCGTTGCATTTCCTAATGGTGACATTTTATCTGCATAGGATATAAAGCCATCA
>TARA_R100000306_G_scaffold59813_1_pt1 | contig 20968 bp, 16 predicted proteins | sample TARA_R100000306 | Tara Oceans TARA_R100000306 (sample SAMEA2620824) | marine metagenome | biome: marine biome (ENVO:00000447); feature: mesopelagic zone (ENVO:00000213); material: "saline water (ENVO:00002010), including plankton (ENVO:xxxxxxxx)" | depth 1000 m | reverse complement strand
CGGCCAGACTGGCAAGCGGCAGTAGGCGTAGGCGACGGTGCAGCCCGCCCGCCTGTGCTTTGTCGTCGTATGCCCCGAACCCAAAACGCCAGGGTGTTTCGACGAATTTGTGTAGTAGCCATCCCAGCACAATCGACGCCAGTCCGAGCACGATGACTGCGAACATTGAGAGTTCCGCATGCGCCTGAACATATTTGGTGAATACGATGAGTGGCCAATGCACCAGATACAGTGAGTAGCTGATCAGCCCAAACCAAAGCGCGAAAGGGTTGGTGAGCACCTGGCGGCCTCGTGCCTCTCCGCCGGCATAGATAATCATGGCCGCAGCTATGCAGGGCACGACTCCGAAGAATGAGGGGAACAGCATCCATTCGCGATAGCGGTAAAAGCAGGCGGCCAATGCTGCCAGACCAAACCAGAAAATTGCATCGACCACGATCTGCTGGCGGACCCTGATGTTTATCGCCCAGACGAGTCCGGCACCGATGGCGAACTCGAAAATCCGGAAAGGCAGCAGAAAGAAAATCGTATTCTTGCCATCGGTGAAGGGTTCGAGGCGGGTAAACATCGCATCGATGAGCGCCGTCTGGCCATCTGAAAACACGACATTCAGGTAGAGACTGAATGCTGTCAGCAGGGCGAGCAGCGCCGGCATCCAGCGCATCAGTCCCGCCTTGAAGCAGAGAAGCATGGTCACAGGCCACAGCAGGTAAAATTGCTCTTCGATGCTCAGACTCCAGGTATGTAAGAGTGGTTTGAGCTGGGCCGCAAAGTCGAAGTAGCCGCCTTCGGTGAAAAAATAGATGTTAGACAAACTGAGCAGCGCAGACACCACAGAGGCGCCATAGCGCTCCAGGTGCATCGGTGAGAGCAGCAGTACAGCGCCGAGCGTAGTGAAGGCCAGTACCGTCAGGAAGGCTGGTGCGAGCCGCCAGAACCGGCGGATGTAGAAGCGTTTGAAGTCAAGACGGTTCGAGCTTTCGATCTCACGCTTGATGAGCGCGGTGATGAGAAAGCCACTGATGACAAAAAAAACGTCGACGCCCACGAAGCCGCCCCGAATCCAACTCAGGTCGAGGTGGAACAGCAGCACGCTCAGGACAGCGACAGCGCGAAGGCCATCAATATGAGGCATGTATTTAAGGTGCTGCGACATGGTAGATCTGGGTCTATCCGAAAATGGTCGAGAAACAATTCCTCGGGGGACGTGAACTATAAAGTTTCGTAATGTTCTAAACCATCGCCTGCTGCTCGTTTTGACAACCCTTTAACATAAGTGTCATCAAATCCGGCCATATCGCATCGATTCGAGCTGATTTGGGCTTGGCAGCCTAGATCATCGAAAAATCTGGTGCGCCCAGGTAGTCAGTCCTGAGGTCACGCTACCGAATGCGTCACCTACGACGATGTCCACACCGGGATAGTGAGTACGTATCCACGACTCGACGACCGGCGAGCGGGCTGAACCCCCGGTGACATACACCACGTCTGGCCTCACACCGGCTTGTGCTTCGGCTTCTTTCATCAGCGAGATGAAGAGCTTGAGCTCCTTTTCGATGGCATCACGTAGTTGATCACGGGAGATATCGATACCTAGATCCATCTCCACATAGTCCAGTGAAACGTCTACCCGCGCCTGGTCCGTCAGCGCAATCTTGGCCATTTCTGCGCTGCGGCTCAGTCGATGGCTCAGACGTTCTCCTTGCAAAGTGATAAGACGAGAGAACTTCTGCTTGTCGACCGCCGCCCTTAGAAAGCTATGCAGGCTTGCAGCTTCCTGTCGTGACGCGAACTCGGCCTGTAAGTTGACGTCGTTGACGGCTATGGGTTTCCAGAACAGTGAGTTTGGCAGGGGCAGGCCGCTTCGTTGAGATGTGCCCCGACCAAATAAGGGCATGAGACGCTCGAACGCCAGCTTGATGTCCAAATCGATCCCACCGACACGATTACCTGCATAACCGAGTACTGAACTCAACCTGTCGCTGCGCCCCCTAAAAGTTGGGCCAATTTCGACCATCGAGCAGTCCGTGGTGCCGCCACCAATATCAAGCACCAGAACTATGGTGTCCTGCTGTAGCTGCCGCTCATAGTCGAGCGAAGCCGCTACAGGTTCCATCAGGAACTCGATTTGCTCGAATCCAGCCGAAATAGCTGCCCGCTCCATCAGATTGAGCGCTTGAGCGTTACCATCCGCTTTGTTGCCGTGGAAATTAACCGGCCGGCCCAGGACGATGCTGGTGATCTGATCATCAGCTTCACCTTCACCTTCGGCTGTGGTCTTGATATGGGAAAGCATGCGCGTGACGATTTCGGAGAAAAGCTCGAGCTGTGGCGTCTCCAGATCCGCGCCGAGAAATGATTTCGGTGACTTCATGAAGTAGCCGCTCAGCGGATCTTCAGCATGCCGCTCGATGGCAGCTTCACCAAAAAAGATTTCGCTATCGGCATATAGCGCCGAACGTATGGTTTCTGACTCACTTTTCCTCTGGGCACGCTCTTCCAGCTCGCGGCGCATGAGACCTCGTTCGATGTTCTCGATTTCGGCGGCGGTGAGCTCGCGCACGCTGCCAGCTTCCCTGGACTGCTGTCGGTTCAGTGCGGTGGCTCTACTGACTCTCAGGGCAAGCTCGTCTTCGTCTATGCGCCCGACTGCTACGTGCGTGCGCGAGGTATAGATAGCTGAGGGGAGGCGAGTGCTGCCATTTTCGAGCGGCACCAGTTGAGGGGCATCGTTTTCCCACTTGCCGATTGAGCAATTCGAAGTGCCAAAATCTATACCTGCGTACATGAGGGTAGGAGATCTCCTGCTGGTTGGACGACTACTGAACCGCGCAGGATAACAAATATCGCGGGGCAGGGTCGGCTGAGCTGAGTGGCGGGTGCGCTCGCCTTGAGGGAATTTGGCCCCGCCCTTGTTACAGCGCAGCATTCCTCCTATAGTCCAGATAATGAAAATTGTCGGCACATCATAGCCCTATCAATCAAAGCCCAGTTCTCATCTGATCGATGCTGGCTGGATGCACATACAAAGATGTACAGAACAGGAAGCTGAATTGCGACGCCCTCGACCAGCCACCAGAAACCCTGATAGCAAAGCCGGTAGCGTACGTTATCCGTTCTTTCCCGACCCGCCGTCACCCCTTTAATTCTGATTGTTTAGGCAGAGCGTCCGGAAATCGCTCTGAGAAGCTATAATCTGGCTCAATTGATCATCATCGGGTCGCGAAACGGACAGGAAATCGAATGAAGCTCCTTTTTATCGCCTTGCTACCCTGGCTGGGGGCACTGGTGCCACTGTTTGGCGAGCGCTTTGGGCGCACGACATGCGCCTGGATGACTGCGGTCGCCCCTGGCATTGCGCTGGCCGTGACGCTGTGGATTCTGCCGACGGTTTTCGCTGGTGAATTGGTTCAGACAAGCTATCAATGGGTGCCTCAGCTCGGGCTGAGCTTTGCCTTCAGACTCGATGGGCTTGCGCTGCTATTTGCAATCCTGATTCTCGGTATCGGCCTGCTCGTCATCCTATACGCACGTTACTACTTGTCGGAAAAGGATTCGCTAGGACGATTTTTCAGCATGCTGATGCTGTTCATGGGCGCCATGCTCGGTATCGTGCTGTCCGACAACCTCATACAGTTGTGGATGTTCTGGGAGCTCACGAGTATCAGTTCATTCCTGCTGATCAGCTTCTGGTGGCAGCGATCCTCAAGCCGAAAAGGCGCACGGATGGCGCTCACAGTCACCGGTGCTGGTGGGCTGGCCTTGCTGGCAGGACTGTTGCTTATTGGCGAGATGGTCGGCAGCTACAGTCTTCAGGTGGTGCTGGACAGCGGTAATCTGCTTCGTGAACATGAATGGTATTCGGCAGCGCTGGTGCTGGTACTGCTCGGCGCATTCACCAAATCGGCTCAATTTCCCTTCCATTTCTGGCTCCCGCACGCCATGGCAGCGCCGACGCCGGTGAGCGCCTATCTTCATTCCGCGACAATGGTGAAGGCCGGTATATTCCTGCTGGCGAGGTTCTTCCCGGTGCTTTCCGGCACCGAACTCTGGGTTGTCCTGGTGAGCGGGGCTGGTCTGTGCACCCTGCTGCTCGGCGCGTATTTTGCCCTCTTCAAGCATGATCTGAAGGGCTTGCTGGCGTATTCCACCATCAGCCACCTGGGTCTTATCGTACTGCTGTTCGGGCTCAGTACCCAGCTCGCCGCTGTGGCCGCAGTGTTCCACATCATCAATCACGCAACCTTCAAGGCCTCATTGTTCATGGCCGTCGGCATCGTCGATCATGAGACCGGCACACGCGACATGCGGAAGATCAACGGTATGCTCAAGTACATGCCGTACACCGCGGTGCTCGCCATGGTGGCGGCGTCGGCCATGGCTGGCGTGCCATTGCTGAACGGCTTTCTCTCGAAGGAAATGTTTTTCGCAGAGACGCTGGCGCAGGATCTGTTCGGTGCCTTCTCCTGGGTCATTCCCGTACTCGCAACGGTGGCGGCCATATTCTCAGTCGCCTATTCGCTTCGATTCATTCACGATGTGTTCTTCAACGGCGAGCCGATTGATCTCCCCAAGACGCCGCACGAACCCCCACGGTATATGCGGGTGCCGATAGAGATCCTGGTGGCCATCTGTCTGGCGGTCGGCGTCTTTCCGGATCTTGCCGTATACGATCTTCTGCGCTCTGCTTCAAGTTCGGTATTAGGTACCGAGGTGCCTCAGTTCAGTCTGGCCGTCTGGCATGGCTTCAATCTGCCCCTGCTCATGAGCGCCGTGGCATTGCTGGGCGGCCTGGCAGTATATGCCTCACGCGCTCAACTGTTCCGTTTTCAGGCGCGCTTCCGGGAGCCTGATGCCAATCTGGTGGTCGAGCGGGAAATCCAGCGTTTTGTCAGACTATGTCAGCGCCTGACGCTGGGCCTCGAAAACGGTTCATTGCAGCGGTACCTCGGGCTGCTCTTCCTGGCTACGCTCATTATGATGGGCTCTGTGCTGATCAATCTGGTGCCGCTAGCCGGCAGCCGCGAAATGCTGCCTCTCGACGGCGTCGCGATTACTGCCGCAGTACTCCTGGCTGCCTCGACCCTGCTGACGGTGCTGTGGCACAACCAGCGGCTGGTCGCGTTGCTGATGCTGTCGGTCGTGGGGCTGATTGTCTCCATCGTTTTCGCCCGCTTCTCTGCGCCGGATCTGGCAATGACACAGTTAGCGGTCGAAGTTGTCACCATCATCCTGCTGATCCTTGCGCTATTTTTCCTGCCGCAGGAGATGCCTCGTGAATCAACCCAGTCGCGGGTATTGCGGGATATCGTGCTGGCCGTGCTGAGTGGAACAATGATCGGTGGCGTCTGCTACGCGCTCATGACCCGGCCGCTAACAAGCATTGCGGATTTCTTTCTTGCCGAGAGCAAGCCAGGCGGCGGTGGAACCAACGTGGTCAATGTCATACTGGTGGATTTCAGAGGCTTCGATACCATGGGTGAGATTACCGTGCTGGGTATAGCGGCTCTTGGTATCTACAAGTTGCTCATGCACGCGAAGCTGTTTCTGCCCACCCGCGACGCCTTTGGTCGGGCTTGGGCGAAGGACAAGCATCCGCCATTACTCGCCACAGTGGCGCAGAGTCTGTTGCCACTGGCGCTGCTGGTATCCGTATTCATATTCCTGCGAGGGCATAATCTCCCGGGCGGTGGATTCATAGCGGGATTGATCACCTCTGTCGCAATCATCCTGCAGTACCTCGCGCATGGCGTAGAGTGGATCAAGGGGCGCTTGAAGCTTAATTATCAGACGCTGATTGCCTGCGGCCTGCTAATTGCCACGTTGACCGGGATGGGCAGCTGGCTCTTTGGAAAGCCCTTCCTGACATCCTGGTTTGACTATTTCGAGTGGCCATTGGTCGGCGAGTTCGAACTGGCCAGTGCAATTGCCTTCGATCTCGGCGTCTACCTTACAGTGGTGGGTGCTACGGTGTTGATACTGGCGAACCTGGGTAAGTTCAGTACGCCGTTTCGTGATGCGGCACCAGACCAGATCGACGATCGTCACTCGACGCTGAAAAAGGAGATGCGGTAGATGGAAGCGTTGTATGCATTCTGTGTGGGCCTGCTTACAGCCTGCGGTGTTTTCCTCGTGCTTCGGAGTCGGACCTTCCCTGTCGTGATGGGGCTGACTTTGCTGGCATATGCGGTCAACCTCTTCCTGTTCGCTTCGGGTCGCCTGGTAGAGGGTGGGGTGCCAGTAGTGGGTCAGTCAGCTATCTATGCTGATCCGCTGCCCCAGGCGCTGGTGTTGACGGCCATAGTGATCGGCTTTGCCATGACCGCCTTTGTGGTCATCCTTGCGTTGCGCGCGAGGGCCGACCTGGGGAATGACCACGTCGATGGCCGTGAAGAGCAGAGCCATGGGGAGCCGAACTGATGCAACATGGGGCAATATTACCCATTCTGATTCCGCTCATCGTCGGCATACTCCTGATCTTGCCCGCGATGCACAAGTCGGTCTGGCGTCAGCGTTGCGCTTCCCTGATCGCGTCGGCATCGGTGCTGATGATATCGATCTGGCTTCTGATTCAGGCATCAACCGGCGAGATTACCATTTATGCGCTAGGCGATTGGCAACCGCCCTACGGCATCATCCTGGTGCTCGACCGGCTCAGTGCGCTGATGCTTGTATTGACCAGTCTCCTGGGCTTTTCTGCGATTCTCTATGCCTGCCATAGCGATGATACGACCGGCAGTTTCTTCCACGTGCTCATGCAGTTCCAGCTGATGGGACTCAACGGCGCCTTCCTCACTGGGGACCTGTTCAACCTTTTCGTGTTCTTCGAAATACTGCTTATCGCCTCATACGCATTGGTTATTCATGGCGGTGGGAAACAGAAGACAAGGGCCAATGTGCACTATGTCATTCTAAACCTCGTTGGCTCCAGTCTGTTCCTCTTCGCACTCGGTATTCTCTATGGCACGCTCGGCACCCTGAACATGGCCGATATGGCCAGCAAGGTGGCGACAGTGCCCGCTGAGGATCAATCCCTGGTAGAGGCGGGTGCATTGTTATTGCTGGTGGTATTTGGCCTGAAGGCTGCCGCTTTTCCATTATATTTCTGGCTGCCTCGCACTTACGCAGCTGCGGTTGCCCCGGTAGCAGCCCTTTTCGCCATCATGACCAAAGTGGGCATCTATTCGATGCTACGGGTCTTCACCTTGGTATTCGGTGAAGATGCAGGTGCGCTCAGCAACCTGGCAATTTTCTGGCTGTGGCCGGCTGCGGTGATTACGATATTTGCGGGCGCAGTCGGCGTCATGGCGGCGCAGGATATGCGTACACAAATTGCGTATCTGGTAGTGGTTTCCATCGGCACCTTGCTTGGCGCCATGGCGCTGAACTCCGAAGACGCAACGGCCGCACTGCTGTATTACCTGATCCATACCACCATGGTAAGTGCAGGGCTCTTCCTGCTTGTCGACCTCATTGCCAGACAGCGGGGGCAGGCGGGTGATCGTATCGTCGGAACCCATCCGCTGGCGCAGCCGCTACTGCTCGGGGGCATGTTTTTCCTCGGCGCGATAGCCATCGTCGGCATGCCACCTTTCTCAGGATTCATCGGCAAGGCGTTGCTGCTAAAGGCGACAATGGGCGTTACTGACAAGCTGTGGCTCTGGCCGCCGCTGCTGCTATCGAGTCTGATGGTACTGATCGCTCTGTCCAGAACCGGGACCACCGTATTCTGGCGAGTAAGCAAAGGCGCCACCAAGGCGGAGCCGGCGGCACCAGGCAAGGTGGTGGCTACGCTCTTACTGCTATCAGCGGCCCCGCTCCTGGCCATTTTTGGCGGGTCGGTCGCGGAATATACTGCAGCCACTGCAGCGCAGCTGCACGCACCGGGGGACCTCGTTCGACAAATCCTGCCAGGTGTTTCTGCGGCAGGAGGTGTTCGGCCATGAGTCTGTTTAGAACGATCGTTCCCCGTCCAATGCTAAGCCTGTTGCTCTGGACAGTCTGGCTGTTGCTGAATAACACCGTCGCATTTGGGCACGTCCTGCTCGGCCTGATCCTGGCCATTGGCATCCCCCGGTTAACCTATCATTTCTGGGATCCGCAGGCAGACGTGAAGAAGCCGCTGTTGATGGTGAAGTTTATTGTCATACTCGTGTTCGACATCATCATAGCCAATCTCGAGGTGGCACGACGGATACTCGGGCCGAGTAAGGCGCTGCGTCCGGCATTCTTTGAATACCCGTTGGCGATCAAAGGCGACTTCCCCATTACCATTCTTGCCAGCACTATCTCGCTGACGCCGGGCACGGTGAGCGCACAACTGTCCGGTGATAGGAGCCGACTGCTGGTTCATGGTCTGCATGTCGATGATGTGCCGGCTGCCATCGAGCAGATCAGGCAGCGCTATGAGGCGCCGCTACAGGAGATCTTTGGATGTTGAACTGGATAATCACCGCTGCCTTCGCGCTGCTGTGCCTTGCGCTTCTGCTGAATCTCTGGCGTCTGATCATCGGTCCGGATCCGTCCGACAGAATACTGGCGCTGGATACCATGTATATCAATAGCATTGCACTTATCCTGCTGTATGGGATCTGGCAGGATACGCCGTTATTTTTCGAGGCGGCGCTATTGATTGCCATGTTGGGATTCGTGAGTACCATCGCTGTGTGCAAGTACCTCTTGCGCGGCGACATCATCGAATAGGGTGGTTGAAATGAGTGGAACACTGCAGATTATCGTGGCCGTCTTCATCCTGATAGGCGCCGTTTTCGCCCTCATCGGATCTGTGGGCCTGATCAGGTTGCCGGACTTCTTTACCCGGCTCCATGGTCCAACCAAGGCCACTACGCTGGGTATCGGCGCGATGCTGATCGCCTCGACCATCCATTTCACCGCTCAGTCGGGTAGTCTGAGTGTGCATGAGCTATTGATCACGCTGTTCCTGTTCATCACTGCGCCGATTACCGCACATATGCTGGCGAAAACGGCGTTGCATCATCATCTCGACGTCATGAAGCCCACTCAGGGTGAGGACACGCTGAAACGGAACCGCGATAGCTGATACTTCTTTGGAAGGGTGTTTGGCGGGCGGGTTAGAGTGGACGCTGACAGCAGGCGCTGTCAGCGTTGAGCAAAGACTGTAGGCCGATCAGGCCCCAGTCAGTTTCTCCAGCACAGCGTTGAAGGTCTGACTCGGCCGCATGGCCTTCGCCACCAGCGTTTCGTCGGGCAGGTAATATCCACCGATATCTACTCGCTGTCCCTGCGCGTCCTTCAGCTCCTGAAGAATCTTCTCCTCCTGCTCTGAAAGCGCTTTGGCAATTGGCTTGAATCGTTCTGCCAGGTCCTTGTCTTCAGTTTGTGCTGCAAGCGCCTCGGCCCAGTAGAGTGTCAGATAGAAATGACTGCCGCGGTTATCCAGCTCGCCTGGCATGCGCCGTGGCGCCCGGTCCAGCTCCAGATGCTTGCCGGTGGCCTGATCCAGTGTCTTCGCCAGGATCTCGATCTGTCTGTTACCCGTTTTCTGACCGAGATCTTCAAGCGACACCGCCAGCGCCAGGAACTCACCGAGTGAATCCCAGCGCAGGTGGCCCTCTTCAGTGAATTGCTGCACATGCTTGGGTGCAGAGCCGCCAGCGCCGGTTTCGAACAGCCCGCCGCCCTTCATCAGCGGCACGATCGATAGCATCTTGGCGCTGGTGCCGAGTTCGAGGATCGGGAACAGATCGGTGAGATAGTCACGCAATACGTTGCCAGTGACCGAGATCGTATCCTGGCCCATGATCAGGCGTTCCATGGTCAGACGGATGGCCGCTACTGGCGAGCGAATCGTGATGTCAGCGCCAGTCAGATCCAGTTCCTGCAGATAGCGCTCGACCTTGGCCTGCAGCTGACGATCGTGAGCCCGCTTGGGATCGAGCCAGAACACTGCGGGCATGCCCGAGAGCTTGGCGCGATTCACGGCGAGTTTGACCCAATCGCGAATCGGCTCGTCCTTGGTCTGACACATGCGCCAGATATCGCCTTTTTCGACCTCGTGCTCCATCAGCACGGTGCCTTTCCGATCGACCACACGAACGACACCATCGCTCTTGAGCTCAAAAGTCTTGTCGTGCGAACCGTATTCTTCTGCCTGCTGCGCCATCAATCCGACATTGGGAACGGTACCCATGGTGGTCGGGTCGAAGGCGCCGTTGGTCTTGCAGAAGTTGATCACCTCCTGATAGATGCGTGCATAGGTACTTTCAGGGATCACGGCCTTGGTGTCTTTCAGCTTGCCGTCTGCGCCCCACATCTTGCCTGAGCTGCGGATCATGGCGGGCATGGAGGCGTCAACGATAACGTCGCTTGGCACATGCAGGTTGGAGACGCCTTTATCCGAATCAACCATGGCAATTTCGGGCCGGTCGCGATAGCACTTGCGAATCTTGGTCTCGACTTCCGAGCGCATGGAATACGGCAGGGCTTCGATCTTCTGATGCACGTTCGCAAGCCCGTTGTTCGGGTTCACGCCGAGCTGATCGAAGAGTTCGCCATACTTCTGGAAAAGCTCCTTGAAATAGACGGTAACCGCGTGGCCAAACACGATGGGATGCGAGACCTTCATCATGGTGGCTTTTACATGCAGCGAGAACAGCAGGTTGGTCTGCTTGGCATCTTCCATCTGTTCTTCGAAGAACTTGCGCAGGGCTTTCACGCTCATGAACATGGCGTCCACGACTTCACCTGCGAGGACTGGCGTTTCTGCCTTGAGCACATCGACCTGGCCGTCAGGCTTGACCAGCTCGATTCGCAGCACGTCATCCTGCTCCATGACCACTGACTTCTCGCTTGAATAGAAGTCACCTTTACGCATGTGTGCAACGTGGGTCTGCGACGCCATGCTCCACTGACCCATTGAGTGAGGAAACTTGCGAGCGTAGTTCTTCACTGAAGTCGGTGCGCGTCGGTCGGAATTTCCTTCTCTCAGCACCGGATTCACCGAGCTGCCGAGCACCTTGCCATAGCGCTGACGGATTTCCCGGCTGGCGTCATCGTCGGCCTCATCAGGGAAATCGGGGATCTTGTAGCCCTTCGCCTGTAACTCGGCGATAGCCGTGCGGAGCTGGGGGATTGAGGCCGAGACATTCGGCAGCTTGACTATGTTCGCCTCAGGTTTGAGCGTTAGTTCGCCCAGCTCGGCCAGGGCATCAGGTACGCGCTGGTCTTCTTCGAGGTAATCTGAAAAGGTAGCCAGTATACGGGCGCCGAGCGATATATCGCTCAACTCGATCTGTACGCCGGCGGGCGCGGTAAATGCCCTGATAACTGGCAGCAACGAATAGGTTGCCAGCATTGGGGCTTCATCGGTCTTGGTGTAGTGAATTGTGTTCACGGAACCTGTCATGGTACTTCGCCTAGGAGTCGGGGGCGCGGTAAGGGTGGCCACGCCGGTACAGCGATGCTGCGTTACAAGATTTGAGACGCAAGCTTAGCGGCCACGGGAAGGTACCGCAATCACTAGCCACCTAAAACGCGGCTGTGAATGAAGAGGCCGCTCAAACCTTGGTCTAAGCTACGCGGACGTGCGCCGCGCTGGTGCAAATGATTCAAGCTGGTGCGCTTTCACTTGTCAAATACGTCAGCTGGTGGTTATTCGCTCATTTCGGGCGAGCTGGCACATACTGCCGCTCAGGTCGTCCCACCGCGCCGTAGTTGACCTCAGGCATCAGTTCCCCGGCACTCACCAGATATTCCAGATAGCGTCGAGCAGTCGTTCTGGAGGCACCTATTTCGTTACCTACCGACTCGGCGGTCCAGGTGTCCTGTTTGCTGAGGGTCGAACGAATCCTCTCCAGGGTGAGGGCGTCGATCCCCTTCGGCAGCCTGCCGTCCTGCTGTGGCTTCTTCGCCCCTGCAGCAGATGCCGCACTATTGACCTGCTGTCTCGGCAATAATGCATCGACAGCCGCCTGTGCAACGTCATGCATGCCCTCTAATGTCTGCCGATGTTCGCTGAAGCGTTGTACGGCCTCCTGCAACCGCTCAAACACGAGCGGCTTCAAGATGTAGTCGAACACGCCGCCTCTCAACGCACTTCGCAGAGTCTCTACTTCCTTCGCAGCGGTGATCAGTATGACGTCGGTGCTGCTGTCACTGGCGCGCAGTTCCCGCAATAGTTCCAGGCCGCTACCGTCAGGGAACCAGACGTCCAGCAACACCAGATCTGGCTTCAGTACTTCAATCTGGTCGCGAGCATCCGCCAGCGTATGCGCTATACCGCAGAGCTCGATATCTGGCACGGTGCAAGCAGTAACATCGCCAGCCGCATTGATGCGCTCGATGAAGCGCCGCTGGATTTCTGCAATCTGACGATCGTCCTCGGCGATCAATAAACGGATGCTGTTCACGTGGGCGCTCCTGTTGACGGGCTGATGACCTTGGGTATGTAGAGCGTGAAGCGGCTGCCTTCCGGCTGGAGGTTTTCGACAGTGACCGACCCACCGCAGCGGCTAACGAATTGCCGTACCAGGTAGAGACCGATACCGTGATCAGACTCTGTCTTGCTGGACACGCCCCTCTCGAAAATTCGCTCATGCTGGTTGGCTGGAATTCCCGGCCCCTGATCCTCGACTTCGAATATCAGATCGTGGCCCAGGTCTGTCATTGACAGGTGTACCAGGCCCTCAGCGCCGTGATGGTGAAGGGTTGCTTCGAGTGCGTTGTCGATCAGGTTGCCCAGCGCGCTGACCAGTTGTTCCTTCGGCAGCTCTGGAGGCAGCTGTGCCATCTGACTGTCGGGGTCGATGACCAGCCGCAGCCCCATCTCGCGTGCACGGTTGTACTTGCCAAGCAGACAACCGGCGAGAACAGGGTCAGGCACGGCATCGAGCAGCAGATGAATCAGAGCCTGATGATCAGTCACTTCGCTACTGATCAGCGCAAGTGCCTGTTCTGCGGCACCAATCTGGATCAGGCCCGCAATGGTATGCAGCTTGTTCGAGTACTCATGGGTCTGGCTTCTCAGTGTCTCGGCATATTGCTGGATTCGCGTCAGCTGCTGGCTTACCTGATCAAGCTCGTCACGCAGACGGAAACTCGCAACGACACCAATAATGGCGTCGCCTTGCCGCACTGGCAGCCGGTTCACGATCATCTGTCGCCCGCGAAGCCAGACCTCCAGATCGAAAGCCGACTCTCCCGTTCTCAATACCGACATGAGATCATTCTCCGGCAGTATGGCTTCGATCGGCTGCCCGGCAAGCGCGGTGGATGGTTCGAGTCCAAGTGTCTGGATTGCGGTGCGGTTGAACGTGGTGATGATGCCATTGCGATCAACCGCGATGATGCCTTCGCGAACCGACTCGAGCGTAGCGTTTCGCTCCTGGAACAGCGCAGCGATCTCCTCCGGTTCGAGCCCGAAGATAGCGCGCTTGAATCGACCGGCGATCACTATGGCGGCCGCCACACTACCCAGCAGCATCAGACCCATCACACTATAGAGCACCGCATTGTAGCGCTGGATCGTCGACTGTACCTGAGCCAGCGAATAGCCCACCGATACGATGCCGATGATGTTGCCATCTTCGCCATTGAGGTCATCCCGGATAGGGGCCTTGCCACGCATGGAAAGCCCAAGACTGCCCATCGCTCGAGATATATAGCCGTGACCTTCCTGCAGCGCCTCCAGGCCGAGGTCGCCGTCGTCGTCGGCCATTGAGGCGCCTACTCTGGACACATCCGGATGGGCGAGCCGTATGCCCTGATGGTCACCAATCACGATGAACAGGGCTTCATTGGTGGCTGTAAGGCGGGCACTCAGTGCAAGCAGGCGGTCGCTATCACGGGACTTCACGCCCTCGATGACAGAAGGCAAGGCGGCAACTGTCCTGGAGACCATGAGGGCGCGCTGGCCGATTTCGTCATAGAGCGCATCGCTGAGATAGTAGCCGGCGAAGCCGCCAATGAGCGCAGTCTGCAGCGCACTGACCAGGCCGAGCACGAGAATCATGCGGGTCTTGAGCTTCAGCTTGCTGTAGCGCTGCCACGGCATTGATATGGAGGGGGAAGACATAGACAGGTCACGATCTTGTTATGTGTGAACAGTATGCACTTTATTCGCTTTAAGCACTCAATACCCCTTACGTTCGCAATCTTTCGTACTGGGTACGGCAATCGGTACCGTGGGCAGGCATCAACAACAATAAGCCGAGGTCACCATGATACCTGTTGCACATTATCTGTCTTCAAAGCGCCTGACTGTCGTCACGGCAGTTCTTGTTTCAACAATCAGCTTCTCCGCGTTGGCGTGGCAGCCAAGTGGCAAGGTCGAATGTATTGCCCCGTCTGATCCGGGCGGCGGCTGGGATTTCACTTGCCGGAACGTAGCCAATGTACTGAAAGATCTGAGTCTCATACCCGGCACCATGCAGACCACCAATATGGCTGGCGCTGGCGGTGGTGTTGCCTTCGCACATACCATCAGCAAGCGCAGCAAGGACGATAAAGTCATCGTCGCCGCCTCGACGGCAACAACTACGCGTCTCGCGCAGAAGCAGTTCCCTGGTATGAAGGCCGAAATGGTCGAGTGGCTCGGGTCGGTCGGTGCCGACTATGGCATCATCGCAGTGCTCAAGGATTCCCCTTACAAGACGCTGCCGGATCTACTCGAGGCAAGCAAGAAGGATCCGCGTGCAGTGAAATATGCCGGCGCCAGTGCGCGTGGTGGCTGGGATCATCTCAAGGTTCTGATAGCCGCCAAAGCAGGTGGCGTCGAGAATCTGCCCCACATCCCATACCTGTCCTACAACAATGGCGGCGAAGCACTGACGCAGATCGTCGGTGGTCAGGTCGATGCGTTCACTGGTGACGTCTCCGAGGCCACAGGTTTTCTGGAATCGGGTGACATTCGCGTCCTCGCGGTGCTTGCGCCCGAGCGTCTGCCAGGCAAGTTCAGCGACATCCCTACCGCTAAAGAGCAGGGCATTGATGCCGTAGCCCCGAACTGGCGCGGCTTCTACATGCCGGCCGGCGCCTCTGAAGAAGCCAAGGCTTTTTGGGGCGACGCCATCGATAAAGTGTATGCCAGCGAGCAGTGGAAGCAGGTCATGAAAACCAGTGGACTGATCCCGTTCGAGAATGACGAAGGGAGTTTCGATGAATTCATTCGTGCACAGGTCACCGACATCGAAGAACTTTCACGTGAAATAGGTCTGCTGAAATGAGCGCCGCGACCGATCCAAGAGCGAGGCCCAGTGCATGGGGCGACCGACTGCTGGGTGTCGGGCTACTCGTGCTCGCGGTGGCCTATGGCTGGGTGTCCCAGCAGTGGCCGGAACCCTTTGGCGGCGCAGAATCCGTAGGCCCTGAAACATTCCCGACACTGCTGTCCGTGGTGCTGGCGCTCTCAAGTCTCTACCTGATCGTCAAGCCGGATGAGGATGCACATTGGCCGGCCGGACGCACCGGCTTCGTGCTGCTAGCGGTTGTCATTCTCATCGTGTACGCAGCGTTGCTGGAGCCTTTGGGGTTCGTCATTGCGACAACACTGGCAGTGGGTAGCCTGTGCTGGCGCATGGGCGCGCACCCCCGGCCAGCCTTTCTCACCGGCCTTGCAAGTGCGGTGCTGGTGTTCGCGCTGTTCAATTATGGACTCGAACTGAGTCTTCCCGAGGGGCTCCTCGCCCTCTGATATAACAATAAAATCGGGTAACGATCATGGAAACACTACAGCTGTTGATGACTGGCTTTGCCGTCGCGCTGACTTTTGAAAACCTGATGTTCGCGCTATTCGGCGCCTTCATCGGCACGATCATCGGTGCCTTGCCCGGCCTTGGTCCGGCCAACGGTGTCGCGATTCTGATTCCACTGGCATTCACCCTCGGGCTATCGCCCGAGACGTCGATGATACTGCTCACCGCGGTGTATGCTGGCGCGATGTATGGCGGAAGAATCTCCTCCATCCTGTTGAATATTCCCGGCGACGAGCCGGCGATGATGACCTGCCTTGACGGCTATCCGATGGCGAAAAAAGGGCGTGCCGCTGAAGCGCTGGCAATGTCCGCCATTGCGTCCTTCGTCGGTAGCCTCATCGGTACCATCGGCCTGATCATGTTGGCGCCGGTGCTGGCACGCTTCGCCTTGACCTTCGGTCCGGCTGAATATTTTGCGCTGTTTATGCTCGCCTTCGCCACACTAGGCGGCATCGCAGGCAAGAATCCGGTAAAGACCATTATCGCGGCCGCACTGGGTCTGATGATATCTTCAGTGGGCATCGATATCGCAACAGGCACGCAGCGCTATACATTTGGGGTGCTTGAGCTCTTCGAAGGTATCGATTTCATACTGGCGATCGTTGGTCTGTTTGCCATCTCGGAGCTGCTGTTCTTCATCGAAGAGAAGGCCGGCGCGGGGCGTGAGATGATCAAGGTCAACAAGCTTTCGCTCAGGCCAAAGGACGTCATGTCGGCGATGCCGACGATGTTCCGTGGTGGCATACTCGGCTTCATTGCTGGCGTTCTACCCGGTGCCGGAGCCTCTCTAGGTAGCTTTGTCAGCTATACGCTTGAGAAGCAGTATCTTGGCAAGAAGGGCAGGTTTGGCGAAGGCGATCCTCGTGGCGTGGCTGCACCTGAAGCTGGCAATAATGGCGCTGCCTCAGGTGCGCTAGTGCCCATGCTGACGCTGGGTGTACCAGGTAGCGGCACGACTGCCGTGCTACTCGCGATGCTCATTTCGCTGAACATCACGCCGGGTCCGCTCATGTTCACGCAGAACGCCGACATCGTCTGGGGCGTCATTGCGGCTCTGCTTATCGGCAACGTGATTCTGTTGTTGCTGAACATCCCGCTCATCGGTTTCTTCGTCAAGCTGCTGTCTGTGCCGCCGATGTATCTGCTACCGATCGTGACCATGGTCGCCTTCGTAGGCATTTACTCGATCAGCCACAGTACCTTCGATCTCTATTTCATGGTGGCCTTCGGCATCGCTGGTTATTTTCTGCGCAAGCTGGCCATACCGCTGGTGCCAGTGATTCTGGGCATGCTGTTGGGCCCCGAGATGGAGAAGAACCTGAGCCATGCACTGGTCCTGTCCGATGGTGAATGGAGTACACTGTTTGCCACACCACTTGCGCTTGGCCTCTGGATTGTTGCTGCCCTCGGTCTGATACTGCCTTACGTTATCGGACCACTGCTGCGACGTCGCATGCAAAGCGCCGTCAGTAAAACGCCAATCACGGACTAAGCCATCATTCACAGGGATGTCTTGCGAAACCTGGTCGCCATCTGCATAGGCTTGACCAGTGCCTTCATGGTACAGAGCATGCTGCTGGTCGTTATACCGCTGTATGCTCTGGAACTGGGTGCCTCGCCGATTATGATCGGCAGCATTCTATCCGTGCCGTACATTCTTCCGTTGATCTTTGCGATTCCAATGGGCGCTGCCGTTACCCGCATTGGTGGCGTGAAAGTGATCGTCGCCGGTGGCGCAGGCATGACGCTCGGGCCACTGGCGATGATGCTGCTACCGGGCTACGGCGGTCTTGTCATCTGTCAGTTGCTGGTTGGCGTAGCGCACCTGCTCATGGTGCTGGCGGCCCAGTCAATTATAGCTGGGCTGGGTCGGGGAAAGGCGCTGGAGCAGTATTTCGGCTGGTACGCTACCTGTTTGTCCGGAGGCCAATTGGTGGGCCCGCTATGGGCCGGCTTCATGATCGATACAGATGGTACGCATTCGACATTCGCCGTCATGGCGGGTGTCGCAGTTATCAGTGTCATGAGTGGCTTTTTCCTTACGGGCGCTGCAAGGCTGGGGCAGGCGACGTCGAAGTCGATGACCGGCTTTCGTGCCCAGGGGCGGCTGCTGAAGGAAAACGTGGGCGTGCAGATTTCCATAGCGACAACAGTGGCGGTAATGTTTGCCATGGGCGCCTACGGTAGCTTCCTGCCAGTCTATCTGGAGAGTCTGGCGATATCAGCCACCACTATTGGTAGTCTGGTGAGCCTGCGCGCGTTTGCTTCCATGGCGATTCGGCCATTCATGGCGTCCACTATCAGCCTTCTCGGGGGACGGGCTGCAGCGATGATGATCTCTGTAGGCATCGTGGGGCTGGCACTTTGCCTCACTGGTTACATTGAGAATGTGGTGCTGCTGGGTGTGCTGGCGATAGCGTTGGGTATAGGCTCCGGGATATCGCAGCCGCTGTCCATGGTAGTACTGGCAGAGCATGTGTCGGCCGAGCAGAGGGCTGGAGCACTGGGTATGCGGTTAATGGGAAACCGCGGTGTCCAGTTCAGCGCGCCTCTGCTACTCGGCCTGCTCGCCGAATTCACGAGCTTTTCCGCGACCTTCCTGTTTGCCGGACTGGTGGCGTTCATCTGGCTGGCCGTTATCTGTAAACTCGCTCCGGCCTTTAAATCCCGGGAGCGGGGACAGGAGCAGCCAGTATCTCCATCAAACGATTGATATCCGCTGGTTTAACGAGATGGTGATCGAAACCGGCAGCCATGGCTTTTCGGATATCCTCTGCCTGTCCGTAGCCGGTGAGGGCAACCAGCAGCGGGTTTGTACGCCCGGCGCTACTGCGAATAGCGCGTGCAACGTCGTAGCCGCTCATATCAGGTAGTCCGATATCGAGAAGTATGACGTCGGGCGCAAAGGTGTCTGCAGCACTCAGAGCCTGCTGCCCGTTCTCAGCCAGATCGACTGTATAGCCTGTAAGACGGAGCAGCTCTGCCAGCATCAGTCCTGCGTCAGCGTTGTCATCTACCACAAGTACCCGCAGCCCTGACCCAGTGTTTGGCAGGCGCGCCTGTTCCGGTAGCTCTGGCATTGGTGGTGCGTCACCGAGCGGAAGCACAACCCTGAACTCGCTGCCTTCGCCAAGGCCCGCGCTACTAACCGAAACCATGCCTCCATGTTGCTCGACGATACGCTTCACGATGGTCAGCCCTACACCAAGCCCGCCTTCAGAGCGTGCGATGGTCCTCTCGGACTGGGAGAATACATCGAAAACATGGGGCAAAAGCGCGGGGTCTATGCCCATGCCGTTGTCAGCCACCACGATGTTGACATAGCTATCTTCGCGCAAAACGATCAGCTGGATCGAACCACCTCGCTGAGTATACTTGGCAGCATTGTTGAGCACATTGCCGACCACTTGAGTGAGGCGTTGCAGATCGCCCTGGACGTACAGGGGCTCACCTGCCATTTCGATCGATAGGCGCTGTTCTTTTTCCTGAATGACCGGCTGACAAAGTTCGGAAGCCCGATAGATAATCGAACCCACTTCAAGCCGCTCGCTTTTCAGTAAGATCATACCGCGAGTAATGCGCGCCACATCGAGCAGGTCGTCGACGAGCCGGGTGAGGTGATCGACCTGCCGGTTCACGATATCCATGGATCGTGCCTTGGCATCATCGCTGACGTTCGCGAAGTTCTGGAGCTGCAGCGCCGCCTTTATTGGCGACAGGGGATTACGTAGTTCGTGTCCGAGCATGGCCAGGAACTCGTCCTTGCGGCGCTGCTCTTCAAGTAACTGCAGCTCGGCCCGTCGTCTTCGATCCACTTCCAGGGATAACTGCTTGATCTGCTGATTCAAGGCGATAAACCGGCCGCCGCGCGCTTCACGTGGCTGTAGCCTGATCAGCAATTGATGGGGTGCCTTGAGCCCTTCTCTGGCGAAAAGCGCACCTTCAGCACGGAAGATCACGGTCTTGCCAGTGGTCTCGCCAAAGCTCAATGAGCCGGGAATGAATGACCGAGTGCGGCTGCAGGCCCGCAAATACTGAAGAATCTGTTCGGGACCCTCACGACAGAGCACTGTGAGGTCGGACTTGCCGGCTTGTATATTGTAGGGGGCGAGATGGCGTTGAGCAGATTTGTTCAGTGCCAATACTCGCCCGTCAGTATCCACGAGTATTACCGACTCAGGCAGGACATCAGCGAACTGATGAAACTGTAATTCGGTTGAGAACTCGGGATGCTTAGCCTGCAAAATATTCACGGCCATCGGCAATATCTGCGTCGTCGGCAGGCTTCAGATGAACCACCACACGACAGCCTGGAGCACCCTGGGCAATCGTTTCCTGGAGTTCCACCCGAGCATAGCCCGTATTTTCCGCGGTTATGACACCAAAAACGTTCGAGGTCATCATGCACATCGACGGACGGCCGAGAACCTTTTCAGCAAATGGGCAGGCTCGGTTGCCGAATACGATGCGCTCGTCGTTTTCTTCGATGATGAAGAAGTCACCCTTGATGCGACGTTTCAGATCGACTAGCACCTGCGCCACCTGGGATCGTGAAAGGACGCTGGTGCCCATCGCTTCGCGGTAACTGAGATTGATCTGGTCGCCAATTCGCTGTCCGACCACACTTACAAAGCCGGCGGCTTCCTCGAGACCCACAACATCCTGCAGGGTTCCTGCGAGCTCGCGAATCAGCGACCTGAGGAAGACGTCACGCTCCAAGGGGATATCCAGGTCTTCAAGCGGTATTGTAGCTGGCGAACTCACTTTAGCTCCTGAACCGACAAACTCGGTTAAACGGGAAAATGTATGACCGATGTTGATCCAATCTAGTGTCCCGTCTGGTTAATTCCTTAAGCTAAATCAGGTATACTCTCTCTTCACTTTATTGAAGAGAGAACTCCATGGCCAGATCTGCAGCGGCTTTTTCACTTACGCCTAACGACAGGATAGAGCTCGAGACGTGGTTGAAAACACCGACGCTCAGCCAGCGGCTTGTTTTGCGTGCCAGAATCCTGCTTCAGCTGGATGATGGAGTCGCTCCCCTAGAGGTCGCCAAGGCTCTAGACACATCCGCGGTCACTGTTCACAAGTGGCGAAACAGGTATGCAAGCGCCGGCCTCGAAGGTCTTGATGATGCAGCCCGACCCGGTCAACCGGGCAAGATATCGAACAAGACCGCCGCCGAAGTATTGCGCCTGACAACGCGCTCGATTCCGCGCGAAGCGACGCACTGGAGC
>TARA_R100000306_G_C4381939_1_pt1 | contig 20974 bp, 20 predicted proteins | sample TARA_R100000306 | Tara Oceans TARA_R100000306 (sample SAMEA2620824) | marine metagenome | biome: marine biome (ENVO:00000447); feature: mesopelagic zone (ENVO:00000213); material: "saline water (ENVO:00002010), including plankton (ENVO:xxxxxxxx)" | depth 1000 m | reverse complement strand
TCGTTGGTGTTGCGCTTACAGCCCACGTAGGTTCTGCCAGAGAAAAAGAAGGACGCACAGGTTTTGCGCATCTTTTTGAACATTTGCTCTTTTTAGAGTCAGAAAATTTAGGAAAAGGAGGCTTAGATCAATTAAGCGCACGTGTAGGTGGAAGCGGTGCCAATGGTTCTACCAACCGCGACCGAACCAACTATTTTCAGACAGTTCCTAGCGATGCGCTAGAAAAAATGATTTGGGCAGAGGCAGACAAGCTGGGTTATTTCATCAATACGGTAACCGAACCTGTTTTAGCTAAAGAAAAACAAGTCGTAAAAAACGAAAAACGTCAAAGCTATGACAACCGCCCTTACGGCCACCAGCGTTATGTAACGCATAAAAATTTATATCCCGCAGATCATCCTTACAACTGGCAAGTCATTGGTTCATTAGAAGATTTACAAAATGCAACCTTGCAAGACGTCAAAGATTTTTACAACCGCTGGTATGTTCCTAACAACGTCACGTTGACCATCGCCGGTGATTTTGATACCGCGCAAACCAAAGAATGGATCGAGAAATACTTTGGTGAAATTCCACGAGGCGAGGATGTAGAGGACTTACCCGTTCGTATTCCGCAACTTGCTGAATCAAAAAGTTTGTATTATGAAGATAATTTTGCGCGCTTGCCGCAACTTACGATGACTTGGCCTGCTCCTCCTGAATATACAAAAGACTCGTATGCGCTAGAAGTGCTCGCCGATTATCTCTCAAACGGAAAAAAAGCACCCTTAAATAAAATCCTTACCGATGAAATGCAACTGGCTAACAACCCGAGTTTACGTTATGGCGGTTCTGAGCTTGCCGGTGAGTTTACGCTAAGCGTGAGAGCCAATCCCGGTGTTGATCTCGATTCTGTAAAAGCAGGTGTTTACAAAGCTTTTGACGATTTTGAAAATGCAGGTATGTCACAAGATGATCTTGACCGCATCAAAGCAAAACAAGAAACACGCTTTTACAACAGTTTGAGCAGTGTTTTAGGTAAAGGATTTCAGTTGGCGCAATACCAAATTTTTGCAGGAGATCCCGGCTATATCAATGAAGACATCAAACAAATTCAGAATGTCACGATAGAAGACGTAAACCGAGTTTATGAGCAATACGTTCAGAATAAAAACTTTGTTGCGACGAGTTTTGTTCCTAAAGGGGATAAAGATCTGGCGTTAAGTGATGCAACAGAAGCCGAAGTTGTAGAAGAACAAATCGTTAATGGTGCCGAAGAAAGCTTTGATCCTTCTCTCGCAGCAGATTATGAGCGCACACCTTCTTCTTTTGATCGAAGCATTGAACCGCCATATGGTGCCAGCCCGCAGCTTAAAGTGCCTGAAGTTTGGAGCGAAGCACTTGATAACGGATTACACATTTACGGCGACACCAGCGACGAGGTTCCTCTAGTGAACTTTAGTCTCAGCGTCAAAGGAGGCCAACTTATAGAACCCAAAGACCAAAGCGGTGTCGCATATCTTACGGCTAATTTACTCACGAAGGGAACTCAGGATAAGACTATTGCTGCGTTAGAAGAAGCTTTAGATTTATTGGGAGCTTCAGTTTATGCATACGCCGGTCAAGAAGCGCTAACGCTTAGCGGAAGTACGCTTGCGCGGAATTTTGATGAAACCATGCAAATTGTTGCTGAGATTTTACTTCAGCCTAGATGGGACAAAGCAGAGTTTGAACTTCAGAAAAAGGAATTACTTACGCGCCTTGAGCAGCAAAAAGCAGACCCGGGAAGTATTGCAAATCTTGCGTTCTCAAAAGCTATTTATGGTACCGATCATCAGTTGGCTAAAAACATTCTAGGAACTACAGAAAGTGTTGAAGCACTTACGCTCGAGGATGTAAAAGCCTTCTATAACAATCTTGTTCCCAACTTGAGTGATCTCGAATTGGTAGGTGCTGTTGATCTTGATCAGGTAAAAGACGCTATCGCACCGCTTGCAACCAACTGGAAAGCAAAAGATGTTGAAGTTACTATGCCTTCGGTAGAAGCTAATCTTGACCGTGGCAAAATCTATTTTATAGACATTCCTAACGCTAAGCAATCCCAATTGCGCTTTGGTTATGTTGCCCTAGCCGCGACAGATCCAGAATTTCTGCCTGCACAAATGATGAACTATCGCTTAGGTGGTGGTGGTTTTGCAAGTGAGCTTACTCAAATGCTGCGTGAGACTAAAGGATACACCTATGGTGTGCGTTCGAGATTTGAGGGCACACAACTCCCCGGCCCTTTTCTTGTAACAAGTGGCGTTAGAAGTAACGTTACTGCAGAAAGCACTAAGCTTGTACGTGATATTATGAGTTCGTACGCACAAGATCTAAGCGCAGAAGACCTGGAACTTACTAAAGGGTATTTTATCAAAAGTGGTGCTCGTAGTTTTGAAACTCCCAGAGCAAAACTCAATTACCTGAGCGAGATCGCTACCTTAAACTATGAGCCGGATTATATTTTGAAACAACAAGAAACGATAAAATCAATCGAACTTGACGAACTCAAATCACTTGCTAAAAAATATGCTGATCCTTCAAAACTCATATATGTAATTGTAGGTGATGCTAAAACACAACTCAAAAAAGTTCAGGATTTAGGTCTTGACGTTGAATTGGTTGATCAAAATTTAGAGCCTCAAAAACCTCTTAAGAAATAAAGGCGAAAGTATTCTAATTAGAAAAACTATTATTGTAGTTTTATAACTATAATAATAGTTTTTTTTTGTTTTATGCGGTTTTGCTTGTTGCTTTTTATTTCACTTCATTGCTTTACACTTTCAAGCCAGCGAAAGCTAAAGGGTTACGTTTACAGTGCCAAAGATTCTACTGCGCTTGAAGCTGTAAGTATCTATTTTGACGGTACCACCATTGGAACCATCACCAATCAAAACGGGCATTACAGTATTCCTGTTCAAGAAGGAATAAAAAGTCCGCTAGTGATTACTATGATGGGCTTTGCGCCGGTTTATATCAACAATTATCAAAATTCTGATGGTAAGATGCCGGCTGTTTATCTTCAGGAAACTGCAGAGGAGCTTGATCAGGTTTTTCTGGAAACCGATCCCTGGACCAGAAAACGTAAACTGCATATTTTTAAAATGCAATTTCTAGGAAATTCTCCTGAAGCTTTTCAATGCAAAATACTCAATGAAGATGCCATAAAACTGCATTACAGTCCGTCAAAACTGAAGCTTACCGCCTGGGCCAATGAACCTCTAATTATTGAAAATAAACATCTGGGATATACCGTAAGGTATACTTTAAATGATTTTTATGCCAAATATGAAAAAAATCTGAGTGGCTTAGAACTTTTAAACATGGTGTACTATGAAGGGTTTAGCTTCTTTCAGGAATTAAATAAACGCACGCGTAAAAAATACATTAAAAGCCGGGAAGATTCTTATGCCGGCTCTACACTGCACTTTATGCGTTCTCTTGCTCAAAAGCAATTACACGAAAACGGTTTTAGGATTTTCTACGACAAGTTTGAGGCGCCACCCTATTTACATTTTGAGTTCAGAAAAGTACTAAACAAAACGTATGTAAAGTTGCTGAAAGAAAAGCTTAGCATCTTGTACGACAATGAGGAGCAATCTTCTATCCAAACAAAAGGAACCTTTGTTATTGACGCTTTTGGAAATCACACCCCGCCGAGTGCTATTATTATGGGTGGTGCGATGTCATCGCGCCGTTTTGCCTTTATGCTTCCGCTAGACTATAAGCTTCAGGCTGAGTAGCCTCTTCTTCTACAAAGTTTCTTCTAAAAACCTCTAGATCTTTTGTTTTAAAATAATCGAGATCTATCATTTCTCCATCGCCTAATCCTGCGTTAATGGTAAGACTCTTTTCAGTAAGTTTTATCGATTTTATAGCACTTCGCTTAAACTGAATAAACTTTGATTCCGGACTCTTGAAAGCCAGGATCTGAGAGTTCCATTTAATTACAGAAACATAAGTACCTTGATAAGCTCTGTAACCTATAGTTGTAACCATAATCAAACCTATAGCGACATAACTCCAAGATAATAACGAGGAAGATTCTCCTGTAAATTGAGGAATTATCCCCGCTGCGAAATAGATAATACCGTAAATTAAGAGCGCGTTACGCTGCTTTTTGTGTATTTGAGAAGTTATTTTATTCATTTCAATACATATTAACTTCCCTAAATATAAATCTTAATTGCTAACCGGCTCTGCGTAAAGATCAAAATCTTCGGCATCTGTTATCTTGACCCAAGTATATTCACCTGTTTTTAAATAGTGTTGTGTCGCATCAATAAGCACCTCATTATCCACATCTGGAGAATCAAATTCAGTACGACCTACAAAGTAATTTCCTTCCTTACGGTCGATCACAATACGATATTCTTTGCCTATTTTTTCTTGATTCAACTCCCAACTGATCTGCGATTGCAAAGCCATAATCTCATTGGCCCGTTCCATTTTTACTTCCTCAGGCACATCGTCTTCCAGATTGTAGGCGTGTGTATTTTCTTCGTGTGAATAGGTAAAGCAACCTAAACGCTCAAAACGCATTTCTTTAACCCAGTCACGTAATAATTCAAAATCTTCTTGAGTCTCACCGGGATAACCTACGATTAACGTAGTTCTAATTGCCATTTGCGGTACCTTCTCTCTAAAGGTTTTCAACAGTGCATTGGTCTTTTCATAAGTGGTACCGCGGCGCATCGACTTTAATAATTTAGTCGAAATGTGCTGTAACGGGATGTCGATATAATTACAGACTTTGGGCTCCTCGTTCATCACATCAAGTACATCCATCGGGAAACCGGTTGGAAAGGCGTAGTGCAAACGAATCCACTCAATTCCTTCAACCTTTACCAACTCGCGTAACAACTTGGCTAACGCACGCTCTTTGTACAAATCAAGACCATAATACGTTAAATCCTGAGCGATAAGAATCAGTTCTTTTATTCCGCTAGCGGCTAACTTTTCAGCCTCTGTCACCAGATGTTCAATTGGCGTACTTTTATGACCACCACGCATAAGCGGGATCGCACAAAACGAACACGGGCGATCGCAACCTTCAGCAATTTTTAGATACGCATAATTTTTAGGAGTCGTAGTCAAACGCTCTCCTATCAATTCGTGCTTATAATCTGCTCCTAAAGCTTTTAAAAGTCCGGGAAGCTCAGTAGTACCAAAATATTGATCTACATTAGGAATTTCCTTCTGCAAATCGGGTTTGTAACGTTCAGAAAGACATCCGGTTACAAATACCTTATCTACAATACCATCTTCTTTCTTTTGAACATACTCCAGAATCGTGTTTACCGACTCCTCCTTCGCATTGGCGATAAAACCACAGGTGTTGATCACCACTACATTTCCTTCCTCTTCGTGAACCACTTCTTTTTGGTTCGCCTTAAGCTGCCCCATCAATACTTCACTGTCATAAACGTTTTTTGAGCAACCTAAAGTCACCACGTTTATTTTATTCTTCTTAAGGGTTTTAGTACGCATAATGCTGTTGATTTTGGGGCGCAAAGATACGGTATTTTAAGGCTTTTATGTCCTAAATTAGAGGATTCTTAAACAGACTGAATATGAGAGCCTTATTTTTAATACACGTTTTACTGCTGTTTGTAGGCTGTTCTTCAAGCGACGAACCTGTAATGGTCCTTACACCAGAAGAGACGCGCTATTTTCCTCCGCTTAGCGGAACAACTTGGGACACAGTCGATCCTACAGATCTGGGCTGGAATACCTCAAATATTGCCGATTTAGAAGACTTTTTGATCGACACAAATACTGAAGCTTTTTTGATTTTAGAAAATGGGAAAATTGCTTTTGAAGCCTATTATAATGGAAAATCAAGTACTGACTTTTTTCCGTGGAATTCTGCAGGAAAAACACTCACCGCGTTTACTGTAGGCCTGGCACAGCAAGAAGGTTTTCTTGACCTTGAGGATCAAACAACTCAATATTTGGGTCGTGGCTGGACTGCTATGACCACAGAACAAGAAGATGCGATTCGCATCAAAAATCAATTGACGATGACTTCCGGAGGGGATTTCACTAATGAAAATACTGCTTGCTATGACCCGGAATGCTTAACATTTAAAGCAGTTCCCGGAACAGAATGGTATTATTATAACGCCTACTACACCTTATTACAACCGGTACTCGAAGCCGCAACTCCCAATGGCTTTGAAGCCTTTTTTGAAAACGAATTAAAGACTAAAATAGGTTTAGACGGACGTTGGGTAAGCTTAGGCTATAACAACGTATATTTTAGTACCGCTCGCAGTATGGCGCGGTTTGGGTTACTCAACTTGAATAAAGGAAAGTGGAACGATACTCAATTGCTGAATACTACCTATTGGGAAGCAATGACCACTACATCGCAAGAACTCAATCCTTCTTATGGTTACCTATGGTGGCTTAACGGAAAATCAAGTTTTAAACTTCCGGGTGCTACACAGTCTTTTAACGGTAAATTAATTCCTAATGCTCCTGATGATCTCATTGCCGGCTTAGGCGCCAATGATAAAAAGCTTTACGTGGTTCCCAGTAAGAATTTGGTTATCGTAAGACTAGGACCTGCAGCCTACGCTGAGGATTTAGGCCCTACATCTTATGATAATGATTTATGGGGTGTATTGAATGAAGTGCTTAATTAATTACTCATCAAAATCTATCGGTGTCTTACGTTTTTTAGAAATTTGCTCATAGGCATAGGCCAATTCTAAAAGTTGCGTTTCAGATAAAGTAGGAGCAATAAATGTCAATCCCATTGGTCGATTATTATCTTGATATCCCATAGGCACGGTGATCGCCGGATATTTTGCAACCGCGGCATATCCTGCCATGTAATTGTTTATAGATAACACAGCGTCCAGATCATTTGCTTGCATAGGTTCATCAAAAAAGAGTCTTCCGTTGCCTTCTAAGGTATCCTTGATCGCAGTGAATTCTTCAGTAGAAGCTGAATCTGCTAAAACACCGTAAAGCAGCTTTTGCCCATACGGCATACGCACAAGTGAATCTTTTTTGTTGTATGCCGTGATGTCGTTTAAGTCTTTTACTGAAAGTGATTTCGCTCCATACTTCGCGATATAATCAGGCAGATCCTTTTTCATATCCAAATTCAATACGCGTACAAATTGAGGTAAGTTTATCTCAGGACGCTCCAGTTCAACTAAAGTTGCTCCCGCTTCCTTTAAGGCTTGTACGGCTTGAATATACAAGGTGTCCTCATAACCTTTATAATATCCCAAACGCTTTTCGCTTAAGAAAGTTTCAGCATCTAAAGATTTTAAAGCTGAAATATAGTCTTGATTTTCCGCTTGAAGCGACACTGCTTTTGCATCATCAGCGTCCAGACCAATCATTGCCTGAAGCAAGATCGCATTATCAACAACCGTGCGCGTCATAGGTCCCGGTGTATCAAGCGTACTCGAAATAGGAACAATTCCTCCTCGAGACAGCAAACCGATTGTAGGTTTTAACCCCACAACTGAATTAGAACTCGAAGGAGAAAGAATAGAACCACTAGTTTCTGATCCTACCGCTGCAACCGCAAAATTAGCTGCCATAGAAACACCACTACCAGAACTTGAGCCACCCGTATCGTGTATTTTTCTTCCATAAGGATTTAAGGTTTGGCCTCCAACCGCAGAATAGCCACTTGGGCAGTCACCACAAAAGAAATACGCCCATTCACTTAAATTGGCTTTACCTAAAATAAGAGCGCCATTTTCTTTAAGCTTTTGGGTGATAAACGCATCTCCTGCATTATTATCCTCAAAAACCACGGCTCCGGCTGTCGTTGGCATATCAGATGCGTTGATATTATCTTTCAACAGAATAGGCATCCCATAAATGGAATAAGGATCTAAATCCTGCGGGCGTTTCTCATCCAACTCCCGAGCCTGATCTAAAATTTTAGGATTTAACGCGATAATCGAATTTAATGACAACTCATTTTCACGGTCGTATTTTTTAATTCGTGTTAAATAGAATAAAACCAACTCTTCATAGGTAAGCTTGCCTTGGGCAACAGCTTCCTGAATTTCGGGAATATTCTTTTCAAAAATTAAAGGCTTCAGTTTACTGTATTTTGTTTCAGTAAACATTTTGGTATCAAACTCAAAGGGTTTCCAGAGTGCTTCTGTATCCAGAACTTTGGAGTCTAAAACGGCATATTCCCGCTCTTCGGTTAATGCATTTGAATCTTGTGCAACGCTTTCGGCGTTTTCCTGTGTTGCTTCTTCTTTACAGGAAAAGAAGACAACAAATAAAGCTAAAAGTAAAAATTGTTTCATAGGGTTTATTTAAACTAAACCCCTAAAATACAAAAGGCATCACATAATTGTGATGCCTCGTGAACGCTTTATTTTAAGCTTCTTATTTTCTAAAAAAGGAATCGACAAATTCGATTTTATTAAATACCTGTAAATCATCTATTCCCTCTCCTACTCCAATGTATTTCACAGGAATTTGAAACTGGTCACTAATTCCTATAACCACTCCGCCTTTTGCTGTACCATCCAATTTGGTAACGGCAAGTGAAGTCACTTCTGTGGCTGCTGTAAACTGCTTAGCTTGTTCGAAGGCATTTTGACCGGTAGAACCATCCAAAACCAACAAAACTTCATCTGGAGCATCTGGAACTACTTTTTGCATCACGCGTTTAACCTTGGTCAATTCTTTCATCAAATTCACCTTATTATGTAAACGTCCTGCAGTATCAATAATAACAACATCGGCATCTAGCTTCACTGCGCTTTGCACCGTATCAAATGCTACAGATGCAGGATCGCTTCCCATTTGTTGCTTGATAATAGGAACATCAACACGATCTGCCCAAATTTGTAATTGATCAATAGCTGCGGCTCTAAACGTATCTGCAGCTCCTAAAACAACCTTCAAACCTTTACTTTTAAACTGATGTGCAAGTTTACCGATGGTGGTAGTTTTACCCACTCCATTAACGCCAACAACCATAATCACATATGGCTTTTTTGAAGGAATGCTAAAGTCGGTCGCTTCACCACTATTGGTCTCGCTCATCAACCCGGCAATTTCATCTCGGAGAATCGCATTCAATTCATCGGTGCCCAAATACTTATCGCGTGCAACGCGTGCTTCGATACGCTCGATGATCTTAATAGTCGTCGCCACACCTACGTCACTAGAAACCAATACTTCTTCTAGATCATCAAGTACTTCATCGTCAACCTTACTTTTACCAGCAACGGCCTTTCCTAATTTATTTAGAAAATTAGTATTTGATTTTTCCAACCCCTTATCAAGGGTTTCCTTTTTCTCTTTGGAAAATATTTTCTTAAAAAAACTCATCGTATTCGGGATACATAAATTAAAGGCGCAAAGGTATTCTCTTTTAACAGTACAAAAAAGCGACTTAAAACGAAAAAATACAAAAAGCCGTTACACAAAAGTGTAACGGCTACGTATAAACATTTAGAATGTCTTATTTTTTGTCTAAAAACTCTCCTACAGCTTCTGGTGGCATAACAGCTTCTACGAAAGTGTATGCTCCAGTTTTTGGAGATTTTACCATTTTAATGGCTTTGGTCAAACGTTTTGAACCGGTCTGTAATGTTGCTACTGATTTCTTTGCCATGTCTTATTTAATTTCTTTATGAACAGTCATTTTATTCAAAATCGGGTTGAATTTTTTCAACTCAATTCTGTCTGGAGTGTTCTTTTTATTCTTAGTGGTAATATAACGAGAAGTTCCTGGTTTCCCAGAAGCTTTATGCTCTGTGCACTCTAAAATTACCTGTACTCTATTGCCTTTCTTTGCCATAATTCCTAATCGTTATACCGTTATTATTTAGTAAGAAAGCCTTTAGCACGCGCTTCTTTAAGCACAGCAGTAATACCTTTCTTATTTATATTTTTAAGAGCGGCTGTAGAAATCTTTAATGTAATCCACTTGTCTTCTTCAGGAATATAGAAACGTTTTTTGATTAAATTGGCATCAAATTTACGCTTGGTCTTATTCATCGCGTGAGAAACATTGTTTCCTACCATTGCTTTTTTGCCCGTAAGCTCACAAACTCTTGACATGATTCTAAACTTTATAATGTGTTACTGAAAAACAGGGTGCAAATTTACACAACTAAATCAAGTTGACCAACTTAAATTGCTAGTTTTTTAAAATTTCTTTTTGCAAGAGTTCAAACGCCTTATTCACGCTTTTTGAAATCACGCGCTCACGCTGACTTCCCATCTTAAATTCTTGCGAAAAAACTCCTGTTGGGGTAGCAATTCCGATGAAAACGGTTCCTACCTCAGCATCAGAATCTCCCTTTGAAGGTCCTGCATTACCTGTAGTAGAAATGGCATAATCTGATTGATACCAATTTTTAACCGCTGCGGCCATCGCTTCAGCAACTTGTGCACTCACCACCGAATGCTCGTCGATCACCGCTTGATCAATTTTAAGAAGTTCCACTTTAGAATGCGTGGCATAGGTTACCATTCCGCCTTTAAAGTATGAAGAAGCTCCGGGAATAGCTGTTATTGCCGCAGCTATTTGACCTCCGGTACAACTTTCGGCTACCGCCAGGGTTTTATTGTTATTCGTCAATAAACTTCCTACAACTTTTTCTATAAGCTCATCATCATCGTAACCCACAATAATATCTCCTATCAAGGCTTTGAGCGATGTGATTTGCTCTTCAAGACGACGTTCTAAAAGCGCTTTATCTGGGCCTTTGGTAGAAAGTCGCAAACGTACTTTTCCTAAAGCAGGTAGATATGCTAGCTTAATATCTGACGGAAGGTTGTCTTCCCAATCTTCTATGGTATTGGCTATTTCACTCTCACCGCGACCATAAGTCTGCAAGGTTTTGTGTAAAATAAACGGCCTACTGAAGGTTTGCTGCACTCGCGGGATGACCTCATCGGTCATTAATGCTTTCATCTCAAACGGAACACCCGGCATCGACACAAATACCGTTTTACCAGATTGCATCCACATTCCCGGAGCCGTACCGTTTTTATTCATCAAAACGGTTGCCTTGCTGGGCACTAAGGCCTGCGATCTGTTAGCGGGCAGCATAGGTCGATTTACGTGGTGTTTAAAAATGCGTTCTATATTTTGCAATACCGCTGGATCTTCAACCAGGGTATCTTGAAAATACTCACAAAACGTATGTTTAGTTACATCGTCTTTCGTAGGCCCCAAACCGCCGGTAATAAGCACCAACTCTGAAGTTTCCTGAGCTTCTGCTAAGCTTTGTAAAATATGCTGTTTATTATCTGAAATGGAAGATATCTGGTGCACTTCGATACCTACTTTATCCAGCTCTTTTGCGATAAAGGCCGAATTGGTATCTACAATTTGACCGATAAGTATCTCATCTCCAATTGTAATTATATGCGCTCGCATTACATCTTCCAGTCTTTGCGCATTTCTTCAATCGCATTATTGATTAGCGTGATGATGGTATCTAATTGCGGGCGTATTGCAGAAGTAGGTTTATTGCTGTCTGCCCAGCGCTCCATCGCCGAAATTTCTCGAATAAGATCAATACCGAACATTTCTAAATTCGGTTTCATTTTATGTGCAAATTGATAAGCCATCTTATGATTATCATTATCAATCGCCATTTGCATACTTTGAAGATCTGGTGGGATTTCGGTTAAAAAAGCTTCAACAACAGTCTGCATAAACTCCTTGTCACCGCCAGACATATCTTCGAGCTGGTATAAATCATAATGTGTAGGCATGGGTTCTCTTTAATTTTGGGGTTATTTTATATTCACAGTAAATATGGGTTCGTCTTCTAAGTATCCTTTAAGCCTATCATCAATAGCAACCGGGCCAACACCCGCCGGAGTACCTGTAAACAGGATATCGCCAATTTTTAAGGTCATAAATTGAGATACATGTGCGATCAAGGTATCAATATCATAAATCATATCACGCGTATTCCCTGACTGCACAATTTTATCATTTTTTTCTAAACGGAAATTAATATCGTTTAAATCTTTAAATTTTTCTTTGGACACCCAATGGTCTCCGAGTACTGCAGACCCGTCAAAACCTTTGGCCTTTTCCCAAGGATGTCCTTTTTCTTTACACGCTCGTTGTAAGTCTCGTGCCGTGAAATCGATTCCAAGACCGATCTCATCATAATACTTATGTGCAAATTTAGGCTGAATATATTTTCCTAAGCGATTAATTCGTACCAATAATTCAACCTCATAGTGCACCTCGTTACTAAACTCAGGAATAACAAACGGATGCTTTTTTAATAAAACAGCAGAATCTGGCTTTAAAAAGAACATAGGTTCGCTCGAAGGTTTACTATTGAGCTCTTTAATATGATCGCTATAATTCTGACCGATGCAAATAATTTTCATAATCTAATCTGTAAATAATACTTTAAAAGCCGGTGCCGGAGCACTCCCTGCCAAGATACTGTTTGCAGTGTTAAGCTGCGCTACAGCTTTCCAGCCTTCTAAACTTTTATAATAACTGCGGCTATCGCTTTTCTGATCTACTTCAACACCTTTAAAAATTGGAGCATAACGTGCGACTTCATACGTTTTAAAGTTGCCCGTTTCAGCATCTTTGATACTAAGGCGCTCAAGAAAGCGATTTTCTGGGATAAAAATATGCTCAACCACAATAAAAAGTCCCTTTTGCGGAACAGCAATTTTATAGGGTAACAAGTCTATTTTGATAATTCTCGCGTTAGCTTCCTTCTTTAAGATCAAATCCTCAACGAGCAAATCTGAACCAGGTTTACCATCCTCACTAACCCTAAGCACTCGCAAACGAAACTTTGCTGCAGGACTCGGTTTGCCTATCACCCTGTAAAAATCAATCTCCACTTCCTTAATAAAACAGCCCTGATCAAACTTCTCAGGACGTTCATAATGACGCGCTAATGCTGAAGGATAAGCTCCGCCACTAAAATTACCTAAGCCTACAATTCTCGCTCCAATGAAGGGATTTATGCGTTTGTGCTTTCTATCTTTTATATCATAGATGCGAACTTCGCCCAAATCATCAATCTTGGGATCTAGCGTGATCTGCCCGGTAAGCTCTTTAACTTTTATCCTTCGATCAACATAACCTACACTGGAGATCTTTACGAATTCTTCAGCTTCATTAGTTTCAAAAGTTAAGATAAAATTGCCTTCTTCGTCTGTAGAAGTTCCTTTTTTGAGCTTCGTTATAATTAGATGTCCAAACGGAATTCCCTCCTGAGTTTCCTTATTAACCACCTTTCCCTGAACAGAAGTTGTTTGCCCGTGAATGGAAAAACAAACAAAACTTAAAAACAGGAATAGTTTGTTAATCATTTTGAGTTAAAACTTGGTATTGAGCTTTCTAAGTTTAATTGCGGTAAGCACCTTTTTAGTATACAAAGGAAAATCTGCATTTTGAATCCAACCAAAATAGCCGGGTTCATTTTCAAGTACATCTTCAACCTTTTTGCCTTTATGTTTCCCAAAAGAAAAGACTTCTTCCCCGTCTTTATTGAAGGCGATAAATCCTGCGAAATCTGCAAACTTTTTACGCGCACTGAATTCTGCGAGGCTTTTCATATTATTCTCTAGATCCTCATAGCGATCCAGTTGTGATTTTAAAACCTCATAGGTCGCGAACGTATCTGCTTCTGCACTGTGGGCATCCTCTAAAGTTTGATCGCAATAAAACTTATAAGCGGCGCTCAAGGTACGCTGCTCCATCTTATGAAAAATCGTCTGCACATCAATTGCGTTTCGGTTTTTCATATCAAAATCTACTTCTGCACGTAACATTTCTTCAGCTAAAAGCGGAATATCAAAGCGGTTAGAATTGAAGCCTGCCAAATCTGAATCTTTGATCAAATTATGAATCTCATTAGCCAATTCTTTGAACGTAGGTTTATCTGCCACATCCTCATCTTTGATACCGTGTACCGCTGTAGTTTCGGGCGGTATTGGGATGGTAGGATTTACCAGCCAAGTATGCTTTTCTTCTTTTCCGTTAGGTAAGACTTTCAATACTGAAATTTCTACGATACGGTCTTTAGCTACGTTGATTCCTGTGGTTTCCAGATCAAAAAAACAAATAGGTCTGGTTAAGTTTAAGTTCATAGGTTGCTTTAATTTCTACAAAAGTACAATTACCTATTCCAAATGATAAACATTTTGAAAAGCTATAATCGTATTTCGCTTAATTTTCAGAAAAGTGCATAAAAAATCCTCTCTGTATGGAGAGGATCTTTAAAATTTTTAAATCTTAGTTTAACTTTTAAACCACTCGGTTGGCGTCCCAGGCTTCTAAGTATTGTGCAACACGCTGTACAAATTGTCCTCCAAGAGCACCGTTTACCACACGGTGATCATACGAATGCGACAAGAACATTTTGTGGCGAATACCTATAAAATCACCTTCTGGTGTTTCAATTACCGCTGGCACCTTTCTAATAGCTCCGAGGGCTAAAATCCCCACTTGCGGCTGATTGATAATTGGCGTCCCCATTACACTACCAAAGGTCCCTACATTAGTCACGGTGTAGGTTCCTCCTTGTGTATCGTCTGGCTTTAATTTACCGGCACGTGCTCGTGAAGCAAGATCATTAACAGCTTTCGCCATTCCCACAAGATTGAGTTGGTCTGCCTTCTTGATTACCGGAACGATCAAATTACCGTCCGGTAAAGCTGCTGCCATTCCTAAATTAATATCTTTTTTCTTGACGATCTTATCGCCATCCACTGAAATGTTGATCAATGGAAAATCCCGGATTGCCTTAGCAACGGCTTCCATAAAAATTGGAGTAAACGTAAGCTTCTCACCTTCTCGCTTTTCAAATTCAGCTTTTACTTTATTTCTCCAGTTCCAGATCGTAGTTACATCAACTTCAATAAATGATTGTACGTGTGCAGATGTTTGCACTGATGCCATCATATGCTTTGAAATCATTTTCCCCATACGAGTCATTTCGATGATCTCATCACCTCCATTTACACTTACCGGTGTTTGTACTGCTGCTGATGTAGTTTCTTTTGGTGTGGCATTCGGCGTATTGGTTTCCGAAGTGGTAGTCTTCTTTCCACGATGCTCCACATACTTAAGAATATCATCTTTAGTCACACGGCCTTCGAGTCCGGTACCCGGTACTTTATCAAGTTCTTCTTGCGCTATACCTTCTTCCTGAGCAATATTTTTTACAAGTGGCGAATAAAAGCGGGCACCGTCATTTGTAATAGCAGGAGCCGCAGCCGTCTCTTGTCCCTGATCGAGCATTTGCGCTGCCTGTGCTACAGCCTCATCTTCTGGTTCTTCTTCAGCTACGTTTTCTTCTGAAACACGTTCTTCAGTGCTTACTTCTTCAGCGCCTTCACCTTCTATTTCTATTATGGCAATGGTTTGACCAACCTCTACAACATCGTCAACATCAAATAGTTTTTCTACCAATACGCCCTCAACTTCACTAGGAACCTCGCTATCAACCTTATCTGTGGCAATCTCAACTACCGGTTCATCCATCTCAATGGAGTCGCCTACCTCTTTGAGCCAGTTTGTCACTGTAGCTTCAGCAACGCTTTCTCCCATTTTCGGTAATTTCAGTTCAAATTTTGCCATATTTTCAAAATAAATATTAGTTGACTATAATTTTTTGCGAATTTACTAAAATAAAGCTTATGAAAACGATTTTTTAATTACCGCTCACCATTTTAGTAGTTCGCCACGACTTGTAGAGGTGTCGCTTCCGAGGATAAAATTACAATTTGAAGGTCGTATGCGAAACCTATTTTTGTTGTTTTTTAACAATTGAAAGGCTTCGATCACTTCGGAAAACTTCAAGAAATTCAAATCAAAAATCAGTTTGCTATTGAATTTCTGGAGCTCCTTTTCCTTTTCAAAATTTATCACCTGGTTTATCTGAAAAGGTATATTTTTTAATTCTTCTTGCTCCAGATTTCCTTTGTAAACCCAAAATATTGCTGTCTTTTCTTTCTGATCTTCTTCTTTTGAGGCAACTTTAGATTTACTGAAGGCTAAACATTTAAGACCATAAGCCAAAGCTTTGTCTATAAAAAATCCCTGGGAGAAATGTTTCTGCTGAAATAACTGCATCGCACCATAGAATCTCAAATTATATTTACGGTCTTTTACAGTACTTTCACCCTTAAAATGAATAACAGAAACTTGCCCAAAATAATAATTCTTAAATCCGTTTTGAGTAAGTCTGTAACTCAAATCGATATCTTCCCCATACATAAAATAGCGCTCATCAAAACCTTTGATCTTCAAATATGCTTGCTTCTTTACCAACATAAAGGCACCAACAAGAACAGGAACTTCCCCTATTTCATCCTGAGCAAGTTGATTGGCATAATATCTAGAAGTATCGCCGGTCATTTTTTTAAATGCGACCTTAAAATCAGGAACATTGCGTTTACTTTCTGGCAAATAATGCCCGGTGCCATCAATCAATCGTGGTCCTAAAGCACCAAAATTGGGTTGCTTTTCGGCAAATGGAATAAGACTTTCAAAGCAGTTTTCTGGCAAGACCGTATCTGGATTCAAAATGCATACATACTTGCCCTTTGCCGTATGAACCGCTTGGTTGTAGGCTTTAGCAAATCCTAGATTCTCATTATTCTGCTGAAAAGTAACGCGCTCAAAATTGGCCTTGATTAGTTCTTCAGTTTCATCCTGAGAATTGTTATCTACAACAATAATTTCGGCATCAATACTTGCTATTGAACGCTCAACGCTTTGCACACAAAGTAGTACGTGATAGGGTACTTTATACGCTAAAATAATTACCGAAAGCAGCATCGCTTAGTGCTTTAGGGAGTTTTCAAAAGGAATACGATTAAGGATACTTCTTCCCAAAGTAACTTCATCTGCAAACTCAAGTTCGTCTCCCACCGCAATACCACGTGCAATAGTAGATGTTTTTACATTAAGACCTTCAAGCTGACGATAGATGTAAAAATTGGTCGTATCCCCTTCCATAGTAGAACTTAATGCAAAAATGATCTCTTCAATAGCTCCTGATTTCACTTTTTCGATTAAAGAATAAATCGTCAAATCTTGCGGACCAATACCGTCTAACGGAGAAATCTTTCCGCCTAAAACATGATAGTGCCCGCGATACTGACTCGTATTTTCAATAGCCATCACATCCCGAACATCTTCGACCACACAAACAATTGCCGATTCTCTATTGGGGTTTGCGCAAATCTCGCACAATTCGGTATCTGAAATATTATGGCAGTTTTTACAGAATTTAATACCGGTGCGCAATCCTGTTAAAGCTTCAGTCAATTGCTCGGTCTGTGCTTCAGGTTGGCGCAGTAAATGTAAAACCAAACGCAAGGCTGTACGCTTACCAATACCCGGTAATTGAGACATCTCATAAACAGCTTGCTCTAATAACTTTGAAGAAAATTCCATACGCGGTAAAGTTAGGAAAGATTATAGGTTAAACCACCGCTTACCACATTTGTTAACACCTTAGACTAAAGTCTATCTTTTACAAAATTAACGATGCGCTGCGCTGCCTTACCATCGCCATACGGATTGTGTGCTGAACTCATTATCTTATAAGCTTCAGCATTATCGATAAGATCCAAGACTTCTGTCTTGAGTTGTTCAGCGTTGGTTCCCACTAGTTTTACGGTACCTGCGTTTACTGCTTCGGGTCGTTCTGTAGTATCCCGCGTGACGATTACCGGCTTACCTAAACTTGGTGCCTCCTCTTGAACTCCGCCACTATCTGTAATAATAAAATAGGACTCATTTAAAAGCCAAACAAAATCAGGATACTCTAAAGGCGCGATCAAAGAAATATTTGACACTCCTCCTAACGTCTTTTCCACAACTGTTTGTACGTTGGGATTAAGGTGAACAGGGTAAACCAAATGAACTTCTTCACGAGCCAAAGCGATTTCCTTCACAACATTACAAACCCGCTGCATACCATCTCCAAAATTCTCTCTGCGGTGTCCCGTAACCAAAATTACTTTCTTCGACTCAAAAGGAATACCGGCTGCAAATGACGGTTTTAAGTTTTTTATTTTAACTACCGTCTCTTGCAGTGCATCGATCACCGTATTCCCCGTAATCACAATTTTTTCTTCTAAAATGTTTTCTGCAACCAGGTTGGCTTGTGCCTGTTGGGTAGGCGCAAAATGGAAATCGGCTATTTTACTTGTAAACTGTCTATTGAGCTCTTCAGGAAACGGTGATTGCAAATTAAAGGTGCGTAAACCTGCTTCAACGTGTCCCACTTTAATTCCTGCATAAAATGCAGCAAGACTTGCGGTCATCGTGGTGGTGGTATCCCCGTGAACCAAAACAAGATCAGGGTTATAATCTTCAAACGGAACTTTTAATGCAACCAAGGCTCTGGAAGTCAAGGTTGTTAAATCCTGATTTCTTTGCATTAAATCAAGATCATAATCCGGTTGAATTTCAAAAAAATACAATACCTGATCTAACATTTCCCGATGCTGAGCGGTGATGCAGATTCTGGTTTCAAAATAAGATTCCTTCTGAAAGGCTTTGATCACCGGCGCCATCTTTATGGCTTCGGGCCGCGTACCAAAAATAAAAAGTATCTTTTTTGATTTAAAGTCTTCCATCTACACCTTCGGTTAAAAAGCCTTTAACATCATAAACCACAGCGGTATTGGCTTTAAGCTTTTCAAGATCGATTTGCTCAAATTCACGATGCGCAACAGCAAGAACTACAGCGTCAAAGAGCTTGCCTTCCAAATGCTCTAAAAGTTCAATATTATATTCAAGTTTTACCAATTCTGCATCTGCCTGCGGATCATAAACCGAAACCTGAGCACCGTATTCTTTTAAATCCTGAATAATATCTATTACGCGTGTATTGCGCACATCGGGACAATTTTCTTTAAACGTAATTCCTAATACAAGAACGCGGCTGTTTTTAAGCTTAATGTCTTTTTTCGCCATCAATTTCACCACCTGCGAGGCTACATAAGGCCCCATACTGTCGTTGAGTTTTCTTCCTGCCAATATTATTTCAGGATGATACCCAACTTGCTTTGCCTTTTGAGCCAAATAATACGGGTCGACACCTATACAATGCCCACCAACCAAACCTGGTTTAAATGGAAGAAAATTCCATTTTGTGCCTGCTGCTTCTAAAACAGCCTGCGTATCGATATCAAGCAGATTAAAAATCTTTGCCAACTCGTTAACAAAAGCAATATTTATATCGCGTTGTGAATTTTCTATCACCTTGGCAGCTTCGGCAACCTTAATCGATGCTGCTTTAAAAGTTCCTGCCGTAATTACTGAAGCGTATAGTTGATCAACGTGTTGTGCGATCTCAGGATTAGATCCCGAGGTCACTTTTTTTATTTTATCAACAGTATGCGTTTTATCACCCGGATTAATACGTTCTGGAGAATATCCCGCATAAAAATCTGTATTGAAAATTAAACCTGAGGCTTTCTCCAAGATGGGAATGCAAAACTCTTCGGTAACACCAGGATACACCGTAGATTCAAAGACTACAATGTCTCCCTTCTTTAAAAAACCTCCTACCAACTTGCTTGCCTTTTCTAAAGGAGTCAAGTCTGGGTTGTTATTCTTATCTATGGGTGTTGGGACAGTGATGATATAGGTATCACTTTGCTGAAGATCTTCGGGATTTGAAGTACAAAACAAACCTTTTGAAGCAGAAGTCTCATTTATAAGAACAGCCTTTAAATGCTCTGAATCAAGTTCGCCGGTCTTATCAAAACCGCTTTGCAATTGGGTTATTCTCTCTTTGTTAATGTCAAAACCTATCGTAAGATATTTTGTAGCAAATAAACGTGCTAAAGGTAGTCCTACATAACCTAACCCAATAATTGCAATGCTCATTAATTATCTTTATCTGTTTCTAAATTTTGCTTGTACCAGTCAATTGCCTTATTGATTCCTGCCTCCAAATCATATTCTGGGTCATATCCCAAAAGATTTTTTGCTTTGGCAATAGAAGCTAAAGAATGAGGAACATCTCCCGGTCGCTCTGGTCCAAATTTAGGTTGAATGTCAATTAAATCGCTGTTATAGTTAAGCAAACGATCTTTGAGCAAATTTACTAATTCAATCAAAGAAGTACGCGCTCCGTAGGCAATATTATACACCTCATTAAGTGCATTTTTATTGTCGGTAACCAACGCCAATAAATTGGCCTGCACCACATTGTCTATATAGGTATAATCTCTAGAAAAAGAACCATCACCATTTATCACGGGAGACTCCTTATTCAGTAAGGATGAAATAAATTTCGGAATCACCGCGGCATAAGCTCCGTTGGGGTCTTGCTTTGGGCCAAATACATTAAAATAACGCAAACCAATAGAGTTGAAACCATAATTACGCTTGTAGACACCGGCGTAATATTCATTTACAAGCTTGGTTACGGCATAGGGAGAAAGCGGTCTTCCGATCTCGCTTTCAATTTTTGGTAAAGCTTCATTATCCCCGTAAGTCGAAGAACTAGCGGCATAGACAAACTTAGATACTCCGGCAAGTCGAGAAGCCTCCATCATATTTAAGAATCCGGTAACATTAACCGAGTGTGTAAGCAAAGGAGTTTTTAAACTACGTGGAACAGAGCCAAGCGCAGCTTGATGGCTTACATACTGACATCCTTCTACAGCTTTTTTACAGGTTTCAAAATCCCGTATATCTCCTTCAATAAAACTGAAATTGTCATGTTCTAGAAAAGGTTCTATATTCTTTTTCTTTCCTGTAGATAAATCGTCTAGACAAGTAACAAAAGCTCCTGCCTCTAAGAGCGCTTCAATGAGGTTAGATCCTATAAATCCGCAACCTCCTGTAACAAGCACATTTGCATTTTTTAGTACTTTAAAATTCATTTTAATAATGAAGTAGGGTTGAATTTTGCTAATGTATTATAAAGTGGTGTAATTCTCACACATAATTTTAACTTTTTTTTAACTGAAAAAT
>TARA_R100000306_G_scaffold15292_1_pt1 | contig 21035 bp, 19 predicted proteins | sample TARA_R100000306 | Tara Oceans TARA_R100000306 (sample SAMEA2620824) | marine metagenome | biome: marine biome (ENVO:00000447); feature: mesopelagic zone (ENVO:00000213); material: "saline water (ENVO:00002010), including plankton (ENVO:xxxxxxxx)" | depth 1000 m | reverse complement strand
CGGCGGAATGGTTTTTAACGACAAAAAAGAAATTCTTTTTATCTACCGAAATAAAAAATGGGATTTGCCAAAGGGCAAGATTGAAAAAAAAGAAACCCACGAAGAGGCTGCCGTTCGTGAAGTTCAAGAAGAGACGGGTATAAAAGAACTTGAAATCCGTGAGTTTTTAACGAAAACCTACCACGTTTTTAAACGCAATGGAAAATTTAAGTTAAAGGTCACCTATTGGTATAAAATGCACAGTAACTATGAAGGGCCTTTAACTCCCGAAAAAAAGGAAGGGATTAAAAAAGTAAAGTGGAAAAACTTTGCGAAATCCCAAAAAGCACTTACCAAAAGTTACGAAAACATTAAGCTTCTTTTTCCGAAGGAATATTTAACCACCCACCCTAACGATCGGGTAGCGAAGGTGTGATTTTTCATAATTGGGAGATTGTTTATGAATCCAATCCAATTGTGCATACCAATTTTTTGCAAAGCCGGGTTCGTTTTCCTTTTTAGTTTCAAACGCTTTTTTGATTTCCGGGTTGTTTTTTAAAAAAGTTTCTGCTTTATCTTCCCACACATAGGGTGAAAAACCTTCTTTTTGTTGAAGTATGGTATCGAAAAAGTTCCAATTGAAAAAAGAGTCGGTCGCTGTAGGCTCTAAAGTTTCAACTAAATACCGGACACCTTCTTGGTCGGTTTTTGCTATATAATCACCTTTCTTAACCTTAACATCTTCTGTTTTAGTTGAGACTTCAGTGTTATAATGTAAATAATGGCCTTCGTAAGGATTATTTACGGTTTCATAATCTTCAATTTTATACACTTCAGCAGTAATAACCGTATCTTTTTTTACTCTTTCAAGTTCAATTTTATTTTGCTTCAATAAATCTATCACATTCCAATATCCTTGAGGAATGATATAAGACTGGGGAATTGTGACGGATTTTTTCGGCTTAAAATAATCGTAATAGGTTATTTCTTTAGTGAAGGGTTTGTTTCGGTTGTATTTTAATCGTTTGGCTCCGGTAATTTTACTTTCGATCACTTCGCCTTCAAACCCTTTAAATTGTCTGGTAGATGTCTGGCTGCTGTCTATTTCCCATTGTACGGGGTAATCTACGCCAGCTTTATAGCTTAGACGATTAGAATTTCGAAGTTGATGTATAAGCTCGGCGTCTTTGTCAGCAATATTTACCATGCTTTTCATAAGTTCATAAGTACCTTCAACTCGATCTTTATAAGGTTTCAGCATGTGTGTTTCTACCATCATTCCCAAAGTATTGAAAAGTGTGGTATAGCCAGTGGAGTAGCGAGGGGAATCTTTAAATTGGGAGAAGCCGCTTTCGGGTGTTCGGTTAAATACATTAACATACGGGGTGATGGGCCAATTTTTTTGTTGAAGTGAATCTTCTAGTTGTGGCATAAATGAATTTTGAACATATTTGCCCAATTCACCACCCAGTTTATTGTGCTGAGTAAATAGGTGTGTAAGGGTGTATTGATAATCGGCACCGTTACTTACGTGGTTATCTATAAAAACATCGGGTTTTACGGTGCGAAACAAATTGGCAAACGCTCTCGCATTTTTAGTGTCTGCCTTTATAAAATCGCGGTTTAAGTCATAATTACGGGCATTACCACGAAAACCGTATTCTTCAGGTCCGTTTTGGTTGGTGCGGCTTGTGCTGTTTCGGTTTAATGCTCCTCCAATGTTATATACAGGTATGGCCGCAATGATCACGTTTTTGGGAGGTTTAATTTTTCCTTCAGCTAAATCTCGCATGAATAACATGGTGGCGTCTATACCGTCACTTTCACCTGGATGTATACCGTTATTGATAAGTAGCACTATTTTATCTTCTCGGTTTGAAAACTCAGACTCAAAACTGCGGTTGGGATTAAATGTTATTAAACGTAAAGGCTCCCCAATATCTGTTTGTTGCATGTTGTATAATGCGATTGAAGTGTAGTTGTCTGCTAAAGTTTCATAAAAGGCAATAACTTTACTATAAGTGGCTGTCTCTGTGCCTTTAGTATTCTCAAATAAAGTTGTAAGCGGCTTATCTTCTTTTTGTTTATTTTGCGAACAAGAAGATAATACTATGATAATTAAACATATACGTGTAAGTTGTCTCATAATATGTGGAATTTCCAATAAAGATAGGGTATCACGATATTTATTTATCGTGTTTATTTAACATATTATTTTCGTAAAAAAACATTGTTTTTAAAATCACTTTACTATATTTGTTCGTAGAATATTAAACTTTAAACTTTAAATTATGAAAAAAATTACGTTAACTATTGCTAGTTTATTAGTAGCATCTGTTGGCTTTGGCCAAGTAAGTTCTGCATTAGAGGATGGGAATGGAAATAATTCTCCAGAAATTTTTATGCAACAATCACCTAATTTAGATCCTTGTTCTCAAAGCACACCAAGTAATGCTATTGAAAATGGGCACGGTAATTTGCATTTACTTATAGTGGCAAATGACTTTACTGTTGAGCCTAATGAAACTTTTACTGTAGAGCAATTAAAATTTACCATTTTAGTAACTCCTGGATTAACTGTTGAAGCAGCTGATTTGACATTTTATGAAGATAGTGGAAATGGACCTGGCGCTGAAATTACTTCAGAAACAGGAATTGTTCCTAGTAACCAAGCCGTAGTTGGAAGCAACTTTGGTTTTGATGCTGAAGAAAACGTTTTTGACCTTTCTACTGTTGTAGAGCTTGAAGGTGGTGCTTCAGGAGCTGTTTACTGGGTTGGAATTCAAATTCAATATGCAGGAGATAATTCTTACTTAGAAGGAACTTCTATTGTTGATACTCCTAACGAGGGTTATTACTTTGATTCTGGTACAGGTGAGTTCGTGGCAATCTCTGTAGGTTTTGGTAGTGATCCTTTTGATGGTGTATTCGAAATTTCAGGAGACTGTAGCGCATTAGGAGTTAATGACAATGCATTATCTCAAGTTTCTATTTATCCTAATCCTTCATCTGGTATATTAAACATTGAAACTCCAGCTTCTGTTGAAGTTAATAGTGTAGCTGTTTACGATGTATTAGGTAAAAAATCTAATGTTTCTTTGGTAAATGGTCAAGTAAACATTTCTAACCTTGCAAATGGAGTTTATATACTTTCTATGGATACCAATGCAGGTACTTTAACTCAAAAAATCGTTAAGAACTAATTAAAAACGTTCTTTTCTATTAGTATAGAGCCTCGCTTTTGCGAGGCTTTTTTTTTATTTTTTTTATTTATAATTTTTTTATTGAATACCTTTTGTATATTTATATAAATTTAAAAACAGAATATTATGAAAAAAATTACTTTCTTATTATTTCTTTTCAGTGCATGTTTGTTAGCTCAACAGCCCAAGAGCTATACTGAATCGATTAACGATTTATCAGGGTCTATCAATCCAGATTCTGGAATTGAAGGGATATTCGTGAATTCCAGTAATGGAAACCAAGGGATAATTGATGTGTATTCATCTTTATCGGACTTTACCAATGCAGTAGCTGACAATTGTACTGATACTGCCTTGACTTCTGAAGATTTTGCAGGAGGACCAGGAGCCATAACCGCTTGTGGTACTACAATTGACAGTGATGGTGGTACGGGTTGTTATCCGGCTGGAGAATTGGAAGAGGGGTTCAATGTAGAAGCTTCAAACTCTACAGAGGTTATATCAATACCATCAGGAGGTATTGGAAACGCTGACCCATTAGTGGGAGCGAATACTTTTGCTGAATTTACGGTCATTAATTTTGATCCTGAAGTTTATGCAGTAGCGATGGATGTTTGGAACAATAGTGACCCAAGTACAGAAGTTCGTGTGTATGGTACTGGAGATGTTTTAATTGAAACGATAGCAGCAAGTGTCCCTGTTTCTCAGCAGACCTTTTTTGGTGTTGTTGCTGATGAACCTATTTCAAAAATAGAATTGGAAGGTGCTAACGGAAGTGGTGAGTTATTTGGTAACTTCTTGTTTGGAGCAGATTGTACATTATCGATTGGTGACAATCAGCTTTCTCAAGTTTCTATTTACCCAAATCCTTCATCTGGAATCTTAAACATTGAAACTCCAGCTTCTGTTGAAGTTAACAGTGTAGCTGTTTACGATGTGTTAGGCAAAAAATCTAATGTTTCTTTGGTAAATGGTCAAGTAAACATTTCTAACCTAGCCAATGGAGTTTATATCCTTTCTATGGATACCAACGCAGGTACTTTAACACAAAAAATCGTTAAGAACTAATTAAAAAAGTTCTTTTCTATTAATATAGAGCCTCGCTTTTAGCGAGGCTTTTTTTGTTTAGGAATAAATTTCAACCACAATATTTTATTAGGAGAAAATAAAATATAAAAGAAGCAAGTAAGCTAATGGTTTTGTCAAAATAGACTTATTGCATTTAAGTAAGTTTAAATTTAAAAGGTTTATGCTCTCAACGATAAGCTCAAGAAAGAGATTTTTACTATGCAAATTAAAATTATTGGAAGAATTTAGTCCCAGAAAAAAAAGTAATTCTTAGTCTAAGGTTAAAGCAATGCCTAAAGGAATATGTTAGTGTGCACCAAATATATTAAACCTTTAAGATTGTCACTTAAGTATATATGTTTACTTGAGCAATACTTAAGTTTTTCAATTACAACTTTGATGTGTTAAATAAAAAAACCGGATGTAAACTAGTACATCCGGTTTCATATTAATAAAAATGTATGGTATTAGCCATTCATAGAAACTAAAAACTCTTCGTTGTTTCGGGTTTGTTTTACTTTGTCGTTAATAAACTCCATAGCTTCTATAGGGTTCATGTCTGCTAGATATTTGCGCAACACCCACATACGTTGTATTACATTATCATCAAGCAGTAAATCATCCCTACGTGTACTTGAGGAAGTAAGGTCGATAGCTGGGAAAATTCTTCGGTTAGATATTTTTCTATCCAACTGAAGTTCCATGTTACCAGTTCCTTTAAATTCTTCAAAAATAACCTCGTCCATTTTGGATCCGGTTTCAGTAAGAGCTGTAGCGATAATACTTAACGAACCACCGTTTTCAATATTACGGGCAGCACCAAAGAAACGTTTTGGTTTATGCAGTGCATTGGCATCTACACCACCACTCAATATTTTACCACTGGCAGGTTGTACGGTATTGTATGCACGTGCCAAACGAGTTATGGAATCTAACAAGATTACTACATCGTGGCCACATTCTACCAATCGTTTAGCTTTGTCAATTACAATATTGGCGACGCGAACATGTTCCGTAGCTTCTTTGTCAAAAGTTGAAGCAACTACTTCACCTTGTACATTACGTTGCATATCGGTAACTTCTTCGGGACGTTCGTCTATAAGGAGGATGATTTGATATACTTCCGGGTGATTTGCAGCAATGGCGTTGGCAATGTCTTTTAAAAGCATTGTTTTACCAGTTTTAGGCTGCGATACAATCATACCACGCTGTCCTTTTCCAATTGGAGCGAACATGTCGATAATACGAGTGGAGATAGTACTTTGTCTATCTGCGATATTAAATTTCTCTTGCGGAAATAATGGTGTTAAATGTTCAAAAGCAACACGGTCACGAACTACGTGAGGGTTTAACCCATTAATTTTTGAAATCTTGATTAATGGAAAATATTTTTCTCCTTCTTTTGGAGGTCGTACTTCCCCAAAAACGGTATCTCCCGTTTTTAACCCAAACAATCGTATTTGCGATTGCGAAACGTATATATCATCTGGAGAGGATAAGTAATTGTAATCACTAGAGCGTAAAAAACCATATCCGTCTTGCATAATGTCTAAGACACCTTCACTTTCTATAATGCCATCAAATTCATAATCTGGCTCTTTATAGCGGTTTCGGCTGTCTTTGTTGCCATTGTTTCGATTGTCTTTTTGATGACTTTTATTGCTGTTGTCTTTTTTAGACTTAGGATGCTTTTTTCTGTTATCTGAAGAATTATTGTTCTTCTTGTTGTCATTTGTATTCTTGCCCCGCTTGTCATTGTCATTCGAGCTTTTGCTCTGTTTGTCACTATCGTTAGATTTTTTAGGATCGTTTTTAGTGTTCTGACTTTTTTTCGGGTTGCGGTTGTCGTTGCTTTTACTTCGTTGTTGGTGCGGTTTGTTTTGCGACGAAGGTTTTTGCTTGTCTTTAGGGTCCTCTTTTTTAGAAGTAGTATCAGCGGAATCATTTTTTGTGATTTCCTTTACTGCACTGGGGTTTGCCGCTTGATAGTCGAGTATTTGGTATACCAAGTCTAACTTTTTGAAGCTACGGTATTTGGGAACGTTCAGTTTTTTGGCTAATTCCTGAAGTTCAGGTAGCTTTTTTGCTTTTAATTCTGAAATTTCAAACATTTAAAAATTTTGTGTGTTTAATTATAATAATTAGGGACATTTGAGAAGGTGCTATTATCGAATATTTTTTTTTGAAGACTAAGTAACCGTTATTGAAGTGGTTACGAATAGATACTGCAATGATACAATAATATTTTAAATTTTGCTTGTAATTTTTTTAAAAAGAAATCCTATTTTTGCCCTTATAGAGAAAAAAGAACATGTTACAACGCATTCAAACTGTATATTTAATCATTTCGGCACTCATTATGGGGGCTTTGTATATATGGTTTCCTGCTGTGCAGAATGAAACCGGTGTTGTAATACTGGACCGTAGTGAACCTTTGGTTTTTGGTTTGATTTTTGGTTCAATTGCTTTGACAATTATTTCAATTTTAAGTTTTAAGAAGCGACAAAGACAGTTTGTTTTTAACCGCTTAAATATCATATTAAACTTTGTATTACTGGGAGTTTTCGTTTACAGGTCGCTAACCATATCCGGAGAAACATTGGTTTCAGAGAAGGGTATTGGGGTCTTGCTTCCCGTCATTTCTATCGTTTTTTTAGTGTTGGCCAATAAGGCCATTAAAAGGGATGAAGATCTTGTAAAATCTGTGGATCGTTTACGATAAACCGTTACATCTTAGTATATTTTAGTGCGAACCCCCAAAGGATGCCACCTTTGGGGGTTTTTTATGAATCGGTGGTTTCGACACATTTTTTACTAAAACTGAGGTTTCAGTAAAAATTATTCAACCACCTTGATTAGGTGTAATTTATTTTTCAGAAACAATGAAGGCGGTTGAGTGATTTTGAAACAACGCAGTTGTTTTCAAAATCGTATCGAAACCACCAACTTTTAAATGACATCACAACGGTCACTGAGCGGAGTCGAAGTGAGCCGATTTCATCGTTTAAACTCAATCACTTCCAAATTTTTAATATTTCCTTTGTCAATTTCAAACCTAAGCATAGTGCGTACGGTATGAAAACCGTGTTTTCCTATTGCTCCGGGGTTCATGTGTAACAATCCAGTTTTTTTATCGGGCATTACTTTTAATATATGGGAATGTCCACAAATGAATAACTTAGGTGGATTTTTGTAAATTTCTTCACGAATACGTTTGTCGTACCTACCAGGATAGCCACCAATGTGAGTAATCCACACATCTACACCTTCACAAATAAACCTGTTATGTAGCGGAAATTCTCTTCGCGCTTCATCATTATCTATATTTCCATATACAGCCCGTAACGGTTTTAGTTTTTGGAGTGTATCGGTTACCGTTAAGTTTCCTATATCACCGGCGTGCCATACTTCATCGGCTTGTTTGGCATATTTTAAGATATCGTTGTCAATATGACTATGTGTATCGCTTAAAAGCAAGATTTTTTTCAAACCAATTTGATTTTGAGTGTTAAACTATCTAGAAGCCGTTACCTTTCTGAAGTAGTATTTTGTACTTTTGTATTTTTCAAAAATAAACGATTCTTTGCGATATTTTATCGAAATAGCTTACAACGGTTCAAATTATTACGGATGGCAAATACAACCAGATGCCATAACTGTTCAAGAAGTATTAGAGGATAAGCTTTCTACCTTATTTAAAACTGAAATAAAAGTCACCGGTGCCGGACGTACCGATGCCGGGGTGCATGCAAAACAATTGTTTGCTCATTTTGATTGTGAAGAAATTACAGATATTTCAGAATTAATATTTAGATTAAACTCGTTCCTTCCTAAGGATATAGCGATATCGAATATAATAAGAGTAAAAGAAGATGCCCATGCTCGCTTTGATGCTGTTTTGCGAGAATATGAATATGTTATATCCTTGAAAAAGAATCCCTTTTCTGAAGGATTAGCATATCAAATTCATAATAAACCCGATGTCGAATTAATGAATAAAGCCGCAAAAGTATTATTAGACTATAAGGATTTTCAATGCTTTTCAAGAAGCAAAACCGATGTAAAAACGTATCATTGTATAATCAAAAAAGCATATTGGCAAGAAACAAATGAAGGGTTAATCTTCACTGTTTCCGCTGATCGGTTTTTACGGAATATGGTTCGAGCCATTGTAGGCACACTTTTAGATGTAGGTTTTAAAAAAACATCATTAGAAACATTTCACAAAATATTAAAAAATAAAGATAGGAGTAAGGCGGGTGCTTCAGCTCCGGCACATGGGTTGTACTTAACTAAAGTGCAATATCCAGAAACGATACTAAACTAATGGCAAACTCAGGAAAAGCATTCGATTTTAAGCTTTTTAAACGCTTATTGAAATTTACCAATGCATATCGCTTGGTATTTTACTTTGTAGCATTTGCGGCCATAATTATGGCTGGTTTAGCGATAGTTCGGCCTGAATTAATACAGTTAGCTATCGATAACTCGATTGAACCAAAAGACGGAAGTGGCCTTCAGTTTTATGTCTTAATGATGGTTGCCGTTTTGGTACTTGAGGTTTTGTTTCAATTTGCCTTTATATTTTACGCCAATTGGCTGGGACAAAGCGTGGTGCGGGACATGCGTGTGAAACTCTTCAACTTGATGATGAGTTTCCGTATGAAATATTTTGATAAAAGTGCCGTAGGACGGTTAACTACCCGTGCGGTAAACGATATTGAAACCATTTCAAGTATTTTTAGTCAAGGACTGTTCATGATTTTAAGCGATTTGCTTAAGATGTTTGTCATTGCTGGGTTTATGCTCTATAAAAGTTGGCAGCTTGCTTTGATTGTTTTTGCAATTTTACCATTGATTTTATATGCTACACGAGTATTTCAACGAGCTATGAAAGTAGCTTTTGAAGACGTTCGTAACCAAGTGGCCGATCTTAATTCCTTTGTGCAAGAGCGAATTACGGGAATGAAAATCGTTCAAATATTCACAAGAGAAGATACCGAGTATAAGCGGTTTAAAGAAATAAACGAAAAACATAAAAAGGCATGGATTAGAACGGTTTGGTACAATTCTATTTTTTTCCCTATTGCTGAAATGGCATCTTCTATTGCCATTGGTTTAATTGTTTGGTATGGAGGTCTCAACGCAGCTGGAGGTGGAGTTATAACCTTGGGTATCATCACTGCTTTTATTCAGTTAGCTCAAATGCTATTCCGCCCACTTCGGCAAATTGCTGATAAGTTCAACACGCTACAAATGGGTATGGTAGCCGCTAACCGTGTGTTTGGTATTTTAGATACAAAATCACATATAGACGATTCGGGTACGGTTGATATGCCACGCGCTACCGGTCACATAGAATTTAAAAATGTTCATTTTGGTTATACGGAAGACGAAGAAGTAATCAAGGGAATATCATTAACCGTACAACCTGGAGAAACAATTGCCATTGTGGGGGCTACGGGTGCTGGAAAATCAACCATCATCAACTTATTGAACCGGTTTTACGAAATTCAGAAAGGGGAGATTTTAATTGATAAAGTAAACGCCAAGGAATATACATTGGAATCCCTTCGGAAACAAATAGCAGTAGTATTACAAGACGTATTCCTATTTGCCGATACCATTTTAAATAATATTACGCTAAACGATCCTTCTATTACTGAAGAGGAAGTAGTTGCAGCTGCCAAAGAAATTGGGGTGCATAAATTTATAAAAACACTTCCCAATGGCTATCATTACAACGTTAAAGAACGAGGTTCGATGCTTTCTTCAGGGCAACGACAACTTATTGCCTTTTTAAGGGCATACGTAAGCAAACCGGGCATTTTAATTCTGGACGAAGCTACTTCATCTGTAGATACGTATTCTGAAGAACTAATACAAAATGCTACTGAAAAAATCACAAAAGGACGTACCTCCATTGTAATTGCTCACCGTCTGGCTACTATTAAAAAAGCCGATAAAATCTTGGTTATGGACGCAGGCAAAATTGTTGAGACTGGCACTCATAAAGAACTGCTTAAAAAACAGGATGGATATTACCGTAATTTATACGAAGTCCAGTTTATGGCGGAAGAAGCGGTGTAGCTTACCGCTTGTTTGGCTTTTTGAGCTTCTATAAAACTGTCTAGGTTTCCTGTGACAAGCATAACTATAAACATTGTAATAATTAAAATTATATACAACGGAATTAGAAGCCCGAAGAAATATAGGGTTTTTACAACTAGTTGTATTCCAGAAAGTTTAAAAAGGCGCTTTAAAACATAGGCAAAATAGATAATCTGGATTATTAAAGAAGCCATAGAAGTTATACTAAAAAGAGTGCTGCTCCAAATAGTAAGAAAGAAAAGAGTAATTGTTATAATCGAGGCTTGTGAGTAACAATAGAGGTTTATAATTAAGTGCTCTGCATAATTATATTTCTTTTTATTAAAAAATACAATCCAAGAAGGCAAGGCCAATATTGGAACAAAAGCAAAAAAAATGAATGTTTGATATTCAAAGGCTTTTCTTTGGGTGTTTCTTATTAGTTCTATCTGTGCTTCATCATTGCTTTGAATATAAAAAGTACTGTCTAAAGCTTCAGGGAAAAATTTAAGATAAATAAAATAGAATATACTTGAGAAGGTCACTGCAATGGTAAAGTAACCGAAAGCGTGAATGTATTTTTTTCGAACACCATTAATATAACCGTCAATTACTTCTTCCGGTTTTTTAAAAAGGTCAATAAATGTTCGTAGCGGTTTGTTTGAATCGATGCTAAAAAAAGCTTGATAAATTTCAGAAAAAAGATAGCGAAGCGTCAATCGGTTTGTAAGCACTTTAGCACCACATTCGTGACAATAGTTAGTGCCTACGGCAAGTGTTTCCTCACAATTTTTGCAGTTCATTTTATTAACTTAAATCATTTTCCAATTGTTTGGCAAGGTCTTCTATTTCGTTGAATAGCACAAATTCACCATCTTTTAGATAGGAAATCTGACCGTTTTCCTCTGAAACGACAATACAGACCGCATCTGTTTTTTCTGAAATACCAACAGCAGCACGGTGTCGCAAGCCAAATCGGAGTGGAATGTTTCGGTCGTTCGATACGGGTAAAATAACCCGTGTGGCAGTAATGGTGTTGTTTTCAATAATCATAGCGCCATCGTGCAGCGGGCTGTTTTTATAAAAAATACTTTCTATTATGGGTTTGTTAATTTCAATATTCATCTCGTCCCCCGTGTTTTTTACAAAATCGAGGCTATTATTGCGTTGTATCACAATAAGCGCACCCATATTCTTACGGCTCATGGATTGGCAGGCACTCATAATAGCTTGAATATTGGTGGTAATTCCAGCTTCTTTTGAAAGCAACCGGAACTGTTTAAAAAACCGTTTTCGGGCGTTGAGGTTGGTAGACCCCAACATCAATAAAAATTTTCGGATTTCCTGCTGAAACACAACAATAAGCGCAAACATCCCAACACCTAAAAACCCACCCAAAATTTTACTTAAAAGCTCCATTTGCAGGAGTTTGGTAACTTCAGAAATAGCAATAATTATTACAATTCCTATAAAAATATTAATAGCAACCGTACCTTTTATAAGCCTGTAAAGGTAGTACAGCAAAAAGGCTACCAATAAAATATCAATGATGTCTATAATGCGCAGGTCTAAAAATTCCAAAGGGTGTTAGGTTTTTATGTCTATTGGTTAAAAGTATAAAATTTATAAGTAGGGATTGAGCATTTCGGTTAACTTAATACACTCCATTGCTTCTTTAACATCATGTACCCGTAAAATAGAAGCTCCTTTCTGTAAAGCAAGGGTGTTTAAAACGGTAGTTCCATTTAAAGCTTCTTTTGCTGAAACATTCAAAGTTTTATAAATCATTGATTTTCGTGAAACCCCTACTAAAATAGGAGTGTCTAGTTGTCTCAGTAAATCTAACTTCTGCAATAATTCAAAACTCTGTTCCCTTGTTTTAGCAAACCCGAATCCTGGATCGATAATAATATCGTTAATCCCTGCTTGTTTCGCTTTAGCTATTTGTTCAGAAAAGAAATAGATTACTTCTTTAGTAACATCACCATAATCTGTTTGCAGTGTCATAGTTTGTGGCGTACCGCGCATATGCATTAAAATATAAGGAACCTGCATGTCTGCAACTGTGGAAAACATCGTAGGGTCTAAAGTGCCGCCACTAATATCATTTACCATACAAGCACCGGCTTCTACTGCTCTTTTTGCCACTTGGCTTCTAAATGTATCGATTGAGATAAGTGCTTTCGGAAATTTTCGTAATATGTTTTCAATCGCTGGCAAAATGCGGTTTACCTCTTCTTTTTCAGAAATATCTTTGGCATTCGGTCTAGAGCTATACCCGCCCACGTCTAAAAAGGTGGCTCCTTCTGCAAGCATGTGTTCTGCCTGCTTTAAGATACTGTCTTTCTCTGTGGTTTTTCCGCCGTCGTAAAATGAGTCTGGGGTTACGTTAATAATACCCATGACCTTCGGTTTTGTCAAATCGATAAGCGAACCGTTACAATTGATTGTGTTCAATTTTCTATTTTGAAATATTTAAGCGAAATTTACGGAAAATCTTAAAAACCCAATGGCTGAAACCCTAAAACAATACGATGCGGTAATTGCTACTTGTAAAGAGTTGTTTACCAATAAAATGAAAGATTACGGTAGTGCTTGGCGCATTTTGCGGTTAACTTCCTTAACCGATCAAATTTTTATAAAGGCCCAACGCATTAGAGGGTTACAGCAGAATACCGAACAAAAAGTGGACGAAGATGAAGCGAGTGAGTTTATTGGTATTATCAATTATTCCATTATGGCATTGATACAGTTGCAAAAAGGAGTGGTAGAACAGCCAGACCTTTCCCTTGATGAGGCTGTGAAATTATATGACGATCAAGTGGCTATTACCCGCCAACTTATGATAAACAAAAACCACGATTATGGTGAAGCTTGGCGCGATATGAGGGTTTCATCATTGACCGATTTAATCCTTCAGAAGTTATTGAGGGTAAAACAAATAGAAAACAACAAAGGAAAAACATTGGTTTCTGAAGGGATTGATGCTAATTATCAGGATATGATTAACTATTCGGTGTTCGCTATGATTCATTTAGAAGAAAAAACGAACAATTAAACTAAACCGCATGAAAATATTAGTAGGGATTTCAAGAATACTGGTAGGGATACTTTTTATATTCAGTGGCCTCATAAAATTAAACGATCCTATTGGGTTTTCATTTAAGCTGCAAGATTATTTTGCACCAGAAGTATTAAACTTGGAGTTTTTGATTCCCTATTCACTGCTTATTGCAATTTTCGTCGTCATTTTTGAAGTATTATTAGGTGTTATGCTATTGATAGGCTATTTACGAAAATTTACGGTTTGGAGCCTATTGTTAATGATTGTGTTTTTTACGTTCTTAACGTTTTACTCAGCCTATTATAACAAAGTGACCGATTGTGGTTGCTTTGGCGACGCCATCCCATTAACGCCGTGGGAGTCGTTTACCAAAGACATTATATTGCTGGTTCTTATCCTTATTTTATTCTTCGGAAGTAAATACATAAAACCCTTCTTTACCCGAAACATCCGTAGTTTGGTAATATTTGTTTGCTTTATTGGTTGTCTGGGGGTTACCTATCACGTATTGATGCATTTACCTATTTTAGACTTCAGGCCTTACAAAATAGGAGCTAATATTGAAGAAGGGATGACCATTCCCGAAGGGGCGCCAAAACCTATTTATGATTATAACTGGAAGTTTAAGGTAGACGGAAAAGAAAAAATAGTCACCACAAAGGGTGATTACCCAAAACAAGAAGGAGAATTTTTAGGTGTGGAAACCACAGAGATACAAGCTGGATATGAGCCGCCAATTCACGATTTTACAATTGAACGTGATGGAAAAAACTATCTAGATGAATTTTTACAAGAAGACAATCTCATCATAGTAGTGGCATATAATTTGAATAAATCTGAAAAGGATGGATTCTTTCCCATTCAAGAGATTACCAACGAAGCTTTAAAAAAAGGATATCGGGTTATTGGTATGTCGGCTTCTTCTATTGAGCGCACACAAACCTTGGCCGAACGCTATAAATTGAATTTTAAGTTCTATTTCTGTGATGAAACCACGTTGAAAACCATCGTGCGTAGCAATCCCGGGGTATTACACCTTCAAAATGGAACCATTAAACAGAAGGTTCATTGGAACGATTTAGACAAACTACAATTGCCTGAACTAGAGAATGCAAAACCTAATTTAGATTTTAACCTAAAACAGCGACTTGATAGCATTGCGGTGCTGGACCAACGCTACCGAAAATTAATGCAGGCTAAAACTCCTGAAGAACGAGCGGAATTAGGAGAAGATATGGGCCTGACCCCTGAAGAATATAATGGAGACCTTTGGTCTATGCAAACCGTAATTGACAGTAGCAACATGCTATTTGTTGAAAAAGTGTTCAACAACATGGGGTATCCGGGAAAATCTGTAGTTGGCGAACCTACCAACACCGCCGCTTGGTATGTATTACAACACAACCCAGATAAAATAGGAAAATACTTGCCTCTGATAAAAGAAGCAGGGAAAAACGATGAAATACCGTTTCGTTTGGTAGCGATGATGGAAGACCGTTACTTAATGAACCAAGAAAAACCTCAGGTTTACGGAACTCAGGGAAGAACCTATAACGATGAACGCGGTAGCTTTATATGGCCAATTGAAAATCCTGAAACTGTAAACCAACGTAGGAAAGAAGCCGGTTTTGACCAAACCATAGAAGAATACGCAAAACTATTGTTTGGTGACGATTTTCAGTACGAAGTAAAAACAATCGAAGACGTAAAACAATAAGCTGGTGACAGGATATGTATTACAAAAATTAGGGTACGCTTTACTAACGCTCTTTGGTGTAGTAACGGTTATCTTTTTCTTGTTTACTATTTTGCCTGGAGATCCCGCGCGGATGATGTTAGGTCAAAACGAGAGTGCCGAACAGATTGAGGTAGTAAAAAAGAAATACGGTTTTGATAAGCCCGTAGGGCTGCAATACCTATATTATTTAAACGATTTATCACCATTATCTTTTCATAGCACAGATAGCGATGATTATAGCTTTCTTTCTGAAAGGAAATATAATGCATCACAGCTATTCACTGTAGGGAATACAGTAGTTGTGTTAAAAACTCCATATCTTCGGGAATCGTTTCAGAAAAATGGAAAAAAGGTAAGCAAGGTCATTGCAGAAACGCTTCCGAACACCGTAGTCTTGGCAGTTTCAGCTATTATTATTGCGATGCTCTTAGGAGTGTTCTTAGGGATTGTTTCGGTGCTGTTTAAAGATGGTTTGATCGATAAATTTATTCAACTTATAAGTACATTGGGAATGAGTGTGCCTTCGTTTTTCAGTGCTATTTTATTTGCGTGGCTGTTCGGCTTTGTATTGCACGAGTACACTAACCTGAATATGACAGGGAGTCTTTATGCAGTAGATGATTTTGGTGAAGGTAAACACATAGAATGGAAAAACTTGATACTACCAGCTATCGTTTTGGGTATTCGTCCGCTAGCAGTAGTGTCACAGTTAATGCGCAACTCTCTTTTGGAGGTGCTCAATCAGGATTATATTCGTACCGCTAAAGCAAAGGGACTGTCCCCTGCAACGATTATTAGAAAGCACGCTTTAAAAAACTCTTTAAATCCTGTAGTGACAGCCATCTCAGGATGGTTTGCCTCAATGTTGGCAGGGGCCGTGTTTGTGGAATACATTTTTGGCTGGAACGGGTTGGGAAAAGAAATTGTTGATGCACTAAACACTTTAGATCTCCCCGTAATTATGGGAGCGGTATTAATCATTGCCATTGTGTTTATCGTGATTAATATTTTAGTGGATATTGTCTATGGATGGCTTGACCCGAAAATCAGTATGCAGTAAGCAGTGGCAGTTTGCAGTAAACAGCCTTTGAAATGTGCCGTAAGAATAGTATTTTTTAACTAACAAAAAAACGAAAAAACAACCTCATGAGACAAAAAATAGTAGCAGGAAACTGGAAGATGAATAACGATATGGCCGAGACAGAGATGTTTTTGGTTCAATTAAAAAAACAAGTGATTCCAGAAGGGGTATCGCTAATGATTGCTCCTGCATTCACCAACTTAAACCATACATATCAATCGGTTAAGGATCACCCGGTGACGGTAGTAGCCCAAAATATGCATCAGAGTGATAAAGGTGCTTTTACTGGTGAAGTTTCCGCAGCGATGCTTAAAAGTGTGGGAGTGCAAACAGTTATTTTGGGTCACAGTGAGCGCCGTTCTATTTTTAAGGAGGATAACGATCTTTTAGCTGAAAAAGTAAATACTGCTTTGGAAAACAATATGACCGTGATCTTTTGTATAGGGGAAGAACTAAACGACCGAGAAACAGACGATCACTTTAAAGTTATAGGGGAACAATTAGAAGAAGGGCTCTTTCACCTTTCGGAAAGCAATTGGAAGAATATTATTGTAGCTTATGAACCTGTTTGGGCCATTGGAACTGGAGAAACTGCTAGTCCCGAACAAGCTCAAGAGATGCACGCTTTTATTAGAAAAGCCATTGCTGAAGCTTATTCAAATTCCACTGCTAAGAATGTTTCCATTCTCTATGGCGGAAGTGTAAAGCCTAACAATGCCGTTGAGATATTTAGTCAGAATGATGTGGATGGGGGATTGATAGGCGGTGCTTCGTTGGACGTAGAAAGCTTTATGAAAATAGCGAATTCCTTTAAGTAGATTTAAAAATAGTTTTTTGGCGAGGGGCGTAAGTTTAACGAAGTGTTTTTTTGAATCAAGAGATTTAGACCTGAAATTTGCATTTTAAAATATAATATGGCTGAGATTTATTTAGAATACAATTTTAACGTTACCCCGCTGCAACCGGGTACGGAAATTTTAATTGCTGAACTTGGATACGCCGGGTTTGAGAGTTTTGTGGAAACCGAAACAGGGGTACTTGCTTACATACAAAAAGAAGAGTGCGTCGATAATGTACTAGATGAGGTTCAAATTATTTCTTCGGAAGAGTTTACAATTAATTATACCATAAAGGAGATTGCGCAAAGTAATTGGAATGCCGAATGGGAACAGAACTTTAAACCTATAGCTGTAGGTGATACTTGTGTTGTAAGAGCTCCTTTTCATCAAGAACGTGGAGTACCGTACGAGATCATCATCGAACCTAAAATGTCTTTTGGGACCGGTCATCATGAGACCACGTTTATGATGCTTCAATTTATTTTAGAAAACAATTGGAAGAATAAAACAGTACTCGACATGGGCTGTGGTACGGCCGTGCTCGCAATTTTGGCCGAAAAACGGGGTGCAACACGATTGGATGCCGTTGATATAGATACATGGTGTGTAGAAAACTCCAGAGAGAATGTAGAACGTAATAATTGTAAGCAGATCTCGGTTGCTTTGGGCGATGCCAATGTGCTGCCTAGCAAACCAACCTACAACACTATTATCGCTAACATTAACAGAAATATTTTACTGGCCGACATGGCTAATTATCGCCGTTGCCTAGAACCTAAAGGCGAACTCTATCTAAGCGGATTTTACGAACAAGACCTACCGCTAATAAAGGAAAGTTGCAATAAGTTAGGGCTCACGTTCGTTGATAAAAAAGAACAAGCTAACTGGATTGCCGCAAAATTTGTAAATTAGTTGCTGTTATGAGTACCAAAGAGAGATTACAAGAAGACCTGTTAGTTGCCGAACAAGAAGACAAAGAAAACCAGATTGTCTTGTTTAATGATGACGTGAACACCTTTGACCACGTTATCAATATGCTTATTTATGCCTGTGATCACACTCCAGAACAGGCAGAGCAATGCTCCATTATTGTGCATTATAAAGGTAAATGTACCGTTAAGTCGGGTTCTTATGATGATCTGGAGCCTCGTTGCACCAAACTTTTGGAAGCTGGGTTGAGTGCTGAGATCCAATAGGGAACTTTTTTACTTATTATATCCGTTTACCTAACTAACTCTTGTTAGGTTTTTCTATTTGACCTTTTTGTTTCATCCGAGTTAAATTCAAAATTATGGTAGTTTTTTTAGTCAATTACCTTTTAAATTCAATTGGAAAATATGTTTGGGAACTAACTTTTCGCCCGTCTATTACCCCAGGTGAAAAATCAAAATTACATGCTGTAAATATTTCAACTGCCTTTTCATCAAAATAACTGGATCCTTCTTTATATGCTTCTACATATTTAACCTCCCCTTTTTTAGTCAATACAAAACTCAAATAACATATATAGTTTTCTCCATCATTTAAATTCTCTGAAGCTTTTTTTATTTGGCGTTGATAAAGCTCTATTTGTTCTTTTGTAGGTTGAATAAGCTCCACTTTTTTATCCAAAGCCGGGTATGACGCTACTATTATCTTATCCTTCGGAAGTTCAAAATAATTTGACCCTAAAGGTTTTTCAGTTATTTTTACTGCTTTTCGAACTTCAGCATATTTTTCGTACTCAGTAATATTTTTGATTGAGATGGAACCATCTACTTCTTTCAACTTTTCATACCAATTGCCAATTTTATGATCTTTAAAAGACTCATAATTAACTTTAATCTTATCTGAATAATAACTTTTTGAGTCACCAAACTCTGAATCATATTTGACCAAAAAACAATTTAACCCAGAAATGACCTCTGTACTGTCCTTTAAAATAGTAGACCCATAATACTCGTAATTTGCTTTTCGAGAGTCTCGATATGTAATATAAGCTCTATCTGCATAGTCGTCATACATTCTTTTTGAAATGTTATCATAGGTGTATGAGTAAACATACTCACCTTCATTATATTTTGTTGATTTATAAAAGCTATCTGTAATTAAATAGTTTATTTTCACATCTTTATTTAATTCCATAATCGAATCAATATATTGACTTTTTTCTTTTGGGATTATCGAATATTTATATTCTATTTCTCCACTGAAGTTTTGAGAGAAACTATTTAGTGTTAAAAAACTTAAAATAAGTAGGGTGATTTTTTTCATTATCATTAAATAACAGGTTTGTGTATGATCAGTTGCTTAGGTTAGTATTTAATTCCGCAGAATTTTTTAGAGTAGGGCAATTATAAGCAATAACTTAAATAGTGACTGTTGTGTGTTCATATTTTTATTATTTGTTTTCTTCTATAAATCCCAATATAAAATTAGCTCTTTGATTCATAGGTTTTTTAGGTGTTTATATAATACCATATTCGTTACTTCTTTTCATTTCACAGTTTTTTAAAAGTTATAAGTGCTTCTTCCAAAGACAAATAATTTGCTTTTTTAGCTTTTTGTTTTTTTAATTTAATTATTATCAATTACGGTTCTTTGCACTTAGAAGAATTGTAAAAACAACGTTCCGCTTATATATAATTAGATATCGGGATATTAAAAAATGTACTTAAATATAGAAAATAATTAAGTTTTTGCACTAGCGACTTAAATAGGTACAGTATTAAATTATTTGTACATTCTTTAGAAAGAAGTGATAACCTACTAATTTGGTAGGAAAAAGTGTATAGAAATAATGGTGTAGCTATTTCTTTTTCAGGAGGTTATGGGGTATTTTAGTTTATTTTATACCTGATGTTATTTTATTAATATAATGTCGATAAAATGCATATTTAACTGTTAAAATGATAATTTTAACGACTAATCTTTGTGATAATGTTAATTATTACATAATTTTATCTCAGGTTAACCTAACAAACTTATTCATTAATACAAACCATTAACTATGAGAAAATTTAAAATGGGACTTGTGGGCATGTTTGCCCTAAGTCTGGTATTCGTATCCTGTTCAAAGGATGAAAACGAAGCGCCAACCAACGATCAAGCAGATTTAACAGCCGAAATTTCCCAAAAGAAAATCCCCAAAGAGGTTAAGGAAGCTGTAAAGAAGCTGAATCTAAACACTGATTACATTAAGTACGATACATTTCATTTCCCCGATGGAAAGACAGAAGAGCGTCTTTATATTGAAAAGGATATCATTTTAACGGAGGAGCAGTTATTTGATATGGCTGAAGCCGCTGAAGAAAGCGATGGCCGACAGTATAGTACCAATAACTTGGTAAGTCAAGGAAGGAATATTTCCATAATTGGCTACACAGGCGGTAGTCAAGCGCTTTCAAGCAAGGAGCAAACCGCTTTACAATGGGCAGTAAATAACTACAACCGGTTAAGTGGTGTTTCCATTAGCTTTAGTCTAACATTTGGTACGAACTATCAGAACAAAGATATGGTAGTGTACAATAATACGGTTAACAACCCTAGTGGTGCTGGGGGAAGTGCTGGTTTTCCTAGTAACGGATTGCCTTATAAATTTGTACAGATATACGGACTCTCCGGTTACAGTACAAATGTAAACGAACATGTAATTACCCACGAAATAGGTCATTCTGTTGGTTTTCGTCACACAGATTGGTTCAGTCGTCAAAGTTGTGGTCAAAACTCAAATGAAGGAGACGGTGGTGTAGGCGCCAATCATATTGAAGGTACACCCACAGGTTATGATGCCACATCTATTATGTTAGCTTGCTTTAGTGCAAGTGCAGATGGAGAATTTAATAGTAACGATATAATTGCCTTGCAAGAGCTATACTAGCTAGCTTATTTGACTTAGTCTTTAATAGCCTGCCGTTACGGTAGGCTATTATTTTTTTGATATCAACTTCCAGACTTTTTTTATCCCGATTATAATAAACAACACTAAAAATCC
>TARA_R100000306_G_scaffold62578_1_pt1 | contig 21291 bp, 29 predicted proteins | sample TARA_R100000306 | Tara Oceans TARA_R100000306 (sample SAMEA2620824) | marine metagenome | biome: marine biome (ENVO:00000447); feature: mesopelagic zone (ENVO:00000213); material: "saline water (ENVO:00002010), including plankton (ENVO:xxxxxxxx)" | depth 1000 m | reverse complement strand
TCATAGGGTTTTCCAGTGGGTTATTCACAGTTTGTGTGGATAAGTCGAGTTACTTCAGCCTGTGTACGCGCCGGCCAATGACGCCCGGAGGTAAGTTGTCGTTGCCTATGGCCTCGAGGAATGGCGTTTCGCCACCGTTATTGGCCCGGATGTAATCGACCTCCACTTTGGCGCTATTGATGATCACCTGGCTCATTTCACTGACGGACTTGGCTTGCTCGACGCTCAGCTCACCTTTCTTAAGTAAGTCCAACGCGTCGAATAGGCCCTCACGTAGATCGTTGATGTTTCTGGACACGATTGATTCTCCTGTTCAAGGCTCCGCGTAATTGGATCGCATGCGCAATCTCTTTCGGGTAGTTGTGTAAAGTGTTGCGCTTCATGTTTTCGGCGCGGGTGATAAGCTCAAGCCGATCAATGGTGATTTCGTCGTAAACCACGGTATGTAATCCGGGCTTGAATCTGACAATATGACCGTCAGGTATCGGGCCGTGCTCCCTTTCCCACACAAGATGGGCCACTGGCCTCCATCGTCTTGCCGGGTAAAGGTTAGGGTCGTCAGTTACCTTTTGCTCTAAGGCCCCATATTTGGTGACGCGCAGCGAACCAATAGGAACGTAATTGTGTTGCGCGGCGCCATGCATTTGGCCTTTTTTGAATTGCGTTCTTTTGGTGTTTGGGTGATGGCCAGTTATTCCTGGCTTACCTTTATTCCATGGCGTATGTCCGACCGTGAATTGCGTTTCTTTGCCCACCTGGTCGCCTTGACGCAACCGGCAGGCATGCGGGCTATTTAAGTAGGATTCGGTTTTCTTCAGGCCAAGCCGATTAGCCTGGTGGTAAATTTGGTTAACCGTTCGACCCAAAGTCTTGGCAATTTCTTTGGTTGGAGTTTCGGGATAAAGGCGTCGTATTGTCGCTAATTCAGATTCCGTCCATTGCTTACCTTTCATTGATCGGTCTCCTTCACTCTCCACCCAGCACCTTCACCAAACACCATAAAGGCGGGGTTAACCGGGTGGCAGAGACTAGCTTTCATATCGCCGAAGTGACCGTACCAACGGTCTTTTTTGATCAATATCCGCTGTTTACTTTCGTGCGCCAACACAACCATCTGGCCGGGGCTGATATGTCGCAGTACTGGTATTGGCGGCGAACCTTTATGGTCTACCTCAGCCTTTCGTTTGGCCATAGATAAATCCCAAGCCCTTATTGGGGGCTTGGGTCCTGTGGTGGTTAAAGGGAAATGATTATGTGCGTCGGTAGACTTTGGTTAAATCTGCACCGACACTGTGTCCGCGCTTTCTGGCTGCATTAGCGATCCTTGCGCGGTCGTGGTGGGAATCTGCGTGGCGCGTTACTCCCAGATAACTATTAATAGTTTCAAACGTGTCTTGGCGGTTCATCACTTCAATTCTGGATAGCGCAGAATTTACCGTTCTGCGCCGTACCTCCATACGCCAAGGCTTAATGACATAACCGGCGAAATCTACGCCACGCTCTATAGGCTGCAGGATAGTTTTGCTCGGGTTCAGCTCTAGATTCAGGCTCGGCAAAAACCTTTCGATTTGCGAGAGCGCTTCGTTCAACCATTGCGCAGATTCGTGCAACAGCACAAAGTCATCTACGTATCGAACGTAATGTCGAGCGTGAATAACATGTTTGATGTGCTGGTCAAGCTCGTTAAGCAGCACATTTGCAAAAAACTGGCTCGACAGGTTCCCGATGGGCAACCCGGCCCAATCAGGCGCATTGAGCAGTCGCTTATGGGGAGGCACGAGCTCAAGCAACTCAGGATCGCCACGGTATTCGTAATTCTTCCTGGGGTCATGAAACAACACCAGGTGCGCTAAATAGCGCCACCATGATTCCGAGATTCGCTTTTCCAACAACGACCAAACAACTTGCTTATCGATACTGACAAAGAAGTTGGAAAAATCCGCTTTTAAGTAAAAAGCTTTTTGACTCCAATTTTGTGTTTGGCTGCGTATCTTGGCCTTGAGCCGTTGAGCGCCGTAGAGCGTGCCGCGTCCAGGAATGCAGGCACAGCTGTCAGCGATGAACCTGCGGTAAAAACGATCAGAAATGCTGTTGTACAGCAGATGATGAACAATCCGATCCCTGAATTGAGCAGCCCAAACCTCCCTTGGTTTTGGCCGTGTAATAACAAAACAGATAGACATTCCGGGAACGTATGCCCCACCCTGCAACTCATCAAAGAGTTTTCGGAGGTTGTACTCCAAACGTTCCTCAAAAGCTAAAGCGCTTGCGCTATTGCGCTTTGTTCGCCTGCAATCAAAATAGGCCTGCACCAAACAGGTGAACGAGAAACCAGCAGATGCGCTCCAATCTGCGGACGGCACGGGCGCGCAACTCAGCGCTGACGTTGTTGTTGTTCTGGTTGCCGTTGTTGAAGTTCTGATACCACGCGTACCCGGAGTTATCGTGCTTTCCACGTCGCCCCGCCGAATGTTCAGAGGGGAAACTGCGCCAGACCTGACCGGCTCGACGCCGTTGGTATCCGTGATGCGCATGTCGGTGCCCTTGTGAGGCAGCGGCACGACCAGATTAGATAATCGCTCAGTCATAAAAGCCTTAACCCTCATGAAGCGGGCGACGTGCGGCGCGGCGCCATCCATTAGCCTGTTTCCCAATACTGGTAGAAAGCTCGATGGCCTTGGCATAGCCAGAACGGGCGATGATGCCTTTGTCTTGGCCAAGCCGAAGCATCAGGTTGATCACCTGAACACGCTCCAACAGCTCAATAAGATGCGGCTCCTTGTCCTGTGCGACATTGGCCCGAAAAACCAGAACAACAATTTCAATACACTCGCCGGAAATCTTCTCTCCAATCGAGCGTTTGAAATTACGATCCATGTGTTTAACGAGTTCGGTGACGACATCAAGCAAGTTATAAGCAACTTTATAAATGGGGAGATTAGTGTGAATGGCCATGCTGGTTAAATGAATGAATTAATCAATAATTAATCTGCGGACGGCACGGGCGCGCAACTCAGCGCTGACGTCGTTGCCGTACTGGCTGCCGAGGTCGAAGAACTGAAACCACGCGTACCCGGAGGAATCCGCATTAAGCTCGCCAGACCAGTAACAACTCGATTTAAAATGGTCTTTCAGATTAGCGAACAACAGAGACTGCTCACGACGCGTGGGCAATTCTCCGCCCTGGCCAGCAGCCCATTCTTTAGCGGCAGCCCAATTGACGGCCTCTTTCTCTCCCGGCAAAAGAATCAGGTGATAGCCTGGGTTTCCTTTTTCATCCAGGATGATGCCGGCATAGCTCTCTCCGGCGTAAAGAACAATGTCTTTCTCTGGAACCAAGTAATTAATTTTGGCTTGAGCCTCAAACTTGGCGATCATTTCCGAGATTAGGTTTTGCTGAGCCTTGATGGCCTGAAGGGTGATTGCGGTCATACGCACCTCTTAAATTAATAAATGATTAAATGGGCAATCTGCGGACGGCACGGGCGCGCAACTCAGCGCTGACGTTGATGTCGTACTGGTAGCCGCCGTCGAAGTACTGATACCACGCGTACCCGGATACAAGCTCATACTCTTCCTTGCTCCAATACCAATCTTTCTGGAACTGGTCACGGAAGTTGGCCCACAACATGGCCTGTTCGACCCGAGTAGGCAGATCACCACCGATGCTCTTGGCCCATTCAAGCTGCTCTGACCAACTTGCATCGTCGTTATCGCCAGGCAGCAGAATGAGGTGGTACACGTCTCCGTGTTGGTCTCCGATTGCGCCGATATAGGTTTCGCCCTCAGCAAGAGGGGGTATTTGCAGTTGTTGCATGACTGATCCTTGTGTTTATAAGGGGCGTAAAAAAGGCCCGTTCGGGCCAGTAAGGAAAGATGAGAAATAAATCAGGCGGCTAAGCTGGCTTCAGCTTCAGGCGGTCGAATAGTCAACTCAATAGTATTGCCGTTCAGTTCGTACAACCTCCCAGCTTGCTTTTCGCTGGGCTTGCATTGAATTCGCATCGACACATGAACCGTGCCGCCGTCCTGAGGGTCGAATACAAACTTGTCGACTGTGCAATCATCGAGCTCAATATCCGATTTTGGTCCGCTCAGGCCGTTGTGAATAATGACCGTTGCGCCAACTAATTCATAATTCCATTGAATGGAATTCTTGATTTTGGGGAACCGCAACCGAGAAAGCTGAGGCGCATCATCTGCTTGGTCAACAAGATCGCTTTCTCCAGCGTGAGGCTCACGATAAAGCAGCGATTTCAACGTAGGATCAAACATACTGAGAATGTCGTTGCTCACAGCCATATCGACTTTGATGTCGGCAGCCGGCACCCGCTCTTCCCCGTGCAGCTCAGTGCGAGGATTCCAGCTGTTGAAATTGGCTGTTTGGTTTTCGATGCTAAACATGGGCAAATCTCCGTTATTGCGCTTCATGAAGGCGCTGTTTAAGGGCATAACCCATCAAGGGCCATATTTTCTGCACCGCGTTTTGACGCGCTATTTTGCGCCCAAGCTCGGCGTCGAAGTTCTCGGGGCTGGCGCAGGCCGACTCACCGGTGACCGTGAAACCGTTGCGAAGCACGATCACGCAAAAAGTTAACAATCCAAGCGCTTCTATGCTTGCAGAAACTTCGTGATCCGGCTTGTACTGCTCGATGCGTACGTCGTCGTTGTTCTTATACGCACCCAAAACCCCATCAGACCCAGTGAAATAATGTTCGCTTGCAATGTTGGCCTCTATGTCGTCCCGCGCCACGCGGGGCGCCGTCAATCCCTTCGCCTGAATTTCCTGCTCGATTTGTTGATCACTCATGAGAGCTCCTCTCCGTTTGATGATGGATAAAGAAACGCCGGAATAAACCGGCGGAGTTGGGTTAAGTTGCAGCGGCTTCCAGTTCCTGCCGACGTTCTGTATAGGCGGAATGCAACTTCACGTAGTCATCGCCTTCAGGCAGATCACGCAATTGATCACCTATGAGATCAAGCGCCTCGGTTGAATTAGATTTCTGGATTTGCAATAACAATTTTTGATAGTCATAGGTAATTGGGGCGGCATCATCGGCCTTTAACTCGCCAGTTTCGGGGTCGATGTTTGCTCCGTCTTCGCTTGCCGTTGGCGAAAAAATGAAATTACCGTCAATGGTGTTTTCGTCCAGACGCTGATCTTGTCCACGGTCGGCCATTTCATCCAAAGTAGTAGCGGCCTGGAACTCTATCGACAAAGGCAGATATTTCGAAAGTCGACGGATGACGGTTTTCCGTCCCATTTCTGTGTAATGATCTTTCCAGGGACCGTATTTGCCTTTGCTCTGGGAGGATTCTTTGATCGCATCGACTTCGTACCTGCTCATAAACTCAAACGCGTAGCCACCCCCAACCAGCTTGGCCACGGCATAAAACCCGATAATCGGCCCGCGATCACCCATGGCGGGACGGTGCTCCAGCTTTTCTTCAAGACCATAAACAAGGTCAAAGTGGTCGTTCTTGCAAACTTCGTGCGCAGCGATGCTGACGATTTGCCCGGAACGCCGAGCCAGATCGATCAGACCTTTGTAGCCGACGATCACTTGTACCGATTTAACCCAGCGCTCTCGCCCTTCTCCGTCTTTTCGTTTGGTGTTAAAAGGCACCAGGTAGGCATGCCCAAGAACCGTGTTTGGCTCTAGTCCCATTTGCGCACATTGGCCGATGGCAGATACCAGCGTGGGGATTTCGCACTCCAGTAAACCAGGCGTTGTGGTCGCTGCAATCTGCGCAACCTTCAGCAGTCTGTCGGCGGTAAGATGCTTTGGCAGCATTTTCGAAATCTCCGACTTTCGCTGCTCAAGCAGGTGGGCAATCTGCTTTTTCGGCGGCATCGCAGCAAGCTGCTGCTTGGTGACCTCACCCGTGGCAATGGCTTTCAATTGAGCTGAACTCATGTTTATTTCTCCTTGATTTTTCCGAGTCGGAAATCGATGTAGGTGGTTTCTGGAAATTCGACCGTGTATGACTTTTTCTTGATCAGTTTGCGCAAGAAGGCCTGGCCATCGTTGAACAGAAGAGCCGCGGAATTCCCCATTCGGCTCAGAATGTGCGCCCGAGCTCCGGCAACGATGTTTTCGTAATGCTTTTGCATTTCCTTGGCCTCTTCCAAGACCATGCGCCAGTGCTCGTCCATTGGATTGGCGTCGATTACCGTGCCATCAGTGCCCGGGTACAAGCGCTTGAGGGTTTCAAGCACGCTTTCCGGCTGTTTGAAATCCAACGGCGGCTGAACCTTAGGAAGAACGTAGTCACTCCAAAACGCAGCACATCGATCACGCATAACCGAAATCAGTTCGTCATCGCGATCGATAACGTACGGTTTGAGCTCGTCGCCTATAAGAGCAAAAAGCCGGCAACGCTTACGCCCGGTAACGCCCATGCCATGCTGCACCTGGGCAACGTAATGCAGCGGTAGCGAGTCGGTGAGCTCTTCGCCCCACTCCTTTTTCTTAAATGGGTGAACTGTCTTAATTTCGCCGTTTTGCTTGCTTCCGTCTTCTTCGATGTATTCAAAATCGATTTCAGAGGCAAGAAAAGACAACTCAGTGTCGATATATCGTTCGCCACGCTTGACCACGGTAAGGCCATGCTCTTCACGGATCATGTCGACGATGTACGGCTCCATGCGTGAACCACGTGCCTTGGCCTGCCTGTTACGTCCGTCTTCTTTGGGTGGCGTTATCTTGTCCAACCAAAGGTCAACGGCATTTTTATAGGGCGACACGCCTAAAATGGCAGCAACATCGCTACCGCCAATATATTTTTGACGTTGCATTAGAAACTCGTCTTGCGCACCCATAATAAGCGCCTCCTTACCGCCCGAAATTGGGCATATAAATTGAATACTTGGTGCCGGAATAAAGCTTTCCGCTCACATTGAAATGGGGTTTACTCCCCCTAGTTTTGAACAGCCCATTGCGCAAGGGTCCAGACAACCCAAATCACCACAGCGACGAAAAAAGTTCCGAGCCAGCCCCTGGGCGGAATCCGCCCGTCGTCTTCCTCGGTGGCATGACGCATTAAGGTGATGCGGTCCCAGTGCTTTCGCATTTCATTTCCCCTTAAGATGTTTGGCGCCTGTCAATAACGGTCACGCCTCGTAATCTCGCAAAGTTTCGATATCGACGAACGGCTCACATTTTTCGTAAACCGTGTCCAAAATCATGTTTTGCCACCACTCATGAGATTTGCCCATAAATGGTCGTTCGTTACGCACTGCAAGCGCGAGGCCGTGCCAAACTAACTCGCGGCATAAGTCGGGCCGATCGTTCTGGTGTGTTGGCGCAACGCGCGCGCAATCATCAGGACAAGCCGATAACGGCTGTCGCTCAATATCAAATATCATGGTGATGTCTCCTGAAATGGAGGAAGGAAATTTAAGGAGTAGCGCTCAGTCCAAGCACGAAGCGAAGGTCAGGGAGGAGTGCTGGGGGTCTGAACGCTACTGCTTAAAGATTGCCGGTTACGTCTCCGGCGCGGAGCTTCACCGCCGTATTCATTCCGCAATAATTGCGGTTGCCCCGTATCGTGAGGTGGCCGCGAAGGTTATTACAGCTCGATATGAGATTTCAATAAATTGAGCCTATCTAAAGCGTATCTTAGTGACCGACGCATATCGCTAATTTTTCCACCCAAAGGTGTTGATGTTAATCGTTCGGATTGCTTTTCTGCTCCGCCTTCTGATAACTCAAACCCATTGTTTATAACGGGCCGCAGCTGGTCAATAAGATCAACAGAAAGATACCCAAGTTCTTCTATTGTTTTATGTAAATCATCAACCTCCATTTCTATTTCGCGCACATCCCGCGCTGTTTTTGATGCTTCTGAACTCGCTCTATCGACAACTAAATTCATCTGTTTCTCCTGGTTAATTTTGGGGGGCGGCGATGGTGGCCGGTGCTGATCTCCGGCATGACCTCTTAGCCGTATGGGGCCGCTTACAAGAGGTCGGTATTGCGTAGAACAAGGTGGCCACACCTACGCAACCCCGCTTGTGTCCCTGCGCATCAGCCTGCGCATTCACCATCATCAAGGTGGGCCGGCTTAATACCGGCTCCGAGAATTGTGCGATTGTCGCCGCCCCAATCTTTGCCGCCATGCTGTCGCTTCGTGGCTATTTGCAAGGCTCTTTCGCGCACAGGCGATTGGTTTGTGTTCTCGCTACACAGTCGCGTTTCCTTCAACGCCGCCACCTTGATGATGGGCCTGTTTCCAGGCCAATTGTGCTCAGCATTTCTACTGAGCCCTGCGTTCGCACACCAATTTGGTGCCGTCGTCCTCTCGCGTCGCGGGCTACGTTTCAGCAGTTCGCCCGGTCATCCGGTTGCCAGATTACAGCTCTGACCTGCATTCCCCATTCACGCTTAGTTCAGGGCTTGCGGGCATTTAGTCACGCGGTGCCACCCACCTGCAGCAAACGATGTTTTGTTGCTGCGATGGATGGATATTACCCATGGGTAAGCATTAAGTCAATACCTGTAGGTAACTTTTTTAAATCTAATTTGGTAATGGAAAAAGCTCGCCAAAGCGAGCTTCAAAGTACCGAAACAAGGGGAGAGTTAATTATTTGAGAGCAACGAGATAACGACTACCCAAATAATTAATGAGATTATCCAAGCGGAAACACCATATTGAGATTGGGCCGATATTTCAAAAAATCGCGCAAAAATTGGCGTGTATTTTTCTATAGCGAACAGCAGAAGGTTTCCGGGTAGACAAAGAAGCCACTTGGCGTGCAACCATAAATCTGTGATTGTGAACGCCCCGCTCATATCCGCGTCAAACCCCTCCGGCCAAACCATTAATTACCACCAAAGTTCTTAAAATTCATAGGAAGAGCACGTATAACTTTTCCGACAATTCTTGTTTGATCGGGCTTATCTTCCCAATTCCATGATGGGTAAGATTGATTATCAGAAATCACTACAAGGCTTTTGCCAACCAGCGACAATCTTTTGCACACCAGCTCGCCTCCATGCAACAGGATATAAATGCTTTCTCCAACGTATTCTGATACTTTTGTATCCACAAACAGCAAATCGTTAGGCTCAATCGTTGGAGCCATTGAATCTTTGGTTGCTACGATAATTTGAATTGAATTGTTTGCATTTGAGGTACCAATCAAAATTTTGGCCTGGTCAATTGGCATTGAAATAGACGAAACGATTTCTGGGTAATCGCTATTTACCGCACCATTTCCACAAGCGGCCATAACATCTAAAACATCAAAAACAGCAACGTTTCCACGTTTTATTATTCTTTGCGACCTTGTAAAAACGCCCTCTTTTTTGGTTTCAACAATCTCCGTTTTTATCGGTCTACGCGCAGCTTGAGCATCAGTATTGAAATGGAGTCCGCGCCACTCTGGAAAATTTTGATCCAAAATTTCCGCAGTATCTTCGCCAATCCTTTTTCTTCCCGGCTTACCAACTGGGTAAAGCATTCTTGACACGTAGCTCGGCTCTTTTCCGATGGCTGATGCGATTTTTGCTATACCACCTCGGCCCAGCTTGTCTCGCAAGGCCACCAAGTCGTAATAACGTGTTTCATATTTATCCATGGGTCGATTTCACTAAATAATTACCCATGAGTAAATAACCCAAAGGTATTGACTTAATGCTTACCCATAGGTAATGTTACGCCTATGGATACCTTACGTTCTTACCTCAACAGCCTAAGCCCGCCGCAACAGGCTGATTACGCATCAAGATGCGGAACTACCGTTGGCTACCTTCGAAAAGCAATTTCGAAAGGCCAACGCCTGGACGGCGCCTTAGCAAGAATGCTGGACGTTGAGTCCAACTCGGCAGTTCGGCGAGAAGAGCTCCGTCCAGATATCTGGCCTGAACTCGCGATTTCTCGGCCAATAAGTCAAGCGGAGGCCGCTGCTCATGACTGATCCCCGCCTACCTGAACGTGACGAGCGAATTCCTATCGGCCCAGGCGATGTTATTTCCCCCGCCTTGACGTCATCTTCTTATTTTTTTGCCAAAAGGGGACAGTCAAATGCGGTCTAAAAATATGAGTCCCGTTGTTCATCCGGAATTAGCCTTAGCCCGAAAGGCGGAGCGTGTGGAAGTTCCCATGCAGCTGGTAGAGCGTCAGACGACAATGGCCGGCGCCATTGCTTTATGCGTTCAGGTCTCCGGCCTGGAAGATAAAGAGGTCTATCTGTCCTTAGGTATTGATGCCGGCCATTGGTCGCGGATCATGAAAGGCGACGCACATTTTCCTGTCAACAAACTATGTGACTTAATGGACCTGTGTGGCAACGAAACGCCCCTCGTATGGTTGGCTAACTATCGAGGCTACGGGCTCGTGATGCTGAAAACCGAAGCTCAGCGCCGCATCGAAGAACTAGAAGCCACTTTGGCTAAAGAGCGCGAAAGACGGATCTGGGCCGAGGATATGGCAGTTGGACGCAGGGGGGCAGCCTAATGCCCCAAACCCACACACTCGCAAGATTGGCGGCAATGCTATGCGCCAACCCTGACTTTCAAAAACATGTCGGCGTAAACAGCGCAGAAAAGGCGGCAGTTTACGTGCGTAAGCACTGCGGTGTTACCTCGCGACGCGAACTGGATCAAAGCGAAGCGGCCGCAAAACGCTTTCATGAGCTGCGCAAGCGATTTGCTTACAGGAGTTTTGACCATGCGTGATTACGGCAAGGTTCACTCATCGTTCTGGACAAGCGGCACCATTCTTTCGCTGTCTGAAGACGCACGAACGCTCGCACTTTACCTTTTAACCAGCCCTCATAGCACGATCTCAGGAGTATTTAGACTGCCAGATGGATACGTTTGCGAGGATATTAAATGGTCTTCGGAAAGGGTTGCGGAAGGGTTTACGGAACTGTTAAGTAAGGGTTTCGCTAACCGTTGCGAAACAACTAAATGGGTCTATATCTACAAGCATTTCGAGTGGAACCGGCCAGAAAATCCAAACCAACGCAAAGCTGCCAAGAAAATTGCATTAAACATCCCTGATGAATGCTCATGGAAGCCAGTATTTATGCGGGATTGGGGTGAATTTTTAGGGGTAACAGAAGAAGAATACTCAAACCCTTTTGAAACCGTTTCGGAACCCTTTCTTAACCAGGAACAGAAGCAGAAGCAGGAACAGGAACAGAAGCAGGAACAGGAACAGGAAAAAGCGGCGGCATCTAAAAGTGTTACATCAGCACAACAAGAAAAAAATGCCGCGCCGCTCCACGAAAAAAATTCAGAACCCGAACCAGACCCGATGCACGTTCGTGCCATCGAGCTCACAGCTATGCTGCGAAAGCGCGGCGCTTCGCTGCAGGCATCAGACCCTAGGCTACGGAAGTGGGCCGAAACAGGCGTCACAGACGCCCAGGCGCTTCAAGCGCTTGAGCTCGCGCAACAGCGTCGCGAAACCCAAGCCAACCCGCAACCGGTCAACGCCGGGTACTTGGACACAATCCTGGCCGATTTGAGGGCGCCCGAAAAGTCCGGTTCAAACGAGAAAAAACAGCCGACTGTGCAGCAGGACAGATGGTGGATTTCAAACAATGGAATTGATCGCAAAGGCCGTGAGCTAGGCATGTTCGCTCGGCCCAGCGAGGATTACGCCAGCTTCAAAGATCGTATTTTCGAAGAACTGAAGCGCCGAGGCGGCGCAAAAGCAGAGGTGACGACATGAGCGACTACGCCAGCGCTGCCGCCAGTGTGAACGCAGGAGGTTCACCGGTGCCCGAAAAATCAAAAAACTTGTGCTGCGTCAATGGCTGCCAAATGCCTGGAACGTTGGCAGCGAGCACAACCGGGTCTACCGAATGGTTTTGCCGCCTGCATTTTGGCGCGCAATACTCGGAAAACGGACAAATTACTGCTCTGGCAAAAAATAGGGATCGGCTGTATCGGCTGGCTTTTCGATGCACAAATGCCACACCAGGCAAAGCCATACCGAAGGAGCTGCGAGATGCTCTTGTGCGCGAAGGCCGGGCCGATCTACTTGATGCGAAACCAGCGATTAATGGGCGCCCCTTAACGATCAAAACCCTTGGCCGACACATGCTCGAAGTCTTGGACTCGGAAAGCAAGCCAGGTCAAAAAGCGCTCAAGCCAGCAGATGCGAAAACTTCTCAAGAAGGTCTTTGGGCAACCACAGCAGAAATGAACATTGCCGAGGAACTTGGACTATGACCGCCCAAACACTTGAAGACCTTGCGTATGAAAGCCTCGACCCATTTGCTCGGGCCCCGATTAATTCTGCGAAACCTGAACCAGAAGGGTCAGAAACAAACGTCGCAATTTTGGCGCTCGATCTCGGAACAAAAACCGGCTACGCGATTCGCACACGATGCGGGAAAACCATTTACGGAACCGAGTCGTTCACGCCTCGCAAATCATGGACGCCCGGGCAAAGGTGGCAACGCTTTCGCAGCTGGTTAAGTTCGACCATCGTCGAAAACCAAATCAATAGCATCGCCTACGAAGACGTTAAACGGCACATAGGAACCGACGCGGCACACGTATACGGCGCTTTCCTTGCTTTGGTCGAAATGCTTGCCGATACACACAACCTCACCCTACAGCCGGTAGGTGTTGGCACTGTGAAAAAACATTGGACCGGTAAAGGCAACGCCAAAAAGGACGAAATGGTAGCTGAAGCAAAACGCCGAGGACTGCACCCGGACGGCGACAACTCTGCCGACGCCCTGGCAATTCTGGATTGGGCCATCAAGCAAGAGGCAAAGGCGTGAAGAACCCAAATGTACCTGGAACAAACCCAATCTCTCGGCCAATTTACCAAGCCAGCAGAACTATGCGAGTACTCCAAGAGCGTGCCAGACGCGCCGAACCGAAGCTGTCTGCATTGCAGAGCAATACCCAGCCAGACGCGGGGTGGATCAATGGAAAACCGAGATCGTGACGTTGAAGACTTTCCTATCGGGTCCGTTGTCGTAACGCCAACGGGGAAAACAGGGGTTGTCGTTGCTCACAAAGGGTATGAATCAAAATTCGACCCTTTTATGCGTGTCATGATCAAACTGGACGGTGGCGATCGCCAGGACGTTGTTCAGCTTCAGCCTAAGTACTTGCGCATGCTCGGCGATGAGGAGTCCAGAATTAGCGTTTCAGGGCAGTTGATGTTGAAAGGTGTGAAATGAGTCTGAACCCAAAACAAGCCAGATTTGTCGAAGAATATTTGGTCGACCTGAACGGAACACGAGCCGCAATTCGGGCTGGATACAGCGAAAAGACCGCAGATCAGCAGGCCTCTCGCCTGTTGACGAATGTCAAGGTTGCCCGTGCAATCGCTGAAGCGCAGCAAAAACTGTCCGAACGCACTCACATCACTCAAGAGATGGTGCTGCAGCGCTGGTGGCAATTGGCCAATGTCGACATGAATGACCTGGTTGAATATCGACGCGAATGCTGTAGGCACTGCTGGGGAAAAGGCTTCAAATACCAATGGACAGAGCAGGAGTACGCAAAAGAGTCCAGGTCGGCCAAGAACTTAAAAAAACCGGCGCCGGATTGCTCTGGAGGATTCGGTTATCTATCGAACCGAGCACCGAACCCAGCTTGCCCGGAATGTGCAGGCGAGGGCCACGGCAAGATACACGTCAAAGACTCCAGAAAACTGTCTGGCCCTGCCAGAATGGCGTTTGCTGGCGTAAAAATCGGGAAAGACGGCCTGCAGGTATTGGCGGCAGATAGAGAAAAGGCATTGGAAAACGTTGCGCGCCATCTTGGCATGTTCAACGACAAACTCGACCTCACTTCAGGCGGAGAAAAGCTCAACTCCGGCGTACTCGTTGTCCCAGGAACAATGAGCGAAGAAGAATGGGAAAAGCAAAACGCATCCGAATGATTGTCCAGTACCCGGGCAGCATTTGCTCACAATAGCCGTATGCTTAAACCGAACGTTGTTTGGCGCCCTCTTCCGGGTAGCCAAACTATTTTCCTGACATGTCCCATTTATGAGGCGCTACTCGAAGGCACCAGGGGTGGCGGGAAAACAGACGCGTTACTGATGTCGTTCGCCCAACACGTTGGCAGAGGCCATGGGGAGCACTGGCGAGGCGCCCTCTTCCGGATGACCTATCCGCAGCTGGCTGATGTAGTCAAGAAATCGAAAACCTGGTTCAAGCGAATTTTCCCAAAAGCGCGTTTTAACGAATCCGATTATTCATGGACATGGCCAGACGGTGAAATGCTGCTTTTCCGCTATGGCGCCAAAGAGGATGATTATTGGAATTACCATGGCCACGAATACCCATGGTTGGGTTTCGAAGAGCTCACGAATTGGCGATCGCTGGCCTTCTTTGAGGCCATGCATTCAACCTGTCGTTCTGCTCAGCCCGATATGCCACGTATGGTGCGCGCCACGTGTAACCCTTTTGGGGTTGGGCACGCGGAAGTAAAGAAACGGTACAAGTTGGGAACCAATGGTGTACCACCAGGCACCGTCATACGTGAAGAAGGCGAAAAGCCCAGGGTGGCGATCCATTCGACGATCAGCGAAAACGTCATTCTGCTTAAGAATGACCCCGATTACATACGTACGCTGCAAGCGCTTAAGGACCCAAATCGTAAAAAGGCCTGGCTGGAGGGTGACTGGGATATTCACGTTGGCGCGTTCTTTGAATCCGTTTGGAACCCAAAAGTTCACGTCATCGACCCTTTCCCAATCCCATCGCACTGGAAGGTATGGAAAGCGATGGATTGGGGCTTTTCAGCACCCTATTGCGTGCTGTGGCTGGCGATGGACCCGGATGGCTGTATTTATGTATGGCGCGAACTCTATGGTGCCGGAGAAAAAGAAGGCGAAGGAACCAAAGAGCCGGCGGACAAGGTAGCGGAGAAGATAAAGACTGTTGAGCAGCACGACGAGCGTCTTGGCTATGAATATCGAATGAACCTGGCCGACCCAAGTATTTTTTCAAATATCGGTACCGAACGCACTATCGGCAAGATTTTCGCAAGCAAGGGAGTCCGTTGGCAGCCTGCATGGAACGGAAGAGGCTCAGTGGCCAATGGGTCGCAAGAGATATTCAGGTTGCTGGGAGAAGGAAAGCTCAAAATATTCAAGCACTGCAAGCATTTGATACGGACTTTGCCGGCCATCGGCCCCGACGAGCTCGACCCCGAAAAATACGACTCTAACGGCGAGGATCATGCGGTCGACACTTTGCGCTATGGCGTCATGCGCCGTCGCCGCGTGCCGGAAGAGGAACAAAAATCCGATAACGCCGAGACCTCCGGCCATACTGTGGACAACCAAGGAAACCACCTAATTGAGGCCGTTTAAATGGATAACGCCGCGAACAATTCAGAAGTTGAAAACAAGCCTGGATTGAGAAAACCAGAAGAAGACAAGCTGGCCAGCCAATGGGCCAAAAACATTGCCGCCGGCAAAAAGCACTGGGAAGGCATGTTTAAACAAATGAGGCAAAACCGCAAGGAAGTTCGCGACCTTGATTTCACTAAGTCCTCAGAAGGCGATCCAACAACAAAGCGCGCAAACCTATTGATATCGACAATGAGCGCGTCGATACCGACGATCTATGCAAAAAACCCAGAAATATCAGTCACGCCAAGGTACGTGAACCAAAACCTCAAACTGCTTTGTACGACGCTGGAAACGGTAACGAACCGAAGCCTTAGCGACGCCGGGCTTAAAAAGCGCGCCAAGTCACTTTTGGCGGCCGCCATGACGTGTTATTACGGCGTCCTTAAGGTGACGTACCAGCGCGACATTCAAACTGATCCAATCATCCAGAACCGCATAAACGACACTCAGGACAACATTCTTCGGCTGGAACGGTTGATTCAGGAAACAGAAGACCCGGAACACCGCACGGAGCATGAACTCAAACTGGAAGAGCTCAAGCAAACGATGATCGCACTCGAGGAGCAAACCGAAGTTGTTGCCGCAGAAGGCCTGGTAATAGATAAGGTTCTATCTGAGAATCTCATCATTGACCCAACAGTGTGCGAATTCGATGACTATGACAGTGCCGGGTGGATGGCCCAGATCGTGCCTATGCGGCGCAGTGAGGCAGAGGGTCGTTATAAGGTCGATCTTTCGAACGCATTGACATACAAACAAAGCCAAACAGGCGAGCCGCGTCAAAGTGGACGTATTGCATCGGCAATGGGCCAATCCGGGGAAGACGACCCCCAAATCGCCATCATCGAAATATGGGACCGCAACTCGCAGCGGGTTTACACCATTGCCGACGGCTGCAAGTTCTGGTGTCGAGAGCCGTATAGTCCCAGCGCTGTTGGGGAACGCTGGTACCCGTTTTTCCTGTTTCCATTCTCACTTGTCGACGGTGACTTTGTCGGCCCGTGCCTGGCTGACCTGACACGTAAGCTTGAAAATGAATACAACGATACTCGCAACAAATTTGCCCAGCATCGAGAAATAAACAAGCCTGGAATTGTTGTAAGCGGTCCGGACATCAACGAAAAGAACATAAAGCGCATATCCGACAGCGAGCTTGGCGAAATCATCACGATTGATACTGAAAATGATAAGCCGCTCAACCAGGTCATCGGCCCCAAGCCAACCGTGCCTGTGAACCCCGTTGACTACGACACCAGCCCTATTCGCCAGGATTGGGAGCAAGTCACAGGGCTGCAAGACGCTGCCAGGTCGACCGTGGTAACGCCAAAAACCGCAACCGAAGCTCAGATCATGCAACAGTCCCTTTCGGGGCGAATCTCGGAAATGCGTGACCGCATGGAAGACTTTTTGCAGGAACTCGCGCAGTACTCCGCGCAGATTTTGTTAATGAATATGACGCCTGAGCAGGTTTCTCGTTATATGGGACCAGGCAAAGAAATAAAAGACCCGGCAACAGGCGAAGCGCGTTTAGAACCAAGCTTTGATTGGCCAACGTTAACCCGTGAAAACGTATTCAACATGGTTCAACTCGAAATTCGAGCCGGCACCACTGGAGCCCCGGACAAACTGCGTCTGCAGGAAAACTGGAGCCAGGCGCTGCCAATCATCATGCAGCTAATACAGCAAATCATGCAGCTCGCAATGCAAGGCATGGATTACGCCCCGTTCTCGGCGATTTTGGAAGAAACGTTGCGCCGCTTTGATGAGCGCATCGACATTGAGGAATTCTTGCCCAAGGTGGCCACCCCACCGGTGCCAAACCCAACAGCCGGCCCTCAACCTCAGAACGCCAGCCCCAATCAAGCTGAAGCCACAGGCCCAGCGCAGCAGCAATCACCAGAGCAGAGCGGATTACCGCCACCACCGCCATCTATGGCACAACTTTTGACCCAAGGAGCTTAATCATGAACACAGAGAATCCTATTAACCAAGGTTCGACAGCCAGCCAGACTGTGGATCAGTCTCAAGAATCAGTTGATCAGCAGCCTACGGTTGATTTGCACGAGCAACCGCCCGAGGAGCGCCACACAGAAACCATGGCCTTTCTCGACTCTTTGACTGAAGACAATGATCAAAACACTGAAGAGAGCACTGGTGAGCAAACCTTTGATCGGCCCAGAGACGAACAAGGTCGTTTTGCCTCAAAGCCAAAAGAGGAAGAAAATCCGCAGCAAGAGCAGCCAACCACAGAAGATAAGCCGACCGAACAGAGCAAGGACGCTAAAACGCCAGAAGACGAAGCGGCCAAACAGGCTCAGGAAGACGCCGAGCTGCTTGAAGGCGTCAAATCGGAACGGGGCCGGGAGCGGGTGCAAAAACTAATCAGCGAGCGCAACGAGGTTAAGGCCAAGGCCGAGGAACTGGATCGCAGCATGACTGAAGTGCGCGAAGTGTTGGCAAGCGCCGGAATGGATGCGCAGCAATTCGCCCAACACATTGAGTTTTCCCGCTTGGTTAACTCAAACAATCCTCAAGACCTCGGCGTCGCAGCTCAAATGATCGAGCAAGTCAGAGCCGACATATACAAACGTCTTGGCCAAGATGCGCCAGGCGTAGACGTGCTGTCAGATTTCCCCGATTTGGCTCAGCGGGTCAATTCGTTTGAGCTTGACCGAAACGCTGCACTTGAGATCGCACGCTACCGCCGCCAACAACAGCAGGCCGAACAGACGCAGCGGCAACAAATGGAACAGCAGCAAAATAGCCAGCGCGAAACGCAAGCGCTTCAAGGCGCTATGCAGGAGGTTGAATCGTACCTGTCGACCCGATCCCGTGAAGCAGACCACCAAGCACGAATGGATGTGCTGGGAAAATACTTTAAAGACCAGAATAATATTCAAGAATTTGTGCAAACCTATCGACCAGATCAAATGGCAAAAGCTATTCGGTGGATGTACGACAATATTCAGGTCGCCCCAAGCAATCCTTCTCCCTCTCCTATTCGATCAAAACCCTCTTCCCTCGGTCAGCCGGCAGCCAACCCGAATGCCGCGCCAATCGAGAAAATTTCTGGCTTCATCGATCAGATGGGAATCTGAACAAAAATCCGTCACTCCTTTCCAGTAATTCCATAATGAGCGCATGCCCTTAAGTACCGGGGCATGCCTCACCGAAATTCGTCGCTGTTAGCCGGGGTCGCGTCCGGTAGCACCACCCAGCAAGGTCAAAGTCGTAGAAAGCCGAAAGTCACGCGCGGCAGCCTTTAAAGGGTAACCGCTCGATTGGTGTTCGAGCCCGGTGTGGAAGTTGATTTTTTTGACTTTCGCAATGGAGCGACTTATGCCTATTTCAGCACCAGACCTTGCCGCACTCGGTAAGGTGTCCCTCGATGAGTACATGCGCAATACTCCGGTCGATCAGATCGGCGTAGAGCACCCGCTACTAAAAAAACTCATGGCCAAGCGCAAATTATTCCTTGGCGCCAAGCAAAACGTTGTCGTAAATATCCGCAAGAGTTACGACAGCAACTTTGCCTGGGCCTATGGTGAAGCGCAGGTTTCCTTTAATAAACGCCAAACAACCGATCAAGCTGCATTCCCTTGGCGGCGCGCCGTCGATGGTTTCTACATCGCACACGACACACTTTTCGGTAACGGCATCAAAGTTCGCGAAGGTGATCGCGGTCAATACAAACTCGAACAAAGTGAGAAGGTTCAGTTGGTGAATTTGCTCGATGAGCAGATGGATGCCTTCCGCCTGGGTTTTTTCGAGAAGCTCGACCTCGAACTTCACCGAGACGGTACCGCCTCCACCGATGCCGTAACCGGCCTCGACGGATTGATCCCCACAGCCCCTACTTCTGGGGTCGTTGGCGGCATTGATCGCGCCACCGCGTTGTACTGGCGCAGCAACGCTTCCACTGCAATCAATACCGGTACCGCCGGTGCTTTAGTCGATGCCATGGAGGCGCAATGGCGGGCTTGCATTCGCAATGGCGGCGCTCCTGATTTTATTTTGGCGGGCTCCGATTTTGTGGACGCGTATCGAAAAACCGTCACTGTCACGCAAAACGCCGAATCCGGCAGCGTCAAACGGATTGATGCCGGCGTTGGCACTGGCGGGGAGACCGGCCTGTTCTTTAAAGGCGTACCCATCATCTGGGATCCAAACTTCGAAACGCTTGACGCTTTGGATGCGCCTTTAATTCCATGGGAAAAACGCTGCTATTTCCTCAACACAAAGTTCATCGACTTGCGCGACGACGACATGGACATTGTTACGCCGGTGCGTCCGCACGATGTTTTAGCGATGTACCACATGATCAACCTGCGTCTTGCTTTGGTGCTGAAGCGCTCCAATGCACACGCAGTTCTGTCAATCGCCTAACCGCACCCTTCTCCTGGGCTTTCCGCTGGGGCTCCGGCTCCAGCGGGTTTTTTAAAAGGAATAGTCGAAATGAAAGCGAAACTAATCAACGTAAAAGTGCGTCGCGATGCGCACACAATTAGTCCAACGGTAGTGGCTGAGCACGAGTTGCCGATTCTGCAAACAATTTTCGGGGACGAAAACATTCAGACGCTGGCCGGCGGCCCAATTGATGCTTCTGCGCTTAAGGAAACTGATGCGGTCGGCGTTATTGAGCTGTCCGATTCGGAATTTGATCGTTTGGCCGCCAAATACGGCGCTAACGAAAAAGGCGTCATTGTTGAGCAAGTGTACGGCACGAAAGCCGCGCGCGGTTTAGATAAGGTCATCAAAGAGAATAATGCCGCCATCTTAGCCGCCGAGAAAAAAGCAGCAGCCTCGGCAGCCAAATCCGGCACAGTGCAGGAGTAACCGACTATGCAGCCCCCTCGTTACGAACGGACCAAAGATTTCACGGAAGACTACGGAGACAACACGGATCACGCTGCGCTCAATGCGGAGTTTGATAAGGTTGGGGAAACAACCGATAAAATCCGGGAAAACCTTAAAAAAATCCAGCGTGACGATGGGGCGCTGGCAAACGGCATCGTCACAGAGGACTCTTTATCACCAGGCCTTAACGACTCTATCATTGCCGCCGTTGGCGTAGGTATCGACCAGAAAATACAAGAAGCTGAAAATGCAGCAGCGGAATCAGCGAACGCTGCGTCGGTTTCTATCAGCGCATCACAGGATTCAGCCAACTCGGCCCAGGCATCATCAGATTCTGCTGATAGCTCTGCCGCCAGTGCGCAATCGTCCGATAGCAGTCGAATAGCGGCCGCAAACTCTGAAGCGGCCGCCTTGCAACACAAAAACGACGCTTCAGCCAGCGCACAGGCCGCAGCAGCCTCAGAAACTAACGCAGCACAATCCGAAACAAATTCGGCCAATAGCGCAGCAGCAGCTCTCGTTTCGGAACAAGCCGCAGCACAATCCGAAACAAATTCAGCAAATAGCGCAACGGCTGCATCGAATTCCGCTTCAGCAGCCCTGCAATCTGAGAACAACGCAGGCGTCAGCGAACAAAACGCCCTTGACTCTGCCAACGCTGCGGCAACTTCAGAAACCAATGCGGCGGCATCTGAGGCGGCGGCGCAATCCTATGTTCAATCGCTAACACAGCCCTTCTTCTTCGTTAAGAATTATGATGGGCTGGCCATCAAGAAAACCGGCGCAGGTACTGCCGTAATACAGGCAGGTACCACGGTGGTGGTTAACCTGGTTGCGATTACATTCGCTACCGACACCACCATCACAATGCCGACCCTGACAGCCGGCAGTGACTATTCAGTATGGGTACACCCTGACGGTACGGCTTCAGCGGTAGCCGACCCCTTCACTTCCCCTGCCACGGCTCCGGTTGCAGATGCCGTCAAGATTGGCGGCTTCCACTATGGCCTTGTTGCTTCCGGCACTACCCCGGCATCGGGCGGGTTTTCCACTTCAGGCGTGACATCTGGCGGCGGCTCGTTTGGCTGG
>TARA_R100000306_G_scaffold12158_3_pt1 | contig 21335 bp, 17 predicted proteins | sample TARA_R100000306 | Tara Oceans TARA_R100000306 (sample SAMEA2620824) | marine metagenome | biome: marine biome (ENVO:00000447); feature: mesopelagic zone (ENVO:00000213); material: "saline water (ENVO:00002010), including plankton (ENVO:xxxxxxxx)" | depth 1000 m | reverse complement strand
AAAAATTTCACCTCAAATTAGTGCATTGGCAATTGATAGAATTGTTCATTTTTTAGATAACAATCTTGGAGAGTACCCATTTAAAAAAATGGTGATTAGCGAAGCAGATTACCGAAATAACCCGGTGTACGGCCTTAACCAACTTCCTGACTTTATAAGTCCCTTTCCTGCTGGTTTTGAATATGATATGGAACAACTTAAAACCATAACTAGAAAATATTTAGAATCATCCCTTTCACTCAACCCACGTAAGGACAGTTGGTTAATCGGTGCTTTGCAAATCCATTTAATGATGGAGTATGTTGACACGTATTACCCTAAAATGAAAATTTTAGGAAGTCTAAGCAACTTTTGGGTTATTCGTTGGGCACACGCAGCCGACTTAGAGTTTAACGATCAATACCCTTTGTTGTACCAAAATGTTGCCCGAAACAACTTACAACAATCCTTAACTACCTCTCGCGATTCATTGCTGAAATTCAATAAAAATATAGCAAACGATTATTATGGTGGCGCTGGAATAAAGTACCTTTCAGATTATTTAGGGAAAGAAACGATTTCAAAAAGCATTAAAGATTTTTATTCTGAAAACAAATTAAAACCTATTGATCCGATAGTTTTTAAAGAAACACTTCAGAAAAACACAACCTTACCTGTTAACTGGTTTTTTACTGATTATATAGATTCCCGTACAACAATTGATTTCAGGATAAAAAATGTTGAAAAACAAGGTGATTCCCTTAAAGTAACTGTTAAGAATACCCGTAAAAACAGCATGCCGGTTTCGCTCTACGGAATTAACAATGACAGCATTTTATTTAAAAAGTGGTTGTTACCCATTGACAGCATTGCAACGGTTACGGTACCAAAAAAAGACGTCGGGAAGTTGGTTCTAAACTATGAAAAAACCATCCCAGAATACAACCAACGCAACAACTATAAAGCCGTAAAAGGATTGTTTAACCGTCCGTTTCAATTTAGGTTGTTTCAAGATGTTGGTGATTCTCGCTACAATCAGGTATTTTTTATGCCAGAGTTTCAGTACAACTTGTATGATGGCTTTGTAGTAGGCCCTAAAGTGTATAATAAAACGGTTTTGCCAAAAGGGTTTCATTATAAATTGACACCACAAATTGGGCTTAAATCCAATACCATAATAGGAAGTGGTTCTCTTGTTTATACTCAAAACTTAGATAAAGAGTCTTTATATTCAATGCGATATGGTTTTGCAGGGAGTTATTTTTCGTATGACCGGGATTTGTTTTACAGACGCTACACCCCATTTATGACCTTCGCTTTCCGAAACAAAGATTTACGGGATAATGAAAAGCAATTTATTAATCTTAGGAGTGTAAATGTAATTAGGGATGACAACCCAAACGACCCCAATCAGGAACCTAATTACAGCGTTTTTAATCTTCAATATGTGTATTCTAACCCTAATTTAATTAACTATTTTAGAGGTATTGTTGATTATGAAATTTCAGCAAAATTCAGTAAGATTTCTACTACGCTGGAATACCGAAAACTCTTTTTAAACAACCGCCAGTTAAACCTTCGTTTCTTTGCGGGTGCTTTTCTTTTTAATGACACACGAGAAAATGAAGATTTTTTCAGTTTTGCCTTAGATAGACCAACAGATTACCTTTTTGATTACAATTACTACGGAAGGAGTGAACAAAGCGGTCTGTTTAGTCAGCAATTAATTGTAGCCGAAGGTGGTTTTAAGTCCCAGTTAAAACCAAAATTTGCCAATAGCTGGATAACTACGTTAAATGCCAGTACCAATATCTGGAAATGGGTCTATGCTTATGGTGATGTTGGTTTAATACACAACACCGATCGAGGCACACAAGGAGTGTTTGACACAGGAATCCGATTGAGTTTGGTTGCCGATTATTTTGAACTCTACTTCCCGTTTTATTCCAATTTAGGTTGGGAACCTGCATTGGAAAATTATGACCAACGCATCCGCTTTATTGTCACACTCGATCTTAGAACCTTGCTGGGTTTATTTACCAGAAAATGGTACTAAAAGCCCCCTTTATCAGAAAAATAATTTTAAGTTTTCACAGCAAGCTTGTTAAAACAAGTGCCTAAATTAGAAAATTGATACTGTTTACCGATAAATATTAACAATTCAGTAAAAATATTACATTGCAAAACCCAGCTGTTTTCGCTACTTTTGTAACTCAAAATTTAGACTATGCAAACAGACCCAAAAACCAATAGTGACCTTTCCTTTGAAGATTTTAAAGCAGAAGTACTTTCTGATTATAAACTGGCAGTAACAAGCCGTGAATGTAGCCTTTTAGGGCGTCGCGAAGTATTGACCGGAAAGGCAAAATTCGGAATCTTTGGTGATGGTAAAGAAGTTCCACAACTGGCTTGGGCAAAAGCATTTAAAAATGGCGATTGGCGAAGTGGCTACTACCGCGACCAAACGTTTATGATGGCGATTGGCGAGTTGACAGTTCAACAATTTTTTGCAGGTTTGTACGGGCATTCAGATCTTGATGCAGACCCAATGAGCGCTGGACGCCAAATGGGAGGACATTTTGCAACACATAGTTTAAATAAAGACGGAAGCTGGAAAAACTTAACCGCTCAAAAAAACAGTAGTGCCGATATTTCGCCAACTGCAGGGCAAATGCCGCGTTTATTGGGATTGGCACAAGCTTCAAAAATTTTCAGAAACGTTAAAGGCATTGAAGATAAAACCAACTTCTCTATTAACGGAAATGAAGTTGCTTGGGGTACCATTGGTAACGCAAGTACGAGTGAAGGACTGTTTTGGGAAACTATCAATGCCGCGGGTGTATTGCAAGTACCTATGGTTGTCAATGTTTGGGATGATGAATACGGAATTTCGGTTCACGCAAAACACCAAACGACTAAAGAAAATATTTCTGAAATATTAAAAGGATTTCAACGTACCGAAAATGAAGAAGGGTATGAAATTATCCGTGTGAAAGGATGGAGCTATCCAGAATTAATAGAAGCGTATCAAAAAGCAAGTAAAATAGCTCGTGAGGAACACGTTCCTGTATTGATTCACGTTCAAGAATTGACCCAACCACAAGGTCACAGTACCAGTGGTAGCCACGAACGGTATAAAAGCAAAGAGCGTTTAGAGTGGGAAGCAGAGCACGACTGTAACGTACAGATGCGTAAGTGGATGATTGAAAATGATATCTCAACCGATGAAGAGCTTTCTGAAATAGAGAAAGTTATCAAAAAAGAAGTTCGTGATGGTAAAAAAGCAGCGTTAAAAGCCTTTTTAGCACCACAAAAGAAAGAACAAAAAGAAGCAGTAACACTTTTAGGAAATTTAGCTGAAAGTAGCCAGAATAAAAACTTCATTGAAAAAATAAAGAACGATTTAGCTTCTGATACAGAACCACTTCGTAAAACTATATTAGGTGCTGCGAGAAAAGCACTACGTTACGTTACTACTGAAGATTCTTCAGAAAAAAGACAACTAATCGATTGGATTGAAAACTACTACGAGTTAATTCAGCCAAAATACAGCGCTCATTTGTATTCTGAAGCAGAAGAGAATGCAAAAACAATTTCCGAAGTAAAACCAGAATATGACGATGATGCAAAAGATGTTGATGGTCGTGTGGTACTTCGTGATAATTTTGATGCTATTTTCAGTAAGCATCCTGAGACCCTAATTTTTGGTGAAGATAGTGGTGAAATTGGTGATGTAAACCAAGGCTTGGAAGGCATGCAAGAAAAATATGGAGCATTGCGAGTTGCCGACGTAGGTATTCGTGAAGCGACTATTTTAGGACAAGGAATCGGTATGGCTATGAGAGGCCTCCGTCCTATTGCTGAAATTCAATATTTAGATTATGTGCTGTACTGTCTTCAAATTATGAGTGATGACTTAGTAACACTTCGTTACCGAACGAACGGCACGCAAAAAGCACCGCTAATTGTCCGTACAAGAGGACACCGTCTTGAAGGTATTTGGCACAGTGGTTCGCAAATGGGTGGTTTAATTCATCTCTTGCGTGGTATGTATATTTTAGTTCCTAGAAATATGACAAAGGCTGCCGGTTTTTACAATACGTTGTTAGAAACTGACGAACCTGCTTTAATTGTTGAATGTTTAAACGGCTACCGATTAAAAGAAAAAATGCCTAATAATTTGGGGGAATTCCGCACACCAATTGGTGTAGTTGAAACCATAAAAGAAGGTGAAGATATCACCTTGGTTTCCTACGGAAGTACACTACGCATTGTTGAAGAAGCTGCTAAAGAACTGCAACAAGTTGGTATTAATGCTGAAATTATCGATGTACAATCCTTACTTCCGCTCGATCTTAATGAGGATATGGTAAAAAGTGTCGCCAAAACCAATAGATTATTAGTGGTAGATGAAGATGTACCGGGAGGTGCTGCTGCATATATTTTAAATACCATTGTAGAAAAGCAGAATGGATATCGCCATTTAGATAGCAAACCACAAACGTTGACTGCAAAAGCGCACCGCCCAGCATATGGAACCGATGGTGATTATTTTACAAAACCATCTGTAGAAGATATTTTTGAAAAAGTATATGCCATTATTCACGAAGCAAACCCAGAAGACTTTCCAAAGTTAAGATAGTCATAAAGTACTGTTTTTCTAGCTGTTATATTTGTATCTTTTATTGAATTTATAAAGATAACGACTATGAAAAACAGTACTTTACTAATTATATTATTACTTTTCTTTCCTTTATTTACGAAAGCCCAAGATGTCAATTTATCTCAGCCAACCATTGCTGAATCTGAAGTTCCACAAGCGGTACTAACAAACCAAGACACACTTTTTCCGGGTGGGTTTATATCAGAATGGCAGCTTCAAAAAGGGTTTGATGCCGCAGATGATAAAGCTGTACGGTATATTTCAAAATTTGAAGAGGACGGAAATCCTGGTTCTTCAGCTTCGTATCTAACAGATGGTACATTGATATTTCATTCAGAATATATGGAAGCAGGAACCATCCCTGAAACAGTCCGGTTGAAACTTCAATTTGATTACAAAGATTTTGATGTAAAGTATGCAGATTTTATCACGGTTTATTTTCCTGAAAGAGAAATATATCGTGTACACCTTAGGAAAGATACAAGTGTAAAACATGCTTTTTATGATATAAATGGAAACGAAATTCCAGAAAAAGCCCTTCCAATCGAAATAATTTTATTTGATCGTTAAGCCTTTATTTTAAAGCATTTAAAACCGATTTTAATTACAAAAAACAAAATAATTGATGATTAAAATTTGGAATCCTCGATTTTTTTATTGAATATTTACAAATAATCATAAAAGACAAAAACAAGTAGTATGTTACTTTTCAACTTAAATAATAACAATAATAATAACCCGTTGCCGTAGCAAAAACTTGTCGCGATATATAGCCCGTCAGGTTTTTTTAACTTGACGGGTTTTTTTGTGTTTTAAAACTACTAACCAATAAAATATAGAAATTATGTGTGGAATTGTATGTGCCTTTAAACTAAAAGAACCAGCAGAAGCCTTGCGCTTGCAGGTATTGTCAATGAGTAAATGTATCCGTCACCGAGGGCCGGATTGGAGTGGAATTTTCGATAACGACAAAGCCATTATGGCCCACGAGCGTTTAGCAATTGTAGATCCTACTTCAGGAAAACAGCCACTTTTCAGTAAAGACAAGAAGTTTGTATTGGCTGCCAATGGTGAAATTTATAACCATTTGGAATTACGGAAGCAGTTTGAAGGGAAGTATGAATTTCAAACAAAATCTGATTGCGAAGTAATCTTACCCCTCTTTAAAGAAAAAGGAGGCGACTTTTTAGATGAATTAAACGGAATCTTCGGCTTTGCCATTTATGATGTTGAAAATGATGAATATTTAATCGCCCGCGACCATATGGGAATCATTCCACTGTATATGGGCTGGGATCAAAATGGAACTATTTACGTAGCTTCAGAATTAAAAGCTTTGGAAGGTATTTGCACCAAAATCGAACTCTTCCCCCCTGGCCATTACCTCTACAGTAAAGAAGGCGAATTAAAAAAATGGTACACCCGCGATTGGATGGAATATGACGCTGTAAAAGACAATGAAACCAGCATTGAAGAATTGCGCAATGCTTTAGATGCCGCTGTGCATCGTCAATTAATGAGTGATGTGCCATACGGGGTCTTACTTTCCGGCGGATTGGATTCTTCCATTACCTCAGCTGTTGCCAAAAAATATGCAGACAAGCGTATTGAAACCGGTGACAAAGAAAGTGCTTGGTACCCAAGGTTACATTCTTTTGCCATTGGTCTGGAAGGAAGCCCTGATCTAGCTGCCGCTCAAAAAGTAGCCGATCATTTGGATACCGTGCATCACGAAATAAAATTTACCATTCAAGAAGGGATTGATGCCATTCGTGATGTAATTTATCATCTTGAAACCTATGACATTACTACCATCCGCGCTTCTACACCTATGTTTTTAATGGCTCGTGCTATCAAAGCACTAGGGATAAAGATGGTGTTAAGTGGCGAAGGAAGCGACGAAATTTTTGGTGGCTACTTATACTTTCACAAAGCACCAAATGGAGAAGAGTTGCATAAAGAAACCGTTAGAAAATTGGATAAGTTACACCAGTACGATTGTCTTCGTGCCAACAAAAGTTTGGCTGCTTGGGGTATTGAAGGCCGTGTTCCTTTTTTAGACAAAGAGTTTATGGATGTAGCCATGCGCTTAAACCCAGATGATAAAATGATAAACGGCGAACGTATGGAAAAATGGGTACTACGAAAAGCATTTGAAGATATGCTTCCTGAAAGCGTTGCTTGGCGTCAAAAAGAGCAATTTAGTGATGGTGTGGGATACAGCTGGATTGACACATTAAAGAAAATGGTTAACGAGAAAGTAAGTGATGAACAAATGGAAAATGCCCATTTTAAATTTCCTATACAAACCCCTACCAGTAAAGAAGAGTTTTATTACCGTTCTATTTTTACTGAACATTTTCCAAGTGATACGGCGGCGTTGAGTGTGCCATCTGTTCCTTCAGTAGCTTGTAGCAGTCCTGCAGCGTTAGAATGGGATGAAAGTTTTAAAAACATGAACGACCCTAGTGGACGGGCTGTTGCAAACGTTCATAGTGATGCGTATAGCAAGTAATCATTTTTAAGCTATTAATTTAACAAATAGCTCTTTGGTTGCTAATTTAGCGTTAAATAATTTTTAAACGCCTCGGTCTCATCGAGGCGTTTTTTTATCTTATGCTTAGATAAAATTATTAAGAATATATCAAGCAATAAGAAGAATAATGGAGGTATCTGAAACTTCAAAAAAAACAGAGCAAATTTTAAACGATTTAACCCCCGGCGAGCGCACTGTTTGTCCATTGCCGCATGACGGGTATCTATTTTTGGAACACGATGTACCATCCCTACTTATTTATAGAAAAAAACCAGATGATAAAGCTACTTTACGCTTAGCTCGAAGCGGTGCTTCCTATTTAATTATTGGAGAGGAAAATTTTGATTTTTTTCAGGAGTTTATTTCAAAGCTTACCGAAAAAATGGCTAGCAAATTCGGTTCTTTTATACTATTGGAAATTTTCAGTGGAAACACCAATAGCACCGAGTTTGTAATACGAGGACCTTCGCACAAATTACCCGTCTCGTTAGATGTTTTAAAAGACGAGCTCTGTAAAATCCCGAGTAGAAGATACAATGTACAACTCACGGCGCGCATTGAGCAAACTAAACAACGCCAACTTGAAGAAGTTACACCGCTTTTTAGTATTGAAGACATCAAATCAAAAGGAGGAACTCTAATAGGTCTTGAAGTTCCCCCCGTTTATCGTGATGTACATGATAATGTGTACCCTGTTTACTTCAGAAAGTTTAGGGACAGTTTTGTAAAAGCGATTCAAAAAGCCATTTTTGAATTTGTAAGGGTACAGACTACGTCAAAACTCGCCAATTTTCACGCATTGGGAAAACGTGACATTCATTCCGAAGTATTTAAAATTGACAAACAACTTACCGAAATTGAATCCAGTTATCAATTTTTGTTATTAGTAGCCCCTGTAAATATTCAAGCCCTTAGAGAACGTTTTTTTGAAACTAATTTTGAAGAAATAAACACCTATCACTATCGTTTGCTGCCAGTAGATCCAGATTTGCTGAAACGTAAGTTATACAACCTAAGGATTGATGAAATTGATGATCCTGCACTTTCCTATCTCTTTGATGAAAAACGTGAAGAAATAGACCATCAACTCACTATGTTGAAAGAACGTGACTCAAAAAATTTCTTTTATAGTAGTGTTCGTTTGTACAAAGGACTTGAAAAAAATGTATTGACCGAAGCTAAGCTTATTCTTCAAAATATTTCTGAAGACCATACACAAGAAGAACGTCAGCTTATTGACGCAAACGCATTTGCAAAATTAGCCCAAGAAGAGTTTGAGTATTTTAAAAATCAAAGTGCTGATTTTAATGGGAAAGTTCATATTCGGGACGATGTGAACATTATAATGGTCTCACGGGGCGAGTTGTATTTACCCTCAGACTATAAAATGACAAAAAATAGTGCCGCCTCACTATTGCAGCACGAAATTGGCACCCACGCGTTAACCTATTTTAATGGAAGCCAACAATCGCTAAGCCAAATGGCAGCAGGCTTTGCAGATTATGACGCCCTTCAGGAAGGAATCGCCGTACTTTCAGAATATTTAATTGGTGGGTTGTCTGGCAATCGACTTCGAATTTTAGCCGGACGTGTAGTTGCTGGCGATGCGTTATTAAGTGGGGCCGATTTTAAACAAGTCTTTAATTTACTGTATTCAGAATATGGGTTTTCAAAGGAACATGCTTTTAATATCACCTCTAGGATGTTTCAGGGAGGTGGGTTTTTAAAAGATATTATTTACCTAAAAGGATTGGTTGAACTTCGAGATTATTTAATCGATGGCGGCGAGCTGGAACCTCTTTTGGCGGGAAAATTTGCCTTAAAACATGTAGATGTAATCAAGGATTTAACCGACAGAGGCTTGTTAACACCTCCTAAATTAAAACCAAGGTATTTTGAACAAAAAGACTTTACAAAAAAAATAAATAAACTAAAACAAGGGCTGGCCCTTTCTAAAATGATATAAAAATGAAGATATGTTTTGTAATTAGCGATATAGAATCCGAAGCTATAGGAACTTCGGTAGTGTTAATGAAAAAAGCACACGAGAGAGGGCACGATTTATATGTAATGAGTGTAGGTGATTTTATTTTTCACCATGACAAACCCATCAGTTTGCGGTGTAAAAAAGTACCGAAAACACCAAAATCTAGAACAGTAGAAAAATTTTGGGAACGCGTACAGGATGAAGAACTGAAATATAAAGTGATTAGCAGTTCAGATCTTGATGTACTTTTTCTTCGGAATAATCCTACTGAGGAAACAGATGATAGACATTGGGCTGAACATAGCGGAATTGCCTTTGCACGTATGATTCAGCAAAATGGTGTTCTGGTATTAAACGATGCTTTTGCCATGTCCCATGCCTTTATTGACAAACTATATTTTGAAGAGTTACCTTCCATTATAAAACCAAATAGTTTAATTACCCGAAACAAAGAGGATCTATTAAAGTTTTGGAAAGACAACGGCAAAAAAATGGTATTAAAACCCTTGGAAGGTTCAGGAGGTCAAAATGTTTATTTAATTGATAAGGACAAGAAGAACCTCAATCAAATTATCGAAACCATTACCAAAAAGGGATACGTAATCGCACAAGAGTTTCTACCAGAAGTTTCAAAAGGCGATGTACGCGTCATTTTAATGAATGGTAAAATTTTAGAAGAAGATGGCAAGCAAGCCGTTATACGGAGGGTAAATAAGGATGATTCTGAATTTAGGAGTAACCTCGCACTTGGCGGAAAAGCTGAAAAAGGAAAGTTGACTGACGAAATGCAACGAATTGTTAATGTTACGGCACCTAAGTTAATTAGGGACGGGCTCTTTTTTGTTGGATTGGACATCGTTAAAGATAAGTTGATTGAAATAAATGTACTAAGTCCCGGCGGATTGGATTACTGCAACGATATTGGCCTGCCAGATTTTACCGAGACAGTAATCAAAGCCATAGAGCGAAAAATAGAACACAAAACACATTATAAAAAAAGTCTTTCCAATCGGCAATTGGCAACGATGGACTAGATAGATAATAAATGAAATTAAATAATTGCTTCTGAAGCTAAAAAGAAATATTTTGAAGAAAGAAATTTCAAGGATAATAGGAAAATATAGCAGTAACAACAAAGGTCCTTTGCTGTTTGTTACCGCGGGAATCCACGGTAATGAACCCAGCGGAATTATCGCTTTAGAAAAAGTCTTTGCTGAACTTTCAGTTTCAAAACCTGAAATAAAAGGGACTATTGTTGGGGTTGCCGGTAATAAAAAAGCACTTAATAAAGAGGTTCGCTTTATTGATGAAGATTTAAACCGAACGTGGACAAAAGAGAATATTGAAAAGCATATTACAGACACCAATGAAAAAGAGGAAATGTTCAGTATTATTGAAGTACTGAATAACTACCCTGCTTCAAAGTATACAAAGCGCTATTTTTTAGATTGCCACACTACTTCATCAGATAGTTTACCGTATGCTTCGGTACAAGATGTACACGATAACGATAGTTGGGCGCACCGCTTCCCTACTCACATAATTAGGGGGTTTTCAGATATCGTTTATGGAACTACAGACGGATATATGAGCCGACAGGGTTTAACTGGTTTTGTCCTAGAGGCCGGACAACATGATGACCCAGAATCAATCATAAATCACGAAGGCACCATTTGGATTGCACTGCAAGAAGCTTGTGGTTTAGACCTTAAAGAGCTTTCAAAATTTCCAGAATCAGTTTCAAAACTTCAGAAGCAAAAAGAAAATCAAAAAACATTTGAAATTGAATACCGCCACGGACTTGAAAACGATGACACCTTTTCCATGGAACCTGGTTATAAAAATTTTCAGCAAATTAAAAAGGGAGAGTTATTAGCGCATCATAATGGTAAACCCATTAAAAGTGAATGGGATGCCTATATTTTTATGCCACTATACCAATCGCAAGGAAATGATGGTTTTTTTGTAGTAAAAGAGATATAACTTGCTCTTTTTAGCGTGATTTTCTATATTCATATAGCAATTTATTAGAAAAAGTTTGGTTATGATATTGAGTTGAATTTATAAGCTTTATCTTACAAACTTTAGTCCCAAAAATTAATAATTTTGATAATTAATAGAGAATGGATTTTACAAACCCGTTAGTATATGGGGTACCTTGTTTTTTAGGATTTATTGCATTAGAGCTTTCATACAGTAAAGTTTTTGATGATAAAAACCTTTATAAATGGAAGGACTTTTTTTCTAGTTTATCACTTGGTATTGGCTCTGCTATTTTAGGAGCGTTGATTAAAACGGTTTCCATCATCCTCGTTTTTAATTTCGCGTACGATATTTTTAATCCTGTTGTAGATGGAGTTCGCACCAATATTATGGGCTACGAATCTTTTGGATATGCTTGGTATGTTTGGATAATCTGTATGTTGTTAGATGATTTTACTTACTATTGGTTTCATAGGCAAAACCACATGGTTCGTTTTCTTTGGGCAGCACATATTGTTCATCACTCATCCGATAATTTTAATTTGGGGACCGCAATCAGGAACGGTTGGTTTACCATATTGTACAAACCGTTTTTCTATGTTTGGATTGTCATCATAGGCTTTCCACCAGAAATGTTAGTGGTTTGCTTAGGTATTGAAGCGTTGTGGCAATTTCAGTTGCACACCAAATACATTAAAAATTTAGGTTTTATTGAAAAGTTCATCAATACCCACACCATGCACCAAGTACACCATGCTTGCAACATTGAGTATATGGATAAAAACCACGGCGGTATTTTAAACGCTTTTGATAGAATGTTTGGCACCTGGAAAGAGCTGGATGATGATATTGAAATTCAATATGGAGTTTCTACCCCACCAAACTCTTATAATCTCTACGTAATTTTAATGCACGAATACCAGAATATTTGGCAGGATATGAAAAAGTCCAAAAACTGGTATCACAAATTCATGTATGCTTTTGGCCCACCGGGTTGGAGCCACGACGGTAGCACCTTAACAGTAAAGCAAATTCGCAAAGAAATGGCTAAGGAAAAACTTGAAGCGGAAATTAAAGAAGAAAAAAAGGAAAAAGAATTGAAGGTTGCTTAGCTTTTATGGCAACCACTTTTTATCAAAATTAGGTTTTCTTTTTTCTAAAAAGGCATCTCGACCTTCTTTTGCTTCTTCGGTCATGTATGCTAAACGTGTAGCTTCCCCAGCAAACACTTGTTGCCCGACCATTCCGTCATCGGTTAGATTCATTGCAAATTTTAGCATCTTTATAGAAGTTGGTGACTTTCCTAATACTTCTTGTGCCCATTCGTAAGCAGTTTGTTCTAATTCGTCATGCGGGATTACCGCATTTACCATGCCCATTTCAAAAGCTTCTTGTGCGCTGTAGTTTCTTCCGAGGAAAAATATTTCACGTGCTTTTTTCTGCCCTACCATTTTAGCTAAATAGGCACTACCATAACCACCATCAAAACTGGTTACATCGGCATCGGTTTGCTTAAAAATAGCATGTTCTTTACTGGCTAACGTCATATCGCATACCACGTGCAAACTATGACCGCCACCAACAGCCCAGCCTGGGACTACACAAATAACAGCTTTTGGCATAAAACGGATTAACCGTTGTACTTCCAGAATATTTAAGCGATGGTACCCATCTTCACCTACATAACCTTGGTGTCCGCGGGCTTTTTGATCACCACCACTACAAAAACTATAGACGCCATCTTTAGAAGAAGGACCTTCGGCAGATAATAATACCACCCCAACACTGGTATCTTCTTGTGCATCGTGAAAAGCATCGAGTAATTCGGAAGTAGTTTTAGGTCGAAACGCATTACGAACATCGGGACGGTTAAATGCGATTCGGGCTACGCCATTTGACTTTTTATAGGTAATATCTGAATATTCTTTAGCTGTTTTCCAGTTGGGTGTGCTCATATTTTATATTTTTACGGTAAAGATACTAATTTAGTCGTGTCCGACTAAGACATTAGAACGCTTCGCTATTAGATTATAGATGTTAGATTAAGCATATTCTATTATACATTAGTATTTTAAATTATTTTATCAGGTGCTTAAGGAGCTAAAGCCCAGAAACTTGGTTAATAAAAACAACAATTTTAAATTCTATGCGAACGCTACTTTTTTTATTCGGAATTGCCTTAACAACACTAACTATAACCGCTCAAGAAGCTTATAAGTTCACTACGGAAATTGATCTGGAAACTACACCTGTTATAAGCCAAGGCCGAACGGGAACTTGTTGGAGTTTTTCCACATCTTCTTTTTTAGAATCTGAAATAATTAGATTGACCGGAAAAGAAATCAATCTTTCTGAAATGTACACTGTGCGTAATACTTATCCTAAAAAAGCTGAAAATTTTGTGATGCGTCAAGGTAAGGCGCAGTTTAGCGAAGGTGGATTGGCACACGATGTAATTAACTCTGTTCGTGATTATGGTTTGGTAACACAAGAGGCATACAGTGGTTTATTTGCTACGGAAGAAAACCATAACCACGCCGAATTGGTCGCTGTTTTAAAATCTATGCTTGAAACCTATATTGACAATCCGGCAAAAGCTTTAAGCCCCAAGTGGAAAAAAGCTGTTTCGAGCGTGTTAGATGTGTATTTGGGCAGTAACCCGAAAACATTTCAGTTTGAAGGGAAAGAATTTACGCCGCAATCGTTTTTAAAAATGACGCAGCTTGTTCCGGAAGACTACGTAAGTATCACTTCGTTTACACAAGCGCCTTTTTATTCAAAATTTATACTGAATATTCCTGACAATTGGAGCAATGGTAGTTTTTATAATGTTCCGTTAAACGAAATGATATCGACTATTGACAATGCACTTCAAAACGGTTTCACGGTTGAGTTGGATTGCGATGTAAGTGAACGTACTTTTTCTTCTAAAGATGGCGTTGCGGTGATACCTGAAGATTCAGAAAATAACATAAAAGCGCTACAAGGTGTCTATCCAGAAAAAAATATTACACAAGAGTACCGCCAAGCTGAGTTTGAAAATTATAATACGACAGACGACCACCTGATGCATATTACTGGAATGTTGCGGGACCAAAATGGTACAAAATATTATAAAGTGAAAAATAGCTGGGGAACCGATGAAAGTCGAAATGCAAATGGTGGATATGTGTACTTTAGCGAATCTTTTATGAAACTAAAAACCATTAGTATTATGGTACATAAAGATGCAGTGCCAAAAAGAACTTCCAAGAAATTAGCATTATAAACCTTCGCCTTAAAAAGGAAGGTTTGGCTTGAAATTTGATTATATTTTTGAAGATGAAAAATTTTGCATTCTTACTATTTATCTTTCCCCTATTGGCCATTGGTCAATCGGATTTTGATATTCGGTATTTTTCCATTGAAGCAACGCCATCGCCGGAAATAAAAAGTTTAGAGTTGGTGCCATACAAGATATTTGGCGACAGGCAAAATTTTGGAAATATTTCGGTTTTCACTCCTAACCTAGCACCTGTTTCGGTTTCAACCAATGAGTATTGGCAACCTGTTAATATGGTTGAAGCAGCTTCAAAAGACAATAATTTTATTGATTCGAGACCCACCGGAAACAATCCGTTTGCAGCTCGTTTAAACAGTCAATTTGTACAACCAAGCCTACAAGGAGCTAACAGGTTTAAAGCTTATAGTGATGATGAATATTCCCGTGTAAATAATTCAGTTTATACAAACCAAACGATGCCGTACTATGGAAATCCGTATTACGGCAACCCGTATTATTACAATCCGTATTACCGGCAATCTGGCATAAACCTTTATAAAAATAAAGACAGTAAAAGTACAATAAGTATTCAGGTACGGGAATATTGATATCGGTTAAACGCTATCAAACTAATTCGATCCCATCACTCTTTATAACAATCTGCTTATCCTTGTAAAGACTTCCTATTGCTTTTTTAAAGCTTTTTTTACTTAATCCTAATTCGTTTTTAATAGTATCAGGGTCGCTTTTGTCGTGCAATGGTAAAAAGCCGCCAGCAGCTTTTAATTCATCTAAAATATAGTTGGCATTGGGTTCTATGCTTCGGTAGCCAGGTGCTTGCAGTACCACGTCTATCTTATTGTCTTCGCGTACTTTCTTTATGTAAGCCTTTAGACGATCTCCAGAGCGGATGTCTTCAAAAATTTCATCAATATAGATAAGTCCGTGGTGTTTTCCATTTACAATAACATTGGCTCCTTTATCGGTTAAATGAGTGACCAGAATATCTACTTTTTCATATTTTTCAACCGTAACATTGCTGTTATCTAAAAAACGATTTGTTTTACTGGACCCCACTAAACGGTTGGTCTTATCATCCAAATACAAATACACAATGTACCAACTACCCGCTGTCATTGGGCGTGCTTGTTCTTTAAACGGTACAAACAGCTGTTTCTCCAAACCCCAATCCATAAAGGCCCCATATTTGTTTACATCACTGCATTGTAGGTAAGCAAATTCATTTAGTGTCACATACGGCTCAAGTGTAGTTGCAATGGGGCGCTCTTCATTGTCCAGATAGACAAATACTTGAATCTCATCCCCTATCTCAAATGTTTCGGGTTTATATTTATGTGGTAATAAAATTTCATTCTCTTCCCCGTCACCAAGATATAAACCTGGATCGGTTTCCCTTAAAATTGTAAAAGTTTGGTATTGTCCTATATTAATCATAGCTGCAAAGGTACTATATTAACCATTCATTAAAATATGAAAAAAACATTTTTAATCGTTTAAGATTATTTACTATCTTCACGTGATATGAAAGTAACCCCTTCCCATCACACCTTGCCAGAGACAGCTGTACTAAAAAATATAATGGACAGTAAAATTGGCACCATTTATTTTTATGGCAATATTGTTATTGTAGAAGCTAAGGAAGGTGTTACGCTTTCCTATAAAAATGCATTTCCTATTTTGGTAAAAGGATTAACTTATTTAAAAGTTTCGTCTTGGGTATATATTTCCAATAGGATAAACTCGTATTCATTAATCCCACAAGATTATAAATATTTGGAAAAAGTACCTACTCTAAAAGGTATTGCGGTTGTTGCAAAAACCAACATTGGATTAAAAAACACTGAAGTTGAAGCTACTTTTTTTAATAAGCCTTTTGTTTCTTTTTCAAATCTTACTGAAGCCTATAACTGGGGGAAAGACTTGTTGGATTCTTAAAAACAAGTTATTTAATAAACTTAAAATAGTCTAGTAGAACGGTATCATTCACTTCTGAGGGTGTAAAAACTTCCAAAATTTTTGGTTTTTCTGAAGAAGAAAAGAAATTACTCAACTGTTCATTTAAATTAGTTTCATCATTGGCCGAAGTATAATCAAATTGATACATTTCAGCCAATTGTTTTGCTGAAAGTTGATGTTGTGTTTCAAAAAAACGATTAAAATGTTCGGTGTTTTTTGCTCCAGGTAAAATCCTGAAAATCCCACCACCGCTATTGTTAATTAAGATGATTTTAAAATTTTTCGGAATGTAATTATTCCACAGACCATTACTATCGTAAAAAAAGCTTAAATCTCCGGTAACCAAAACGGTGGGTAAATGCGAAGCGTAGGCCGCTCCTACTGCTGTACTCACACTGCCATCAATACCACTTGTTCCCCGGTTACAAAACACCTGAACAGAAGACGGAATATCGAATAATTGTGCATATCGAATAGCTGCGCTATTGGCCACTTGTAATTGAATGTTATTTGGAAGGTATTTAAAAATGGTTTTATAGACTTTTAAATCTGAATAAGGTGCTCTTAATATATATTCCCTATGTGATTTAATCCGTTCATTTTTAACTGCCAGCCACTTTTTTTGATACGTACTTTTAATTTCTACAGTTTTGGGCAAAAAAGCTTTTAAAAAAACATTTGGAGTTGTTTTAATGTGTTGATTTAATGAAAAATAGGTGTCATACGCTTTTTTTGTGTCAACGTGCCAATGTGCGTTAGGCTTATAGTTTCTTAAAAATTTTTTGATTCGTTTTGAAACTACCATCCCACCAAATGTAAGTAGGATATCTGGTTGCAATGCTTTAAAATCATCTTCGTCCAAAGATGTAATAAGTTGATCGATAGCTGGGATAAAATTATTATGATGTAGGTTTGAGGTTGCTTCGGTCATGACCAAAACGCTTTCATCTTTCGCCAGGGCATTAATTAATCGTTCTTCTATGCTGTTTGGTTCCAATACACCAACTAACACTAATTTTTTTGTGCTCCTGTTCCATTCTTTAACGAACTTATCTAAGTCTTCAGAAATTTCTTCAGAAACATTTCTCGCGGGAACATTTTGTGGATCTATTTTTAATTCATCCACCTTATCATATAAAGGTTCAGAAAAAGGAATGTTAACGTGTACTGGTCCTTGCAACTCAATCGCTGTATTAAGTGCTATGTTTATTTCGGTTTCGTTGTGGGTTTGGTGTTCGTCGCCTTCTTTACAATTAGCATTATATAGAATGTGTTTTCCATAAACATCTTCTTGCTGAATGGTCTGCCCGTCCCCTATTTCCAATAATTCCGACGGACGGTCTGCCGAAAGCACAATTAACGGAATATCGCTATAGAAAGCTTCGGCTATCGCAGGAAAGTAATTCAGTAACGCAGAACCAGATGAACACACCAAAGCAGTTGGCTTTTTGGTTTGTTGCGCAATACCTAATGCAAAAAAGGCAGCACAACGTTCGTCTACAATGCTAAAACAATTGAATTTAGGGTGTTCTGTAAAACCAATGGTTAAAGGGGCATTACGGGAACCGGGCGAAATAACAATTTGATTTATACCTTTAGATAAACAAAGTTGTGTTACAGTTTGCGAGAGAAGTTTAATTGAAAAATTCATCGGCACAAAGGTACAAACTGAACTATCAATTTTAAAGTAATGGTTGCACTACTTGCAACATAGTTTGCAATTTATTTTGGGTCTCTTCCCACTCTGCTTCGGGGTCTGAATCAAAAGTAACACCACCCCCAACATATAAGTGTGCTTTGTTGTCTTCTATTTTCATACAACGAAGATTTACATATAAACAAGACCTTGAATCGCCATTGTCTATAGAGCCAATAAATCCGGTGTAATACTCCCGATCATAACCTTCGTTTTCATTTATAAATTTGAATGCTGCCGATAAGGGCGTACCACATACCGCAGGTGTTGGGTGCAACGCAGCTGTGATAGTGGCCAACGTAGTTTTTTTATTTTTAAGCATCCCGGTAATATCTGTGCGTAAATGTGCGAGTGAACCTGCCTCGTGGGTATATGTTTTTGAAACGCGTAAAACCGAAGTAACCTTTTGAAGGCAGTTACTTATAGCGTCTGTCACTACTTGTTGTTCATTCTTTTCTTTTTGAGTCCATTGCGGTGATTCCTTACCCTCTATTCTTTTAGTACCAGCAAGTGCCATAGTGGTAAAAGACTCCCCATTGGTCACTAAAAGTACTTCAGGACTAGCGCCGCACCACAAGCCAGTTTCCGGGTGATACCACACATAACGAAATGCGGTTGGGTATAAATGTAATAATCGGGGTATAAAGCTTGAAAAATCGGTATTTGAAATTGGAAACTCTTTCTTTCTTGAAACAACTACTTTATGTGTGTTTTTATGGTTTATAGCTGTCAATGCTTTTGAAACCAGCCGCATATAGCTTTCTTTTTCCAAAATTTTAAAACTTGGATCAACCGTTTCAGTTTGTATATTTTCTTTTGAAAATTCGTGAGATATATATTCAGATTCTTCTAAAGGAATGCAAATAGGTACACCTCCAGACTTAAAAGGAGCCATGACAATTCCACGCTTATCGAGCGCTTCGGAAGTATATTTTTTTGAATTTTTCTGAAGCAAAACCTCTACTGTATCGCTCTCAGGGTGGGAATAAAGGACAAAAGGTTTTTGGTTGTTATAATGCTCGGTAATTTTTTGAAGCAATATTTTTAAATTCATTAGCGGTTAGTTTTCAAGGGTTAAGGTAGTTAATTTTACCAAAGAAACCAATTGGTCTTCTTCATTAACAATTTTAATCTGCCAAAGCTGTGTGGTACGGCCTTGATGCAACACTTTTGCATGAGCATAAACAAATCCATCCCGCACACTTTTAACGTGGTTAGCGGCGATTTCAATTCCTCGAATGCTCACCTTTTCAGCATCCATAAAAATAAAGGCTGCGGCACTGCCAACACTTTCAGCCAGTGCAACAGAAGCTCCACCGTGCAGCACGCCGTCTGGTTGATGTACTTTTGGGGTAACAGGCATTTTGGCAATAAGGGTATCTTCGGTCACATCAATAAACTCAATTTCCAATGTTTCCATTAATGTGTTTTGGCACATTTTTTTTAAACCTGCCAGCGTTTCTTCTTTGGTATACTTCATAGCTTTCATTTACTTTGTAAAAATACAAAATACAAATGGCCAACGAAAAAGAGGTTTCGTATACTTCAACAAATACATATACTACTGTAAATACACTTACTCCGAAAACAAAAAATATTTGGATTGCTTTTCATGGCCTTGGATACTTAAGCCGTTATTTTGCAAAGTATTTTAAGCATTTAAACCCCGAAGAAAATTACATTATCATACCTCAAGCACCTTCAAAATATTATCAAGGCAGCAATTTTAAACACGTTGGCGCTTCTTGGCTTACCAAAGAAAATACCGTAGCTGAAACAAAGAATGTATTAAAGTATATCGATGCCGTTTGGGAAGTAGAGAAACCGGAGGTCATGCCAAATTTTATAGCGATGGGGTATTCGCAGGGTGTTTCTATTGCTACCAGGTGGCTTTCTAGCCGCAAGATACAATGCGATTATTTGTTGCTGCATTCTGGGGGGATTCCTATAGAATTAAAACCAGAAGATTTTTCATTTCTGAAACTTGACACAACAGTTACCTATCTCTATGGAAATAAAGACCCGTACATTACCGAAGCACGAAAAACGGAAGAACAATTAAAAGGAAGTTCATTGTTTGGAGATCGGCTACAAATATCTGTTTTTGAGGGAATTCATGAAGTAAACACTTCTTTTCTTCAACAGATTGCTACAATGTAGCCAAACTATTTTGTGCATTTCATCGATTTTTTTTGCACTTAGACAAAAAAAGTGGTTTATTTATACTGTTTTGTAAGAAACCGAACGTCCCAAATTATGAAAAAACTAGTACTAAGTATTTTATTTATAGCTTTTTGCACCACGCTATTTGCTCAAGTGAGCACGCAAGAAAAGCAAGCCCTTATCGATTTTTATAATGCTACCAATGGCGATAACTGGAACAGTACTTGGGAGCTCAACCAACCAGTATCTGAATGGGAAGGAGTAACCCTGAAAAATGATAAAGTTACGGGCATTACTTTACTTTTTAATAATGCAGAAGGAACTATCCCATCTTCAATAGGTAACCTTACAAGTCTAGAAACCTTAGAGCTGTCATTCAATAAAATATCCGGCGAATTACCTGCTACTATCGGAAATCTTGAAAACTTGAAAGTACTCGCTTTTAACGGAAATGAGTTAACTGGTACTATCCCAAGTACTATTGGTAACCTTACTCAATTAAAGAAATTACACCTTAGCAGTAATAAATTGTCTGGAAACATCCCATCGAGCGTTAAAAACCTTAAAAGTATAGAGGTTTTTAATGTGTTTGACAATCAACTAACAGGTGCTTTACCAACAGAATTGGCACAAAACAATAACTTAAAAGAATTAATGGTAGCTGAAAATAATTTATCGAATCCTGAAATGTTTTCAATAGTATTACTTTCTAATTCTGGAGTAACATTAGATCTTACAAAAGAACCTACTATCACTTCTCCAGCAAACAGTATTATAGCTGTTGAGACAAATGAGGATGAATAAAAAATGTTAAATTATTGTATGAATTTTCAGAATAACCCAAAAAAAACATGTCGATAAAATTCAAAAAATACCGTTAAATGACTTTGTCCAAAAAAATTAATTCCATACTATTGTATTAATTAATTAGTTTAGTTGCTAATTGATTTATTTGGTTTGAACGGCTCTCTACTAAGGGCCGTTCTTTTTTTGCACAACTATCTATCTGTAAGTGTTTTATGACAGGATCAAGCTGCTTTAACTTAACAAAAAACAGTATCTTAGTGTACTTTTTTATGTAAGATGAAA
>TARA_R100000306_G_scaffold38120_1_pt1 | contig 21729 bp, 24 predicted proteins | sample TARA_R100000306 | Tara Oceans TARA_R100000306 (sample SAMEA2620824) | marine metagenome | biome: marine biome (ENVO:00000447); feature: mesopelagic zone (ENVO:00000213); material: "saline water (ENVO:00002010), including plankton (ENVO:xxxxxxxx)" | depth 1000 m | reverse complement strand
CTCTCGACATCCCAGTGTTCGATGTCTGCGTTGGTTTTGGCCATGTTTTTGACTCCCTCGGTTAACGTACCCCCGGCCCCGTTTCTGGTGGCGCTCGGGCTTCTCGACACTATTGTGCTAAGCGAGGTGGGCGAGCATTCTTGATATTTCTCAAGGACAAAATGGCGCCCGCTCCGGCCGGTTTTTGGGTGGTTTTTTCTTCGCGTTTTCAGTTCTTAAAACGTATTTAATTCAATAAGATGCGATGGTGATAGCCCGGAATGGGTAGGCATTTCGGTCGTCAGCGCAGTGGAGGTAGCCATTCATTTCCGGCGATTCTGGCTGTGCCGGAATAGAGCGATGAGCTGGAAGGCGACGATGAAATAGATACAGGACCAGCTTGCGGCTGAGAGCCAGAGCAGGCCGGGTTTCGCGAAAGGGGTAAGGCCTGCAGCAAACCGGGCGAGCGCTGCGATGGTCATGCCGATGGCGATCCCGACAACCTGCCAGGAGGGTGGCGTGGTCTTCTTGGCGCGCTGCCAGGCCAGGCGGAGCATTACGCTGGCGGAGAGCGTTCCGAGAGCCCCGATGGTGATCAGGTGCATGGAGGGAATTGGGTCAGTTCCCTGCAAAAGACTGAAACCGGTGGCACCGGCGCCTACCGCCAGCCAGAGATACCCGAGGGCGAGAACCAGCAGATCCGGCCGGTTTGCGCAGTGCCACAGTTTCCAGCGAGTCGTGCGAACCACGATCAGAATGGCCGACACCAGCAACAGAAGTCCTGCGGCCGGTTCCGCGAACGGCACAAACATCAAAACTATCAAAACCAGTGCCAGCGGCAGAATGATCAGCAGCGCCCCTTCAATCTGCGGTTGCACCCTTGCTGCCAGGGGAATGCCTCGTTTCTCCAGTGTTCCTGCCACAGCCGGCGCAATGAGCCTGCCCCCGATGAACGTCATCAGCATCAGGAGGCCAACAATGGCCGCCATCATCACCACGCGGGTTTCCGGCACTGGCTGAAGGCCTTCTGTCAGGGAGCTATTGGCAAGCCAGAAAGCCAGTGACAGGAGGCAAAGAACCAGGATAAGCGGGCCGGCCATGCGGTTGCGCCATTTCTTGGCGGCCTGGAATCTGGGTACGGCATAGCGGGCAAGCAAAATCGCAAAAGCCGGGCTGAGCAGTTGGGCCACGAAACTGCCCGGAGCCAGCATCCAGGTGACCCGGGCCAGGAGCCACAGCAGGAATAACGTCACCAGAACACGTCGGGGCTGGGGGCCAAGTGTATAACCGGCAATCAGGGCGAGGGCAAAGCCGAAAATCAGTTCATGTCCGTGTCCGGCTCCCAGAAAGCCCGGAGGCCAGCCTGAGCCTGAGAGAACGCTGTGAACGGAGAGGGGGACAACTATTGCGGCCAGAAGTGCAGCCGCCGGGAAGAACAGCCAGAACGCGTGAACGTTTTTGCGGGATTTACCCGAGTTGTCCGAAGTCATCTCGTGTCCTTGACCGTTCGGCGCACCGAAACTATCAGTAAAAATAACGCGGGAAACAATTTAAAGGTGCATCATGAATATTACACAGCTTGCCCGTCTACCATTTTCCGGCAATGGAGCCTGGTCGGAGTTGCGGCGCCTTGACCTGTCCATTCCGTTCCTGGCGTGGGTGGCGGTGTTTGCCGCCTTGTTTCTGTCCTGTGCGCTGGTCTACCAGGGCGTTCGCTCATTCTGCGAACGAAGCGATAACGATGTGGTGGTCATGTCTGCTACTTACACGGTGATGGCATCTTCCCTACTGGCATGGGGCGTCTTGATGGCGATGGTTTGGGCGTTCTGATCAGACCGTATAGGGCAGAACGCCAAAATAGATGGCACTGAAGTGACACGCGCTGCCACCGATTACGAACAGATGCCAGATAGCGTGCATGTAGGGTATGCGATCCGCCAGATAAAACGCGACGCCGGCGGTGTACAGGATGCCGCCGGCGATTGTGAGATGCAGCGCGGTTTCGCTCAGACTGGCCACCAGATCTGAAGATGCAAAGGTGATCAGCCAGCCCATGGCAACGTAGATGCCGACACGGGCAAGCTTGAAGCGGTTCTTGAAAATAACCTTCAGCACCACGCCTGTTATAGCCAGGGCCCAGATCACCACAAACAGCGTCCAGCCAACGGATCCCCGCATGTTCACCAGAAGGAATGGCGTGTAGGTGCCTGCAATCAGCAAGAAGATGGCGCAGTGGTCAAGGGTTTTGAAGGCTCGCTTCAGTTCCGGTCGCCGGGCTCCGTGATAGAGGGCAGAGGCCATGTACAGGAGAATCAGTGACGCGCCAAAAATACTGAAACTGACAATTTTCCAGGCGTCACCATGTTGACTGGCACCCACGATCAGGGCGATGGTTCCGACAACGCTGAGCAGCGCGGCGAGACCATGGGTGGCACTGTTAAGCCATTCTTCAATGCGATGGTGCATGTTTTGCGCGGGAGATGGTGCTGGCGTCATCGAGCGTTCGTCCGTATCAGTCATGCCCATAAAATACTTCAGCGTACAGGTGTACGCAATGGCAGGACATGAACATCCTGTGACCCTGTTCAGAAATACTGAACAACCTCTCTGAAATCTTCCGGTTTCGCTTCTCTGCCTCGCTGGTTAGTCTATTGGTATCAGATGACAGACAGAGGAGGTTCTCCCGATGGCAAAAGTACTTGTGCTTTATTATTCGATGTACGGCCATATTGAAACGATGGCGAACACGGTTGCAGAAGGTGCCAAAGATGTCGACGGCGCCGAGGTAACCATCAAGCGGGTTCCGGAAACCATGGCGGATCAGGCGTTCCTGAGCGCAGGTGGCAAAGCCGAACAGGAAGCGCCGGTAGCCGACCCGGCAGAGCTGGCAGATTACGATGCCATCATCTTTGGCACACCGACCCGTTTCGGCAATATGGCCGGCCAGATGCGTAATTTTCTCGACCAGACCGGAAAGCTCTGGTTTGAAGGCAAGCTCCACGGCAAAGTCGCCAGCGTGTTCACCTCCACCGGTACTGGTGGCGGACAGGAGCACACCATCAGCTCCTTCTGGACCACACTGGCCCACCACGGCATGGTAATCGTGCCTCTGGGCTACGGCATTCCGGAGTTTTTCGATATTTCTGAGGTCAGCGGCGGAACACCTTACGGTGCGTCGACCATTGCCGGTGGTGATGGTTCACGGCAGCCCAGCAAGAAAGAGCTGGCGATTGCCCGCTATCAGGGCAGGCACGTGGCCAAGCTGTCGGTAAAGCTGCACGGCTGAACCTGAGGTAGTTACGAAGCGTTGAGCGTTTTTCGGGGCAGCAGGCGAAAGCTTGCTGCCCTTTTTTATGTTCAGTTGCCAGGCCTTACGGCTGGTTATTCGCTGCTCCGGTTTTCAGCCGGGAGAAGGTTGCCGGCACAACACCGAGCCATGATGCCAGTTGATTGTCCGGCACCCGTTTGACCAGCTCCGGGTATTCCTCAAGCAATAGCTTGTAACGCTCTCGTGCTGGCATCGTGTGCTTGCGGAACTCTCTCATGCTGGTGAGCTCTGCGAGCTCCTCGGTCAGGGCCAGGGCGAACTTGGGCCAAAGCCCTTCCCCGTGGGACTGGATTGCAGAACGGAACGCGGTGAAGTCAGCCACCCAGACGGTGACCGGCGTTACTGTCGTGAGGCACAGGGTGTTGCGAACGGTACGGCTACGGCCAAAAACCGGCCAGACCATATCGCCCTCGGAAAAGAAGTGGTGCACCGACACCTTGCCGCTTGGGGCTTCCCGGAACAGGCGCAGGATGCCGTACTGAACCAGGTAAGCGTTTGCCCAGGGCTTGTCGTGCTTCTCCATGGCCGTTTCGGGGTCAAGCCTTCGAAGATGAAACAGTCGGGCCAGGTCGGCAAGAAACCGGGCGTCCGGATCGTTTTCGTGCCCGGCCAGGCGAATACCGAAGACCCGGCTGAGACCATTCAGTAGGGCCGCCGACTCGGGCGCGGCATCCTGCCGGATAATCTCCGGGTTGTCTTCCCCCAACATGCATGGGGCGGAGGAAACGTCTGGCCTGAGTATGCTGTTCATGGCATTGACCCTGTTATGAGTGTCGGGTCAATTATGGTATCAGAGAAGCATCTTTTGAAATGACTTAAATCATTAAGGCTTTTTCACTGAGTCGATAACGCTCAATGACTGGTTCCCTCTTCGTAGTTGATCTTGTTCCAGACGTTATATTTGCCGGAGGGTTTGTTCATGGGAATCCGTTTCTCTTCTTCCAGGGTGTCTGCGTCGTAGACGACTACCGCACCTTCCTTGTCCCATATGCTCAGCAAGAGTTTTTCACCGTAGCGGTCGAATTCTACATGGGCAGCAACCTTACCCGGTTCCGGCTGTAACGTTTTGACGATTTCCAGGGTCTGTTTGTCGATGATGTGGACCTTGTCCTTGTTGGGACCGAAAAAAACGTCGACCCAGGCATAGCGGGAGTTTACGTGGCTTCGCATAAAGAAGCCGGGACCTTCTGTTTCAAGGGTCTTGATCACCTGCCAGTTGTCCATGTCGATAATGGAAACCGCACCAGTGCGGAAGTGTGGGGTGGCCATTACCCTTGTGCCCTGATACTCCCAGGTTATACCTGAGCCCAGGTGTGGCATGCCGGGTAGGGGCAGGTCGGCGACGGTTTTGCCGGTGTCCAGGTTGATGACCACGCCGTGCTTGCCGTCGCGGGCAGCGCCGATCAGGTGGTCGTAACCAGGGTCGAAGAAGAAGTCATCCAGCCAGGTGTCGGTTTGCATCCGGCGGACGTTTGCGTTGCCGTCCTGCACGCTGATTTCCCATGCTTCGGGAATATCCTTCAGGGCGGCAATGAAGCTGTTCCGGGGAGGAGCGGCATACACGGCGCTGACCCGGGAGCTTTCGCCCGCGCTGTTTTCTACCGGGATGATGTCCATGAGTTCGAGATTGCCGGCGTCGAAAAGAACCAGGGTGTGTGGCAGGTAATTGGCTGCCATAACGTAGTCGCCATCGGCCGAAATGGCGATGTTGCGCATGTTGATACCAGCGCGCACTTCCGCGACCACTTTCAGGTTGAACAAGTCGTACTTGGTTATCCAGCCGTCCCGGGAGCCAAAGTAGACGTAACGTCCGTCAGGGCTGTATTTCGGTCCGCCATGAAGGGCGTAGCGGCTCGGGAAACGGTGGATGGGTTCCATCCTGTCACCGTCGAGCAGGGTGACGTGATGATCGCCGATTTCCACCACCAAAAACAGGTTCATCATGTCGGCCTGGTAAGCCGGCTCATCCGGCAGTGTGCCTTGTGGGTGGGGCAGTAAATGGCTGCCCACAATTTCGGACCGGCCCCAGATCGGCGGTCTGGCAGGAGGTCGGTAAATAAAGTCGGCCAGTGCCGTTATGGATTCCCCGGCGAGAACATCGGCAAAGGCTGGCATCTGGGTGGCAGGCCTGCCGTTACGGATGGCGTCTTCGGCCTGGGGCTTTTTCAGCCGTGACAGATTATCCGGCAGCAGGGCCGGGCCCATGCCACCAAGACGATCCTGGCCATGGCAACTGGCGCAGTGTTGCTGATACAGCAACTCGGTTTCCGGTGAGGGCGCTGCTTGTAACAAGGCTGGCATCAACAGGCTGAAGGCCAGAATCAGCAGGGCGTTTTTTCGGTTCATCATGTCAGCCGGCCCCCGCACTGGCTGCAGCGGCCTCACTCTGGCAGCAATGCCAGCCTGCTGTGGAGGGTTGCGCCAGTTTGTCGGCAAGACGGACAACCTCACCGACAATGATCAGTGTCGGGGGCTGGAAACCTTCACGGAGAATGGTCGCTTCCAGGTCTGCCAGGGTGGTGACCGCCATGTGTTGTTGTGGCGTGGTTCCCCGCTCCACCAGGGCCACAGGGCAGTCTCCCGGCAGGCCATGGGCAGTGAGTTCCCGGACAATGGTCGGGGCATTGTGAAGCCCCATGTAGAACACCCGGGTCTGGCCCGGCGCTGCCAACACACGCCAGTTCAGTTCCAGGGACTGGTCGGCCTTGCGGTGGCCGGTTACGAAGGTGACGCTCTGGGAATAATCCCGGTGGGTCAGTGGGATGCCACAGTATGAGGCGCAGCCGGCGGCGGAGGTGATGCCTGGTACCACCTGAAAATCGATGTGGTTGTCCACCAGGAACTCCGCTTCCTCGCCACCACGGCCAAAAATATATGGGTCACCGCCCTTGAGGCGCACAACCCGGCGCTGTTTTACGGCCAGTTGCACCAGCAGTTCATTGGTGTCTTCCTGGGGTACATAGTGGCAACCGCTGGCTTTGCCCACGTGGATGCGTTCGGCAGCCGGGTTCACCAGTTCCATGATCTGGGGCGACACCAGGCGGTCATACACGATGGCATCGGCCTGCTGTATCAGCATCAGCGCCCGCAGGGTCAGCAGGCCGGGGTCTCCCGGGCCGGCTCCCACGATGGCTACCTCTCCGGCCCGTAAGGGTTGTTCCGCCAGTTGGAACTCCACCAGGCACTTCTTCCTTTGACTGGTTGTCATGATGCTTGTCCTTAGAGGTTGTGAACCGGAATCTCGATAACCGGGGCGGCGACGCGCCGGGGCATATCAAGGACACCGATTTCGTCATTGGTGAGGTAACAGCCGGGATCCTCTTCCCAGAAATCACCGGAAATATTATAGGCCCGTACCCGGGTGTTGCCGTTGCAGATGGCCAGGTAACGGCAGTCGGCGCAGCGGCCTTTCACCGGCCTTGGTGTCTGGCGGAAACCCGTCACCAGCGGGTCGCTGGCTTCGGACCAGATCCGGGAGAAAGGTTGGTTCCGGACATTGCCCAGGTTGTAGTCCCACCAGAAGGTATCCGGATGAACCTCGCCGAGGTTGTCGATATTGGAAATATTCACGCCAGAGGCGTTGCCACCCCAGTACGTCAATCGTTGTTCCAGGGCCGGAACCTGATCGGGGTAGTGTTCCGCGGCCCACTGCAGCAGGAAGGGGCCGTCGGCATCGTTGTTGCCGGTGACGTATTCCCGTTCGATGCCGCGCCGGAGCTCGTCGTGGCAGTGATCGAACAGCAGGGTCATGGCTTCCCGGGTCATCTCGTACCAGGCATCCCGCTTACGGTTGCGGCCGCCCCGGCCGGAGTAGTTCAGGTGCGACAGGTAGAACTTGTCGATGTCGTGGTCGTCCAGCAGCCTGAGCATGTCCGGTAGCTGGGGGAAGTTGTCCTGGGTGAGGGTGAAGCGAAGGCCGACCTTGATACCCGCCTGCTTGCACAGTTCAACCGCTTTCATGGAGGCCGCGAAGGCGCCTTTTTTCTGGCGGAACTCGTCGTGGGTCTGTTCCAGTCCGTCGATGCTGATACCCACGTAGTCGTAGCCGGCCTCGGCGATTTGCCGGATATTCTCTTCGGTGATCAGCGTGCCATTGGTGGAAAGACCGACATAGAAACCCATAGCTTTGGCCCGGTGGGAGATGTCGAAGATATCCGGGCGCATCAGCGGCTCGCCGCCGGACAGGATCAGCACGGGCACGCCGAAGGCCTTGAGGTCGTCCATCACGGTGTAGACCTCATCAGTGCTCAGTTCGCCCTTGAAATCCACATCGGCGGAGATGGAATAGCAGTGTTTGCAGGTCAGGTTGCAGCGTCGAATCAGGTTCCAGATTACCACCGGCCCGGCCGGTTTCGGGACCGGGCGCACGGGAGCCGGGTTCATCAGGCTCTTGATGTAGCGGGTCATTCTGAACATGGTGCTTCCTCTCTCATGATTTCCGCAGCCGCAGACCGGTTTTTTTCAGGATGGCCGAGCTGTAAAGAATGGTGTGCCCCCGGCAGGTGTCTCCGAGCACTGACTGAATCTGCGAAGCCTTGGCCTCGACTTCGTCACGGCTGGTGCCGTGAACCATGGCGAACAGGTTGTAGTGCCAGTAGGGCAAGTGGCGCGGGCGCCGGTAACAGTGGCTGACGAAGGGCAACTCGCCCACCTGCCGGCCCATGTCGGTGATGGCGTCGTCGCGGACATCCCAGACCGTCATGCCGTTGAAGCAATAGCCCAGGCGGTAGTGATCGGGGACGGCGGCGACCCGGCGGATAACGCCGGCGTCCTGCATGCGCTGAAAACGGGCCAGAACCTCGTCGGCCGGCAGCCCCAGTTCCCTGCCCAGGGTGCCCCAGGGATCCGGCACCAGGGGCAAACCGCCCTGGGTGGCCAGGATCAGTTTCCGGTCCAGCTCGCAGAGCACGTATTCCTGGTCAGACCGGGAAGTGGAGATGGACATGGAACTCTTCCTCTTTGGGCATGTTGTAAACGGGATACCCTGTTGCGGATTCGATCCCGGCAATCGCCCGGGCGATGTCTTCCGGGGCTTCCGTGGCCAGAACAAACCACATGTTCAGTTCATGTTCCCGACGGTAATTGTGGGCCACCTCGTCGAAGGCGTTAACCTTTCGGGTGGCATCTTCAAAGTCCTGCTCCGGGACCCGCATGGCGGCCAACGTGAGGCCGCCGCCCATTTCTCCGGCGTGAAACATGGGACCGAAACGGGTAAGAATTCGACGGTCCAGAAGGTCCTCAAGGGTGTGCAGAAGCGCCTGCTCGGTTATGCCCAGTTCGCCGGCGACCGCGGCATAGGGTCGGTGCACCAGTGGTAGCCCCGTTTGCAAACGGTTAATGACCGCCCGTTCCATCTCTGTGAATTCGGCAGTTGCCTGAGTTTGCTCAGTTGCTGCTGACATAACGGCCTCCCCGTTGCAGATAGGCCCTGGTGCTGAACAGTACGGCATGGGGTGTCTGTTCCAGGCCATGCTCTGCGATCAACATGTTCAGTTGGTCAATGACCCGCTGCCGGTCAACGCCGTGAATCATGCAGAACAGGTTGTAGGGCCAATCCGGGAGTCGGCGAGGGCGCTGATAGCAGAGGGTGATGAAGGATTTGCGGGCCAGTGTGCGGCCCAGATCCTGAACCTGACTGTCCGGGACATCCCAGACCACCATGGCATTGGCGGCGTAACCCAGCGTTCGGTGCCGGACCACCAGCCCGAGTCGTTTGATGAGCCCCTGGGCCTGCCACTGTCTGATGGCTGTCATCACTTCCTGTTCGGAGAGCCCGGTCATCTCAGCCAGTTTCTCATAGGGCCGTGGTGTTAGCGGAAGACCAAGCTCCAGCTGGCGCCGAAGCCGAAGCAATCCCCAGGCACTGACCGGCCCGGCCCCGGCGATTTCCGGCACCACCGCCAGATATTCCGGGGCGTGGCGAAGGTTCACGGCAGGGCCTCCCAGTCAATCTCAAAGCCCAGGTCAATGTGGTAGGCCTCCACCATCGGCAGTCGAAGCATGGGGAGCCTGAGCTGGTGTTCCAGTTCATCAAGCCGCTCTTCCAGGGTGTCCTCATCGGGCGCGGTCATGACAAACCAGAGGTTGTAGGTGTGCTCCCGGGCGTAGTTGTGATTCACCCCGGGAGCGAGATTCACCCGGGCGGCCACCAGATCGATCTGTTCGTCCGGCACCGCCAGGGCAGCCAGCAGGCTCGCGCCTGCCCGGCTGTGCTCAAAAACCGGTCCGACCCGGCTGAGAACCTGGCTGTCCTGGAGTGACTGAAGTCGTTCAATGACCTCCTCTTCGGCGATGCCCAGCTGTCGGGACATGGCCTGGTAGGGCCTGTCACAGACGGGCAGGTCCCGCTGGTAAAGGTTGATCAGTTGTTTGTCAGTGGTATCCAGTCTCATCAGTGCTCTCCCCCGGGCCGGAACCGGTCAGTACACGTCGTACTGGGTGTTGTAGACGTTGAACTTGCCGGTAGGTGTTACCAGTCGTTCGTCCTTGATCACTTTCTTCAGCTTCCGGGTCTTGTCGTCGACAACCACCAGGGCGGATTTCTTGTCCTGGCTGTTCCAGACCGAGAACCACACTTCGTCGCCTTCAACGTTGTACTCCGGCTGCACGACCCGCTTCGGGCCCTCTCCCAGATCGGCCCATTCGGCGATCGGGAGCACGTCATATCCCGCTTCCAGGTTGTTGATGTCGAATACCGCAATGCTCTGGCTCACTGTTTCAGCAGGGTTCAGGGCGGTATCAACCCAGAGGTTGGTGGATTTCGGGTGGGTTTTGATGAACAGTGAGCCGCCGCCCTGGCCATTCAGGGTTCTGACCACTTTCCAGGCCTTGTCCGGGTGACCTTCAGGGTCGGTGCCAATCAGCTGGATGGTTGGGTCGCCCAGATGGCTGGTTGCCCAGACCGGCCCATGCTCCGGATCCACGAAGTTAGCGCCGCGACCGGGGTGGGGAATCTTGCCCACGTCCACCATGGCTTCGAGGTTACGGTCCTGGGAATCCACCACGGCGATCTTGTCGGACTGGTTGGCGGCCGTCAGGAAGTAGCGCATGCTGCTGTCCCAGCCACCGTCGTGCAGGAAGCGGGCTGCATCAATATTGGTGATAGAGAGGTTGTCCAGATCCTCATAGTTCACCAGCATGATCTTGCCGGTTTCCTTCACGTTGACGATGAATTCCGGATGCTTGTGGGAGGCCACAATGGCGGCAACCCTGGGCTCCGGGTGATATTCCTGGGTGTCCACGGTCATGCCCCGGGTGCCGACAATTTTCTTTGGCTCCAGGGTTTGTCCGTCCATGATCACGAACTGTGGCGGCCAGTAGGTGCCGGCAATCGCGAGCTTGTCTTCCCAGCCCTTGTACTTGGAGGTTTCCACCGAGCGGGCTTCCATTCCGACCTTGATCTTGGCCACAGTGCCGGGTTCTTCCATCCACAGGTCGATCATGTTGACCAGGGCGTCCCGACCAATAACGAAGACGTAACGGCCGGAAGCCGACATGCGCGAGATATGCACCGCGTAACCGGTATCGATGATATGGGCGATTTCATGGGTCTCGCCGTCAATCAGGGCCACCTGGCCGGCGTCCCGCAGCGTCACACTGAACAGATTCTTGAGGTTGAGGTCGTTCATCGGCTTGGTGGGGCGCTCTTCAGGAGGAACCACCACTTCCCACGTTGCCTTCATATCCTCAAGACTGTATTCCGGGGGCTGTGGCGGTTCGTGCATGATGTACTTCGCCATCAGCTCCACCTCGTCCTCGGTAAAGTCACCGGAGGTCAGCCAGTTGGGCATGCCTGCCGGCGAGCCATAACTGATAAAGGCCTTCAGGTAGTCGATGCCCCGTTCCTGGGTGATGTCGGGTGTCAGTGGTTTTCCTGTGGCGCCCTTGCGCAGGACGCCGTGGCATCCGGCACAACGCTCAAAGTAGATCTGCTTGGCTTTTTGAAATTCCGCGTCGGTCAGGTCCGGTGCACCGGGACTGCGAACCACTTTTGCCGATTCGGGGTCTACGGCACTGGCCGTACCTTCATAGGCTGTGGACGAGGGGTCCGGATCCTTGGGGGCGGCATGAGCTGTCAGTGCGCCGAAGGACGCAACAACCACTGCCAGTGCCAGAGGTTTGAAAAACAGGTTGGTTACTCTCATCAGGTTCTCTCCTTGGATTTAAGAGTGCCTCTAGGTTTCTCTTCTTTAACCTGATGAACATTGATTAATGTCATATGTATGATTTTTGTCTGGCGTCTACCCAAACAGGGGTATGCACAAAGAATTCTGGCATTACAGTTTCCTTTTAACCAATATCAAGGATGGGGTTTATAAGGGGCGTCACGATGTCGGTAACACTGGGGAGGACGGGGCGTTTGAACACTTTCTGGCTGGAAGTACAAAAGCGAAAGCTAGTTGCCATTGCGCTGTTTTTCGGGCTACTCGCAGCCCCCGGAACACTTCTTGGCAGCGACGGCAGTGACCAGCCTGTTGATGAGCCCTATCTGTCCAACCTGGTCGTTCAGGACTGCGGTTCCTGCCACGGCCTGACTCTTCGTGGTGGTCTCGGCCCGCCATTACGGCCGGAGAACCTCGACCATCTGCCAGTCGACGCCATCGCAGCGATTATCCGCGAAGGTGTTCCGGGCTCCGCCATGCCGCCCTGGAAGCCCCTGCTGGCTCCTGAGGAAATTCACTGGATCAGCCGGCAACTGAAATCCGGAGCGCTGATTTCGCCCTGAGGGGCGACCTGGAGGAATAATCAATCATGGAGCTGACATTCAAGGTGCCCGCTAATCTGATACTTGCTGTGCTTTTGGTTGTGGGCCTGAGTGGCTGCCAGAGCCTTTCCGGAACAGATGCCCGGCCTGAACTCATGGGCACCGGCGACCTTGGTCTGATCGTCGAGCGGGCGACCGGGTCGGTGCTGGTTATCAATACCACCCGTCATGAGGTACTGGGGCGTATCGAGGGGCTGGGAGACCTTTCCCATGCTTCAGTAGTCTATTCCCGGGATGCCCGTTACGGCTTCGTGTTCGGTCGGGATGGTGGCCTTACCAAGGTGGACCTTTTGACCCGATCCGTTGTTGCCCGTGTTATTCAGTCCGGTAACAGTATCGGTGGTGCCATCTCCCAAAACGGTCGCTACGTGGCAGTGTCCAATTATGAGCCGGGCGGAGTGAAGGTATTCGACAGCCAGACTCTGGAGCTGGTGGCAGATGTACCCGCCATTTTCACCAGCGGAGATGGCGAGCAGGGCCAGTCCAAAACCGTCGGCCTGGTGGATGCCCCGGGGAACCTGTTTGTGTTCAGTCTGTTCGAGGCCGGCGAGATCTGGACTCTGGACATGAGCAATGACACGGCGGAAATTACTCGTTTTCAGGCGGGCAAATCACCCTACGACGCCCTGATCACCCCGGACGGTCGTTACTACATCGCCGGCCTGTTCGGTGAGGACGGGCTGTCACTGCTGGATCTCTGGAATCCGGACCAGGGAGTGACGGAAATTCTGGGAAATTACGGCCGGGGTGAGCAGCAACTGCCAGTTTATAAGATGCCTCACCTGGAAGGCTGGGCCATCGCCGATGGACGCGCTTTCGTTCCCGCGGTTGGTCACCATCAGGTGCTCGTGGCTGATATGAACGATTGGTCGCTGACCGACCGGATTCCTGTGCAGGGCCAACCGGTGTTCGTGATGGCCAGCCCCGATAATCGCCGGATCTGGGTAAGCTTTGCCCATCCCCAGAACGATGTGATACAGGTAATTGATTCACAAAGCCGGGAAATTATCCGCACTCTGGAGCCGGGCGAGGCAGTATTGCACATGGAGTTCGCGCCCCGGGGCGAGGAGGTTTGGGTGTCCGCCCGGGACAGCAACCGGGTAACTGTTTATAACACCCGCACACTGGAGCCGGTGGCACAGATCAGCGCGGAAAAGCCCAGTGGTATTTTCTTCACCAGCCGGGCTCATGCACTCGGTTTGTAAGCCAGGGCTGGCGCTCTGTATCGTGGTGCTGGCGGGTATCCTGTCAGGCGCGCACGCCAGTGCCGACGAAACCCCGGTTCAGATCGGGATTGAGCCGGCGGCCAATGTCACCGGCGTGGCAGCCCGCTACCGGTTGATGCAGTTTCTCCGGGCTCAGGGATGCAATGCGGATATCCGGCTCGACGTCACAGCATCGGACCTGGCGCTGGCGTTTGTTACGGGCACTCCGGATGATTTCGCAGCGGCGCCGGTGCTGGCAGCGGTGAACCGTAATGGCCATCTTCCGGTCCCGGTTTGGGTGACGCGAAGACCGGCGGGTGTGAGAAGCATTAGTGAGCTGCACGGGCGTGACCTCGCAACGGTTGCGGGCAGGGACCCCTTGGGCGCGGATCTGCCACTGGCCGCTCTGAAGAATGAAGGCGTTACGCCGGAGCCCGGGCAGTTCTATGAAGCCGGTGACTTCAGTTCAGCGCTGGGTTTATTGCTGCACAACAACACCCACGCTGCCGTTTCGGAGCTGGGGTTTATTAAGCCTTTTCTGGCCAGGAACAGCCTGGTGGTGAGCTGGCACGGTGAGCCGGTCAACGCTGCCGGCTGGTACCGCCAGGCTGGCTGGGGCAGGGCAGTCACGGCCTGTGAAAAGGCATTGGTCAGAACACAGCGGGCAGACGATCCCCAGATGTTCAGGATCTTCCCCGAATGGGTATATGGCTTTGCCGTGCCCAACAGTCAGTATTCAGAGGATGTAACTCAATGACGTTTTACCAACCGGTTGGCAACGAGATTGGATTGTTTCAAGCCGCCGCAGATAACGGCCTTCCCGTTCTCATCAAGGGCCCGACCGGCTGCGGCAAGACCCGCTTTGTCCGTTTCATGGCGGAAAAACTCGGGCGCCCGGTTTACACCGTAGCCTGCCATGACGATCTTACCGCTGCTGACCTCGTGGGCCGACACCTGATAGGTCCTGATGGAACCTACTGGCAGGACGGGCCTTTGACACGGGCGGTTCGCGAAGGCGGTATCTGCTACCTTGATGAGGTGGTGGAAGCCCGCAAGGACACCACCGTGGTTCTGCACCCGCTGGCGGACGATCGTCGGGAATTGCCGATTGAGCGAACCGGCGAGGTGCTGACAGCGGCGCCCGGGTTCATGCTTGTGGTGTCGTACAATCCCGGCTATCAGAGCCTTCTGAAGGGCATGAAACCCAGCACCCGTCAGCGCTTTGTATCTCTGAGTTTCGATTACCCCGAGGCGGCCGCCGAACAGGCCATCGTGATCGAGGAATCCGGTTCCGACCGGGAAATGGCGGAACAACTGGTTAATCTCGCCCGCTCCATTCGTAACCTGAAGGACCATGATCTGGAGGAGGCGGCATCGACACGTCTTCTGATTCACACCGCTCACCTGGTTCGCGCCGGTGTGCCGGTTACTGAGGCTTGTCGGGCCGGAATGATAGAGCCGTTGACCGATGACGAAGCAACCGTCAGCGCACTTATGGAGGTGGTGTATGCCGTATTCCGGAAGTCAGATGAAAACCAGTAGCGGTGCTGTGGTGCCTGTCGCCTGGTATCTGTTGAATCTGTTGTTACTGCCGTTTGTCGGGTTTGCTGCTTTGCTCTGGGTCTATCTCCGTTCGGAGAATGCGTCCTCCTTGCGGAAGCTGCATGCCAAAGCGGCGGTCTGCATGTCGTTACTGGGAGCGGCGCTTATAGGGGGCGGCGTGGCTGTGTTCTGGCTGGTATTCGGCAACACCGGTAACTTCTGGATCAGTGCTATTGTCTGGTCCATCGTTCTGCACACTTCGTTTGTACTTTGGGGAATGATTGCGCTGGCCCAGGCGATCGGCGATAAGCCGCCGTACTTTCCGCGACGTTTTTGCTGAATTTGTTAGCTTAGGTGGAAGTCGTGGTCGGGGCAGGCTTGTCAGTGGATTCCGCGGATTGCTGCCAAGGCAGCGACAATGACTGCGGCCCAGCCTTGCGAAGCTAGTCTCCAGCCCCAAGGTGCGTGTCGCATTTCCATGAAATGATCGACCAGCAGCACGGCTTTCACGAGTATCAGCGCAAACGCCAGCCACACCAGAACGGAAGCATCAGCGCCTGCCTGCATGGCAATCACTGGCGTCATGGTGCAAACCATCAATGCGATGTAGACAGCAAGCATCGGGCCTCCTCAGGCAAGAACGTACAGCATCGGGAACAACACCAGCCACACCAGATCGACCATATGCCAATAGGAGGCACCGGACTCCATGCCGTTCATGTCGTCACCGTTGTAGTCTCCGTTTTTCACCTTTACCGCCAGAACCACCAGGATTATCTGGCCCAGTAGTACGTGCATGAAGTGGAAGAAGGTGAGGAAGAAATAGAACATGAAAAAGGTGTCGGTACCCAGGTTGTAGCCTTTGCCATAAAGGTCCACGTATTCCCAGACCTTGCCGAAGCTGTAGATGCACGAAGCCGCAATTGCTGCCCACAGTAGCGGTGCGACACCGGCCTGGCGGTAGCGCAGGCGGTGGACGGCGACGGCTACCAGGTAGCTGGCAGTGATCAAACCGATGGTATTGATCAGGCCGGTCCAGGGATGCAATACCTGCCGGCCAGTATTGAAGGTATCCGGATCAAGGCTGCGGGCAACGCCGAAGCCGATGAACAGGATGCCGAATACTGCCAGTTCCGCGAAAATGAAGAACCAGACAGCGAGATCGCCGGGCAGGTGATGGCGTGTCGGGGCTGATGTCTCCATGAGTGTCAGCGGGTCAGGTTCATGTAGAGTTTGGGTAGTTGCAGGGGCAGCTGGGTCGGGTCCTTGATGACCACGAAATGGTTGCTGCCAAAGACATAGGGCAGGTACTCATTGGCGTCGTCGTCAATGGTGACGCAAAAGGGCGTCAGTCCGGCTTTATGGGCTTCCTGGACAGCCATGCGGGTGTCTTCCACGCCGTAGCGGCCTTCGTACAGATCCAGGTCGTTGGGTTTGCCATCGGTGAGCAGGAGCAGGATTTTCTGGTGTTCGTGGCGCCCCTTCAGCAGGTTTGTTGCCTGGCGGATAGCGGCGCCCATGCGCGTGTAGTAACCCGGTTCCAGTGCCTGTATGCGGCCACGGCTGACGTCGTTGTAAGGCTCGTCGAACGATTTTATGTGGTGAAACCGGATATGGTCCCGTCGACGTGACGAGAATGCGAATATCGCAAAAGGATCGCGGCTGGCCTGGAGTGCTTCGCTGAGTAGCTGTAAGCCATCCCGGGCAATATCGATCACACGCTGGCTGTTGTTGATAAAAGTATCGGTGGACATGGAAATGTCCGCCAGGATCAGGCAGGCCAGATCACGCTGGTTCTGTTTGCAGCGGCGAAACAGCTTCTGGTTGATTTCGCCGGTGCCTTTGCGATGCTGGACTTCCCGCTCCATGCAGGCGTCCAGGTCCAGTTCTTCGCCTTCGGTCTGCCGGCGCTCCCATTGTCGCAGGGGTTTCAGTGCGTGGAACTGGCGGCGTAACCGCATGGCAGACCTGGACAAGTGGTCTGGCAGCCCGGTCGGCATCGAATCCTTGCTCAGCATGGGTTGCAGACAACAGAACTTTTCCCGGTAACTCCTGCTGCGCCAGTCCCATTCCGGCAAGTGAATGCCCGGGCCCAGATACAGGTCGTCGTTTTCTTCCGATGGCAGGTCCAGGTCGAACTTGATGGCGGAAGAGGCTTCCCTGCGGTCCTTGGAGACAGAAATCATGTCCATGTCATCCGCCACTGAGTCGGCGTCGTCTTCCTCTGTGTCGTCACCGGCCCGGTCCACGGGAATGAATTCGCTCCACGAGAACAGGCTTTCCAGGCGAAACAGCATCAGGCCCTGATCTTTATCGAATGCGTCCACCCGCTCGGCGCGGCGGCGCTTGCGCTTCTTCGCGAGGCCGCCAGGCGTTGATGTCAGGTTATCGTCGCCGATGATCTGGCCGGTTACCTTGCCCAAAGCGACAGTAGGATATAGCCAGATCACAACCGGCCAGGGGTCTGATTCTGCCGGCGGCAGTGTCTCTACGCTTCCGGGGAAGATCAGCGCCTGGCGAATGGCCTTCTCGCGGTGACTTTCCGCCGGGGGTAAACTCTCCGGATCCGGACGCCATTGCAGTGTATGGCGCACCAGTCGCTGATAGACCGGTTCCATTCCAGGCCATTTGGCCAGCAGGGCCTGAACCATGGTCTGGTTGCCGGTCAGCCAGTCAGCGTCGGTGAGCTCGCCGTGGGAGGCCAGTGCTGCAAGCCAGAGGTACAGATCCCGATTGACCTGTTTCGAGGGAAACAGCGCCAGGCGTTCCGGCAACCGCAGGCTCTGTTCATCCCGCCAGGCCAGCTCGAATTTTTTGTGGGTACCTGCCAGTTTCTGCAAAAACCGGCGCCGTGTACGGAAATGGCGGGGCTCTGCGGTCACCAGGCTTAATGCCGGGTCACCACCCATGGCACGGAACAACACACCCAGGGTGCGGGCTTCATCCTTGAGATGGACCGCATGCTCCGGGAACTCGCCCATAGCCTGGCGAGTGATGTATTCATGCCATTTGAAGCCTACCCACTCTTCCATTCTAGCTCTCCTTCCATTTCAACTCTTTTTCCATTTCAGACACCCGGATTCAGGCGCTTTTGCGTCGTGGAGATGGGTCAACCTGGCGCACCGGAATCAGCACCGTCTGTTTGCCAGGCTCGCCCGGTTCCCAGCTCAGCAGGGAGCCCTCCGGGTTATCCTTCTGTACCTCCCGGCAAGCGCTGACGCATTGCAGGCATTGGGTACAGGTGAACTTGGCCCGTTTATGGCTTCGGGTTGGCAGGCGCATGGGGCACGCCTCGTCGCAGGCTTTGGTGCAGTCGCGACAGGCGGCGGCGCGCTTGGCGTCAAACGTGACCACCCGGCCTCGACCGTTGGTCATCCAGGCAATGCTTTGCACAACCCCGAAGGCACAGGCGTATTTGCAGAACAGATGCCGGGCAAACAGGAAGTCCAGGGTGAACAGTGATGTAGCCACCACAAGGAAAATCGCCGGATACAGGGTCAGATTGCCAGTGACAAGATCGGTATACAGGGGGATCGGTGGCAACAGGTAAGACAGCATGGCCAGTGCCCAGGAAAAACCGATCAGCGCACATGCCAGTGTCAGCCCGACCCAGTGCAGCGCTTTGCCCCTCCGGCCTTTCCGGAGTGCTTCGTAAAGAGTCGGCCGGCCGGTAATTCGGGTCATCAGATGATTGATGGTTTCCACTACAGAGAAATGCGGGCATAACCAGCCGCAGTATATTCGTCCCCACTTCCAGGCAATCCAGAGCACAAGGGGAACGAGCAGGGTGATTGGCAGCACGAACCAGAACAGGATCTGCCCGGCCACTTCGGCCGGTGAGCTCTGGGTGACCCAGGCCAGTTCGAGATTGAAAGACAGGGGAAATCCGAAAAGTACGAAATGGGTTTCGGTCAGATCATATCGGAAAATGTTGAGGACCGGCGCAAGCAGAAACAGAGCGAAGAAAGCGGTGCGTGTCAGCAATCGTTTCGTCTGAAGGGTGTCTTTTTTCGGGAGCTTCTGCTCATGCACGGTAAACATCCGTTAAGGGTTAGGCAGGCCGGAGCGAATGGCCCCGGCCTGCGAGTGTTACGCGTCCTGCGGAGCAGGGCCGCGGACTTCTTCGGCCGGGGCGGCCTGCCCCTTGATGAAGAAGCTACCAAGGTAAACAATCAGGCCGGCCATGAAGAAGGTACCTGCGACAGTGCGCATCCAGTAAAACAGAGAAATGTTGTCCTGGGTGGCCATGAACGACAGTGCTTCTCCACTTTCCGGAATTCGCTGCAGCCACACCTGCAGTACGCCGGCCGCTGTCAGGAACAGGGTGATGAACACCATGGAAACCGTCATCAGCCAGAATCCCCACATCTCGACGATCTGTGCGGTATTGCTGTTGCCGTAGGGACGGCCGCGAAGAATCGGTACAGCGTAGGAAATAATGGTCAGCACAATCATTACATAGGCGCCGTAGAAGGCCATGTGGCCGTGGGCCGCGGTAATCTGACTGCCGTGCGTGTAATAGTTTACCGGTGCCAGGGTGTGCAGGAAGCCCCACACGCCAGCTCCCAGGAACGCCATCACGGCAGTCCCCATTGCCCACAGCAGGGCAGCCTTGTTGGGGTGATTGCGCCGTCGCCGGTTAATCATGTTAAAGGCGAAGATCACCATCATGAAGAACGGCAGAGGCTCCAGGGCAGAGAATACGGAACCCAGCCACAGCCAGTACTCCGGCGGCCCGATCCAGAAGAAGTGGTGGCCGGTGCCGATGATGCCGGTAATCAGTGCCATGGCAATGATCACGTACAGCCACTTCTCGATAACTTCCCGGTCCACACCGGTCAGTTTGATCAGAACGTAGGCCAGGATGGCACCCATAATCAGTTCCCAGACGCCTTCAACCCAGAGGTGTACCACGAACCACCAGAAGTACTTGTCCTGAGCCAGGTTGCCCGGGTTGTAGAAAGAAAACATCCACAGCACGGCCAGGCCGATAAGGCCGGTAATCAATACAATATTGACGACGGTTTTACGACCCTTCAGGGCTGTCATCATGATGTTGTAGAGAAAACCGACGACCACGAGCGCTATACCGATCTTGGTTATGGTGGGCTGCTCAAGGAACTCCCTACCCATTGTTGGCAGCAGTTTATTCAGTGTGACATCGGCCAGGGTGGCGTAGTCCACAAACAGATAGCCCAGAATGGTCAAGGTGCCGGCCGCCGCGAAAACCCAGAACAGAATCCACGCAAGCAGCGGGCTGTGTAGCTCGGTTTGCGCCTCTTCCGGTACCATGTAATAGGTTGCTCCCATAAAGCCGAACAGCAACCAGACGATCAGCAGGTTGGTATGAACCATGCGCGCGACGTTGAACGGTATTTCCGGAAACAGGAAATCACCGACCACGTACTGAAGGCCCAAAATCAGGCCAAATACTATCTGCCCGACAAAAAGAATCAGGGCAAAAATGAAGTAGGGCATTGCTACCCTTTGCGATTCGTATTTCATGTAGGTTCCCTCAGCCTTCGATGTTGGGCGGCCAGTCGTTATCGTCGATCTTCGATGTCCACTCCAGGAAGGCAGAGAGGTCATCAATCTCTTTATCTGTCAGATTGAAGTTGGGCATTTGCCTGCGCCCCGGCACATTGGTGGGCATGGCGTTCATCCAGGCGTTCATATACGCCCTGAACGTCTCGCTGTCACCACCACCGCGGCGGTCGAATACATTGGCAAGCTCCGGTGCAAAGTACGCACCTTCACCCATCAGGGAGTGGCAACCCACACAGTTGTTGTTCTCCCAGACATGCTTGCCGCGCACCACCTGGTCAGTGAGTTGGTCGCGGTTATCCCGTTCGGGCATTGCCCGAACCTGAGTGTCAAAAGTCAGTGCCAGAAACAACAGGACGAAGAATGCACTTCCCCCCAGATAAATGTTCCTGGCCATGCTTTTGGTAAAGCGCTCGGCCATGGGTCTCTCTCCTTGGTCTTTGTGAAATACCTGACTGCCCTGCTAGGATATAAAGATTCATCCATAATACTGTTGATCATTGTCAAGCATGGCCGGATATTTCACCATTGCGCCAGGGAGTTACCTCCGGAGGGGTAGGTGGTAGACTCCCGCACCTATCGCTGGAAGTTTTCCCTTGCCTCATGGAGCCCCGATGGCCGCAGCCCTTGCCCTTTTCTTCAAGCTTATTCCACTTTATGTAACGGTCGCCCTGGGCTGGTTTGCCGGTCGCTATCTTGAGGCCAGCGGCCGTCATATCGCCGGCATCATGCTTTATATCGTGACACCATCGGTGGTGTTCTCAGGGGTGATGGCCGCACCGCTTTCTCCGGAAGTCATCCTGTTGCCCTTTCTGGTATTCGGCATCTCGTCCGTTCTGGGAATTGTGCAGTTAAAGCTGGCAAAGAGGGTGCTCACTGACGGCAGTGCCAACATCATTCCCCTGTGTGTGGGCTCCGGGAATACCGGGTACTTCGGGGTGCCGGTAGCCTTGTTGCTGTTCGGGGAAGAAGGCCTTGGGCTCTACATTGTGTGCATGCTGGGCACCACACTGTTTGAGAACTCCGTGGGTTTCTATCTGGCGGCAAGAGGACGCTACAGCATCAAGGATTCGATCTGGCGGGTGCTGAAGCTTCCCTCTGTGTACGCCTTCCTGGCGGCGGTTTTCCTGAACCTCGCGGGCATCGGAATTCCGGATATCTTCGTGCCACTGTTCGATAACCTGCGCGGCGCCTACAGCATTCTGGGCATGATGATTATCGGTATGAGCATCACCAGCTTTCGTGGCCTGGCGGGCAATGTCCGTTTCACCGCCCTGGCGTTCTTCGGGAAGTTCGTTGTCTGGCCCTTGGTTGCCATCGTGTTCTGGTGGGTTGATGCAACGCTTCTGGGCATATATGAACCGGCG
>TARA_R100000306_G_scaffold260_4_pt1 | contig 21782 bp, 22 predicted proteins | sample TARA_R100000306 | Tara Oceans TARA_R100000306 (sample SAMEA2620824) | marine metagenome | biome: marine biome (ENVO:00000447); feature: mesopelagic zone (ENVO:00000213); material: "saline water (ENVO:00002010), including plankton (ENVO:xxxxxxxx)" | depth 1000 m | reverse complement strand
TACTTCGGCTATGCTGTAGCATACCTTTCACTATGCCATCGGCGCGTTTGCCGTGATGGTTTATTTTTTCAAGGTTCTGAATCACATCTTTAGCTATAAAGTTTACTTCTTCCGTATCACCTTTTGCAAGTTCATCAAGCATTTCTTGTAATAGCTCTTTGCTTACTTCAGAAAAATTATTGACGAAGTTCAACGGATTCTGAATCTCATGTGCGATACCGGCAGTGAGTTCCCCTAAACTCGCCATCTTTTCCGATTGAATCAATTGCGATTGCGTAGCTTTTAGTTCTATCAGTGTTTTTTCTAAGGTCTCTTTTTCCTTTCTTAGGTTTTCAGCCTGCTCTTCTGCTTTTGCTATATCCATAAAGCGACGGTACGCGAGGTCAAACACGTTCCTGAATCGCTTTAGTATTTCTAATTGCTCTTGCGTAATGGAATTATAGGTAGAAATACCTAAATGTCCCTCCCCTATAGAATACAGATAAAAACATACCGAACGAGCTTTTAATAACTTTTCATCAAAACTTGAAATAGTCGTTTTTCGCCAGTCCATCCAATCTTCAAAATCTTTCCCTATTATTTCTTTTTGGTATAAAGCATCATGAGAGGCGTCCAACTCATCATACAGGTTTTGTATGATGGGCGAGGTTTCATAGCGTGATTCTTTAAATATTTCGGCACTGCCTTCCGTATAGACACAAATAAGATATAGCTCGTTTTCGCCAAGGTTTATCACTACTTGTGCATTGCGGGTATTGGTAAACCCCAAAAGAAGCAGTTCGTTATATAATGATTCTGCCACTTTAATAAGCTCATCAGATGTACGGATGGTCAATGCCACGGCGCGCATTCGTTCTAAGGCAGCCTCTATTTCCAGTTCCTTGTTTTGGGTTTCAACAGCCTTTCTTTTTTTCTCTAGCTCTTCGATGGTTTCTTCTAACAGGATGGCAGTGGTACGCTTTACCTTTTCGGTACGTTCCAGTTTAAATTCTGAAATAGTCAAGTCACGGTCCGTATCTTTGGCCGCTTTAATTAGAGTGCTTTTATCTGCTTCGGAAAGATGTTCCGATTGCTCTATATAATCCAGTATTTTTTGAAGATGCTGGTTCATTCTTTTTCTTTTAAGGCTACCCAACAACAGGCACCAGAATGATATTCCTGCTTTCCTCCTGGGGCTCTACCATATTCTCCATACGTGAAAAAACCTGCCATCGGGACATTCCACACGTCGGCCAACCCTTCATTTTCAACCGAAACCAATGGTCCTAAAACCGGTGGCCTACCGGCGCAAGAAAAAATAAGCAACGCATCGGCATCGGTTACTTTTTCATCTTTAAGTGTACTCGCTCGATCGATAATTTCTTCAGCAATATCTAAATCTGGCGGCATGGTAAACCATAACTCCGTTCCTTCTTTTATTTCCGTATCCATGACAAGTGCTTGCTCTGTTTGATCAACGCGCAACGGACTCCGTAAGGCATTTTCGCCCGAAGCCCTTTTTACAATAAATGGGTAGTAGATGGATAAATCTTTAAACATATCGAAATTTTCATCTCCCAGTCTTTCGGTCTCACCAAGGTATTTATAATACATTTCGACGGCAGGTTTGTCATCAACGGTATAGAGCAGGTTGCCTTTGCTCTTGGTTACTTTTCTAGATATCCCCATCGGTTTCCATCCAGTGATGGCCATTCCACTAAGTGAAACCCTGTCAGCATTGAGAACAAGTGCTGCCATACCCAAATCAGTTTCTTCGCTATTGGTAAATATGAAAGAACCTGAAAATGTCCAGTCGTCACCGGCCATACCACCAAAGTATATTCGATCTGAACCAAAAGCTTCGTTAATGTTCTTAATAAAGGGCTCCCCATCAAAATATTCACCCTCAACAGTCATCCCTGTGCTATAAAGGATAAAGGATGGATTACTGAAATGGCCTAAGGCATCTTCTGCTAGTTTTGAAACAGTTTTCTCCACGTTACTATCCCGGATGTTTTCATAAAAGATTTTGTAATGCTCTTTTGATAAGTCTAAAAGCAACATAGCAATTTCTCCCTCGGTTTGATGGCCATTGGTAAACTCACCGCAAGAAGTTGCACCAAATACATCAATATTTTTTGAATCTAATAATTGGCAAATCGCTTTTCTATCCTGCTTAATAGAGATGAAAATGATGGCCAAGGTTGGTTTAAATGTTTCATCAATTACTTGTTCCAAAGATTTTTGGATATCAGCGACAGATGCACCGTGAATTGATTTAGCTTTCATATTAATTTTTCTTTTAATGCCACCACGCAGCAAGCATTGTTATGGAATTCATTTTTCCCAAGTTTTGATTTTCCATATTCACCGTAGGTAAAAAAGCCAACCAGGGGCGCATTCCAAACTTGTTGTACTTGCTCTATTTCTTCTTTCATTAAAACCCCAAATGATAAATGTCTGCTCACGCAAGAAAACATGATCAAGGCATCAGCTTGTTGCTGTGCGTCGTCTTTAATGCTCTCACATTCTGCAACAACAGTTTCAATGGAATCAAAATCTGGTGGTAACGAAAATTTTATTTTTGATCCTTGCGGTACACTTCCTGTACAAATTAGCGAACGGTCTTCTCTATTGGCAAACCTTGTTGCCCGTATAACAGAATCTCCATTTTCTCGTTCCAGTTGCAACGGATAATACCAGGAGTTTAAAAATGTTACGATTTCCTTATCTTCATCGTGCTTTACATCAACACCAAGGTATTTCATTAACATATCCAAAGCTGGTTTATCGTCTATGGTATATACAATATTCCCTTCGCTTTTAGTGACTGTTTTTGTAGTACCAATGGCTTTCCAACCACACGAGGCGATGCCTCTAACGTCTATTTTATCTTCATCAATAATGAGTGCAACAATTGCGTTGTCTTTACATTTTCCATTGGTAAACACAAGTGGTTTTTCGGCAACCAAATCGTCCCCAGCCATCCCTCCAAATAGTGTCACTTCTCTATCTGTTTGCGAGCCAGATTTTGCAAACCCTTCTGAAACCCCCTCTATAATTTGATCGCCATCTAAAAACACGCCCCCTGTTGCTATTATTAAAGCGGGGTTAGTAAAAGTTTCGGTTGCTATTGCACCAAGTTTTTTTGCTGTCTTGAAAGTATCCTCCCTAGTTGTTTCCAGAAATTCCAGTTTAAAATACGCTGGATTTATATCGAGTAGCAACACCACTACACTGCCCTCTTCTATGTCACCATCTATAAATTCGCCAGAGGTAGTGGCCCCGAAGATGGCAATTCCTTTTGTATCAAAAATAGCACAGACCGCTTCCCTATCTTGTTGTATAGAAAGAAACACAATCGCCAACGTTGGTGTAAAACCATCGGAAGTTGCCTCATCAATTTCCTTGATTATGGCTTCGGTTGAAGTTGCTTTTATTGATTTTGATCTCATTTTTATATAATACTCCTGTTTCCGGTATATACCGAGTGTTATTAAAAATACTATTGGGGAAAACGTGTTTGAGGAGCTTGTTAAAGTTAGTTAATTAAGTAATAGCTTGTTACTCCCTTTGGACAAAGTGGGATAAAATCTTTCCGAAGGGGGCAAAATGCTTACCGAAGCAAACCAATACACTTGTCCTGCTCCTCTTGCTATATTTTATATAAAAACAAGGAAAATTAATGTTTTATATAAAATATTCAAACTGTTCATTTTTTCTAAAACTTTTTACACTATATTCCTTTGAAATATATAATCCCTGAATTTAATTTAAAAAACACGGTGACAATTGCTGTATATCCTTGATTTCTATATATTGTAAAGCGTTATTTTTAAAGCTATCATAAAAGCATGCCCGGAGGAGGAAGTATACAAGGAATGATCAATAGTTTGAGCAATAATAAAAAATTGCTCAGATCAAAGCGGTTATTCAGTAAAGAAAAAACTTTTCTTAGTTTAAAACAAGAATACTTAAAGGCAGCAGATGGAAAAATAGACTTTAAAAAAGCCACTCCAGAACAACTTGAAAGCATTCGAAAAAAATTAATCAAAGAAAAAAAAAAAGAAGCCCTTTTGTTTATTGGTATACTAGTAATTGTGATAGGTATATTTTCTTATGTCGGCTTTAAATTAATGCAACCAGTTACAGTTCAAAACAAAACGCAACAAATAGCAACCTTTAAGAAAAAAGAAACAAAATATTTATTCTTTATAGAAAAAGGAGACGAATGGTTTAAAAAAGGGAGATGGCATAATGCTATATTTAATTATAAGGATGCTAAAGCTCTATTTCCTAATGACTATAGCGTTAATTATAGATTGGTAAATGCCTATAGTTTACAATGTGAACAAGAATTTAAAAACTGTCATACCGCCAAAACTCTTTTAGACACTATGTTAGCTAAGCATCCCAATAAGCAAAAAGCATTGCTGGAAATTAAAAATAGACTGGAGTATGAATATTGATAGTGTCTTTTCTATCCAATACATTTTATAGGGGGTTTAAATAAACAGTATACGCAATCTTACATTTTGCAAACCAATTGCATGGGTATTTCTTTATCTTTGTTAAGAGCGAATTCCTATTATAACCGCTCCCTTTTAATAAATATACCCGTAAGGCATGAGTGACATCACAACAACTTTAAAAACTAAAGGTATACGCCCCACCGCTATGCGCAGCTTGGTTTATCAAGAATTGGCGAAGCAAAATACTGCCGTAGCCTTGACCGATATAGAGCTTGCTTTCACCAAAGCAGACCGAACCACGTTGTATAGAACCGTGAAAACCTTTGAAGAAAAAGGAATTGTACATCAAATAGACGATGGCACGGGGATTTCAAAATATGCGCTTTGCGAACCGGGCTGTAATTGTGAAATTGAAAACGACCTACACTTACACTTTCATTGTAGCAATTGCGACAAAACCGTTTGCTTGACTGAACATAAGATTCCGCAGATCAGTTTACCCGAAGGCTATGTAGCCGAAGATGTTAATTTGGTGGTAAAAGGAATCTGTTCCGATTGCAGCGGAAATTAATGCACTTCCATTGCACTATAATTATGGGGATATTGCACTAAAATTAAATAGAGAAATCTTTTAGGCTATGAAGCAAAATCCCAATACTTGTAAACCTCAAGCCGCTTGTTGCGCACACGATGAGCCCGAACACACATCCAATGACGGTCACAATCACGAAGGCGGCGCTTTAGATTTCAAAACTTATATTCCGGCTATATTTAGTTTTATACTACTTGTAGTAGGTATTTGTTTAGACTATTTTGAAATTTCTTTCTTTACCGGTTGGATACGCATCGCCTGGTATATAATTGCCTATTTACCGGTAGGCCTACCTGTTTTAAAACAAGGATGGGTCAGTATCCAAATCGGGGACTTTTTTACAGAGTTTTTATTGATGTCCATTGCCACCATGGGAGCCTTTGCCATTGGGGAGTATCCTGAAGGCGTTGCCGTGATGGTATTTTATGCGGTGGGGGAATTATTTCAGGGAGCTGCTGTAAAGAAAGTCAAAGGGAATATTAAAGCCTTGTTGGATGTCCGACCAAATGAAGCCTTGGTAAAACGTACTAACGATTTTGTTTCAGTACCGCCGGATACCGTAAATGTTGGGGAAACGGTGCAAGTCCGTGTTGGAGAGAAAATTCCGTTGGATGGGGTGTTGCTATCTGAAAAAGCATCGGTGAATACCGCAGCGCTTACAGGGGAAAGTAAACCGAGTTCCGTTAAAAAAGGCGAAGACGTTTTTGCAGGGAGCATCAATCTGGAAAGTGTTATTGAGATTGAAACCACCAAGGAATTTAAAGATAGTTCCATTGCTCGTATTTTAGATCTGGTACAAAACGCTACCGCTCGAAAATCAAAGACTGAATTATTTATTCGGAAGTTTGCACGGGTGTACACACCAATTGTAGTATTCCTAGCCATTGCACTTACCCTACTACCCTACTTCTTTGTTTCAGAATATATCTTTGAAGTTTGGTTGTACCGTGCACTGATCTTTTTAGTTATTTCGTGTCCGTGTGCGTTGGTTATCTCTATTCCGTTAGGATATTTTGGTGGCTTGGGCGCTGCCTCCAGACATGGAATTTTGTTTAAAGGTGCTTCCTTTTTAGATGCCGTCACAAAAGTTAATACGGTGGTAATGGACAAAACGGGAACCGTTACCAAAGGGGTTTTTAAAATAAAAGAAATTAAAACTTCTAACATTTCCGAAGAGGAAATGATGCCCTACCTCATGGCGATGGAAGAACAATCTACCCACCCGATTGCCAAAGCTATTTTAGCATACAACGACAAAGAAGCAAAACTACAAGCAACCAATGTTTCTGAAATAGCCGGAAAAGGACTGAAAGGAACGGTAAACGACAAAAGGGTGTTGGTGGGGAATGCATCGTTGTTACAATCGCATAACATTGATGTGCCTTCGGAAACAGAAGCGATTGTAGAGTCTATTGTAATGATCGCCATAGAAAACACCTTTGCAGGCTATGTTGTTATTGCAGATAAATTAAAAGAGGATGCGCACGCTGCTATTCAGAAAATTAGAAAAGCGGGCGTTTCCAACATTATTATGCTTTCAGGCGATAAAAATTCCATTACCCAACAAGTCGCAACAGAATTAGGAATAGATTGGGCAAAAGGCGGGTTATTGCCCGAAGATAAACTGAATGAGGTAGAAAAACTAAAACAACAAGTGGGTACCAAAGTCGTTTTTATAGGGGATGGTATTAATGATGCGCCAGTATTAGCCACTAGTGACGTAGGAGTTGCAATGGGCGGATTGGGAAGCGATGTTGCTATTGAAACTGCCGACGTGATTATACAAACCGATCAGCCTTCAAAAATTGCAACCGCTATAAAAATAGGTCGCTCGACCCGACATATTGTTTGGCAAAATATAGCCTTGGCATTTATAGTAAAAGCAATCGTAATGGCATTAGGTGCCGGTGGATTGGCAACCATGTGGGAAGCAGTTTTTGCCGATGTTGGGGTGGCATTATTAGCAATTTTAAATGCTGTTCGGCTTCAGAAAATGTCTTGGAAGTAATATTTCAGCAAAAAAGTGTTAAGCTTATCCCAAATAGGCGGATTTATTGGGGATTCTTCTTCATTTAGGCATTTATCCCTTAGTTTTGCAGCTTGATAAACAATTGATAATTAGATAAATCAAATTTATGAGTACAGTAAAGGAAAAAGACACAGTAAGAGTACATTACACAGGTAAGCTGGAAGACGGTCAAGTTTTTGACAGTTCGTTGGAAAGAGAACCTTTAGAGATTACTTTGGGACAAGGTATGCTTATTCCAGGTTTTGAAAAAGGGCTTGTTGATATGAAAGTGAACGAGAAAAAAACAGTGAATGTTCCTAAAGAAGAAGCCTACGGTGATGTTCAAAAAGAGCTTTTCCAAGAAGTTTCTAAAGAAAACCTTCCTGAAGAAATTAAACCAGAAGTTGGAATGGGCCTTATGGCTAAAAACCCTGATGGTTCTGAGCGTCAGTTACGTGTAGCTGAAGTGAAAGAAGATAGCATTGTTGTAGATGCGAATCACCCACTTGCAGGTAAAGATTTGACATTCGATCTTGAAGTTGTTGAGATAAAATAACTTTTAGACTACTATATATTGAAAAACCCGGACATAACGTCCGGTTTTTTTATGTTTTAAAATGAAGTTTATAATTCAATAATCACATCCTTCATATCTTTTCGCACTTTCTTTTCTTTAGCCATAAAGTCGGTTTCATCCCGATACCCTACTGGAAGCAACAAAACGGAAGTCAGTCCTTTTTCTTTTAGGCCCAAAATACGGTCATATTCTGTTGGATTAAAGCCTTCCATTGGGCAGGCATCAATATTCGTTGCGGCACATACGGTAAGTAAATTTCCCAAAGCTAAATACGCTTGGTTGGTAGCCCAGGTTCGTATTTCATCGGAAGATTGCTCTTCAAACGAATCCAATAAAAATTCTTCAAACGGCTTTAATATTTCATCTGGTGTGTTGCGTATGGTTTTTACCCTTTTAAAATATTTCTGAATATACTCAGGGCTTAATTTTTCTTCCACGCAAAAAACTAGCAAATGAGAGGCGTCAACTACTTGATGTTGGTCCCAACTATGTGGCAGTAACTTTTTACGTTTATCTTTATCTTTTACAATTACAAGCGTTACCGGTTGCAAGCCATACGAGGTTGCCGTTAAATTAAAGGCTTCTTTGAGTTGCTCTAGTGTTTTCTTCGGAAGGATCTTTTCTGAATTAAACTTTTTAGTCGCATATCGCCATTTTAATCGATCAATGATATCTGTTGCCATAAATGAAGTTACCTTTGTACTGCAAAAGTAACAATAGCTAGCCAAAATCTACCAAACCAAACGATAACTAAACACAATACCTCTAAAAACCCTTTCTATGCCTGAATTACAAGCCCTAATTGAAAAAAGCGAAACCCGAATTTGTAAAGCCGTATTCCCCAACACCACCAATCATTACGACACTCTATTTGGCGGAACCGCCCTTCAGCTAATGGATGAAGCTTCTTTTATTTGTGCTACCCGTTTTTCGCGTAAACGTGTCGTAACCGTTTCTACCGATAAAATAGACTTTACGACACCTATCCCACAAGGTACCATCGTGGAATTAATCGCCCGGGTTGATTCCGTAGGAAAAACGAGCTGTGTGGTAAAAGTGGATATTTTTATGGAAGATATGTATAGCTATCAACGAGATAAAGCCGTGACAGGATTCTTTACATTCGTTGCCGTTGGGTTTGATAAAAAGCCGATTGCGATTATTGACAATTAATTTTAAAAAAGCCTTTTGAGAATAAAAAAAGGATGTTATATTTGCACTCGCATTTGGGGAATACCCAATGAGACACTTGGAGAAATGGCAGAGTGGTCGAATGCGGCAGTCTTGAAAACTGTTGAGGGTCACACCTCCGGGGGTTCGAATCCCTCTTTCTCCGCACAAAAGCCCGTAAACGCAATGTTTACGGGCTTTTTCATTTTTTGGGGCATATTGGTGCACACATTTTTTCTAAGTTATTATTCAACTTAAATAACTAACTGATAATCCTCAAGTAAATAAGTTTTCACTAGTGCTGAAAACAAAGCAGTTTTCAAGTATTTCCAAAATATGAATACGATATAAAAGTCGTGAAAAATTGCAACCTGATTTATATCATAATCTAAGCTATCTCTATGACGTAATTTTGCCTCATAATTAAAACTTAGAATTATGACCTTGTACGCAAAATTAAATCAGGACTTTTCAAAAAATTATATGGCAAATTCTACCTTGGGAATCATTCTTTCCACATGTATTGGTTCAATTGCCGTGATGACTTCTTTAATGAACGGAAACGGAATTCTTGAAATGATTCTTGTTTTTGTAAGTGTAGCTACTTGTAGTATTCACAATGCCTCTATCCTTACGCTACAAAAAGCGGAATTGGTATTCAATTTATTAATGGCTAGCATACTCATTAACACACTAATAATTCTGGGCAACGGACTACTCTAAACAAAAAAACCACAATGTCTTCTTTAGTTTCAAAATATAATGTTGCAGGACCAAGATATACAAGCTATCCAACTGTCCCTTACTGGAAAAATGAATCATTTTCACCTAAAGAGTGGGAAAAGACCTTGCAGAAAAGTTTTAAAGAGAGCAATGCTGCTGAAGGAGTAAGCCTTTACATTCATTTACCTTTTTGTGAAAGCCTATGTACTTTTTGTGGTTGCAACAAACGTATTACAAAAAACCACGGTGTTGAGACTCCATACTTGCAATCGGTTTTAAAAGAATGGAAGTTGTATCGACAACTTTTTAATGAAAAACCCATGATAAAAGAGTTGCACTTGGGAGGAGGGACACCTACTTTTTTTTCTGCTGAAAATTTAAAGACATTGCTCGACGGAATTTTTGAACATTCCATTAAAGCCGAAAAAGCAGAACTAAGTTTTGAAGGTCACCCAAATAATACCACCGAAGCACATTTACACATGCTTGCCTCACTAGGGTTTAACCGGGTAAGCTTTGGAGTGCAGGATTATAATGAAACGGTACAAAAAGCCATTCACCGTATCCAGCCCTTCGAGAACGTGAAAAAAGCGACAGAAAACTCAAGAAAAGCTGGGTACACCTCTGTGGGCCACGATATTATTTTTGGACTCCCATTTCAGAAAAAAGAGCACATTATTCACACCATTGAACGTACCAAAGAACTTATGCCAGACCGCATTGCTTTTTACAGCTATGCACATGTCCCTTGGATAAAAGGTAACGGTCAACGTGGTTTTAAGGACGAAGACCTTCCTTCTGCTTCAGAGAAAAGGGAGCAATACCAAATTGGCAAAAAAATGTTGCTTGAAGCTGGTTACGTAGAAATAGGAATGGACCATTTCGCCTTAAAAACCGATAGCCTCTACAAAGCTGTTAAAACCAAAACCATACACCGTAATTTTATGGGCTATACATCATCAAAAACACAGGCTATGATAGGGCTGGGCGTTTCGTCCATTAGTGATAGTTGGTACAGTTTTGCTCAAAATATAAAAACCGTAGAAGAATACCAACAAATTGTAGATGAAGGAAAAATACCTGTGTATCGCGGTCATATTCTTACTGAAGAAGATTTAACCATAAGAAAGCATATTCTAAACCTAATGTGCAAATTAAAAACCTCTTGGAACACTACAGAGGGTTGGTTTACAGAACTTCCGGATATTTTGATAAACCTAAAAGAAATGGAAACGGATGGCCTAATTGAAATTGAAAGCAATGCGCTTTATATTACCGAAAAAGGGCGCCCGTTTGTTCGGAATGTGTGTATGGCTTTCGATCTATTATTGCAACGAAAACAACCTGAAACACAATTATTTTCAATGACTGTATAACATTAAAAACTAATAATTATGAGTATAACAGAAGAAAAAACAATAGCCGATATTGTTGCCGAAAACATTAAAACCTCTCACATATTCAAAAAATACGGAATCGATTTTTGCTGTGGTGGTGGGGTAACAGTACAAAAAGCTTGTGAAAAGAAAGGCATAGACTATGTAGCTATAGCTGAAGAACTTCGCCATTTTGATATAGAAGTTGAAGAAAATTACGATTATATTAATTGGCCGCTCGATGTATTGGTAGACCATATCGTTTCCGTTCATCATTTATATGTAGAGGAAAATATCCCTTTACTGCTTCAATACGCAGAAAAAGTGGCAAAAGTACACGGTCATCATTATTCTGAATTAATACAAATTCGTGAACTCTTCATTGAACTTTCTAAAGAACTTTCTGCACATATGAAAAAGGAAGAATTGATTCTTTTTCCATTCATTAAAAAAATGACACTTGCCGAAAAAGCGGGAATACCGCTAGATGTTCCACATTTTAGAACCGTAGAGAATCCTATCGCAATGATGGAAGATGAACACGAAAATGCCGGTGACATTTGTAAGGAGATTGCAAAACTCACTAATAATTACACGCCACCAGAAAATGCTTGTAATACATTTAGGGCTTTATATGATAAGCTGGAAGAGTTTGAACAAGATTTACATACCCACATCCATTTAGAAAACAACATTTTGCATCCTAAAGCATTAAAATTGGAAAAAGAATTAAGGGATTAAGTAGAAGCTTGACAAGCTTACACTTAAAGTTTGGTTTAGTAGAAAAGGGAAGTTGAAAATAATTCAACTTTCCTTTTAGTTTTTTAACGGCTAAATGACCAAACAGTGATTATTATCCTCCAAAAGAACAAAGATATTATTAAGCTTGCTCAACCTCACTTTTTGTTGTGCTTATTGGTCGTTCGTTTTTATTAGGCTCGTCATTTTTTTTAGGCTTGTTGTGCACCATCCCCTTTTTACCTTTACCCTTTTTATTTACAAGTTTTACTACAGTGAAAATAACGGCAAGAAGTACCAAACCACCAAGGATAGTGAGTATTAAACCGCTATCGTTCCAAGCATTTATAAAAATTGCTGTTTTCATAATTGAATGTTTTAAATTACTTTTTTTTATCGCTATTTACCATATTGAAAACAAGAGCAACAAGAACGACACAAACAACTCCAAAAACTACGATAATCGCTGTTCCCATTCCCCAATCTACTAACGGTATGACTGTATTTAACATAATTAAAATTTTTATTGATTAGTATTTATTTCAGTGTTCATGTTTTCTGAAACAACATGACAATTATAATTTGCGTTTACCATTTCCACAGCTGGCTTTGGTGATATATACGGGATTCCCAAGCCCAATCCCCTAATAATGAACAAACAGCCAATAAGCACAACAAATACTGGTATAGCTTTGCGAATGCGCTGTCTAACCTGTACATTCAAGAAATTTCCCAAATAAATCGCACTGGTCATTAGCGGGATGGTGCCTAGTCCAAAAATTGCCATATACAAACTTCCTTGTAGTGCATTTCCGGAAGCAATGGCACCAAAAACAGCCATATAGACCAGGCCACATGGTAAAAACCCATTTAAGAATCCGATAGTTAAAAATGTATCGGGTGTTTTCTTTTTTAATGCGGTTCCCAATTCACTTTTTACTTTTGAAATAACCTTGAACAGCGGTTTTGAAAAATTATATTTCTGAAACGTTCTATACGGAAGCAAAACAACGATAACCATTAAAATACCTATCGCAATGGTTAATTGTTGTTGCATACCAAACAGGTAAAAGCTTTTGCCCAACAAACCAAACAAAAGTCCGATTATCGAGTATGCGAAAATTCTACCAGAGTGATAAAGGAATATTTGTCCTGCCTTTTTCACTGGTTTTTTATGATCTACTGGTAATAAAAATGCAATGGGACCGCACATTCCCACACAGTGGAAACTTCCTAATAAGCCAAATATGAGTGCTGATACTAGCATTTTTATTTATTAATTAAAACCTATCTTATTTGGGTAAAAAGGTTTTTAATAGACTATTTCATCTTTATACAAATACTTTTTCCCTTCGTAATCCCAGGTAATATTTATGTTCCAACGACCGCCCAACAATCGCTTGTTAGGTATGAGCAAATTTGAACCAGAGAATTTCAACGGAAGTTGAAAGTCCAGTTTTTTGTTGGACGGTCTGTACAGGAACACAGTCCCCGAAACGTTTTCAGGGTTTATTTCTTTTGGAAAGGAAAGTAGCCAACCTTCATCGGTTTTCTTTCCTTTTATTTTCTCGGTCAATAATTTTAAATTTTCTTCGGCATCTATTTCTTGTTGAAATGCGAGTTCTTTTTTATAATACTCTTCCACTACCAAATCGTAACTGTATTTATCGTTGGTACTCATTTTTATCACAAAAAACATGATAAAACAAATAAAGGCTGCGATACCAATTACAATTCCTGTTCCCCAATTTATTTTCATAATACGTGCCCGTAAACCGGGTGTTTTTTTATTAAACTCAATATGTTTTAGGATAGCACTGTTTTATCAATGCTTTGCCTTGACAATTTATATTACTTATAACTTCTTGGCCCTAAAAAGGCTGCCGTAGTGGTTTCTATCAACTCGTCACCACTATATACGCCTATTTTCACTTTATCTTTGTCGCCATTAAGAGCACTAGCATTTATTTCTATAAAAAGTGTACCCTCTGCCAAGCCTTGTTTTGGAACCTGAAATTCATCTTGGGTTACCAATTTGACAGTTCCCTTATGGGAAAGCAATTTAAAATGAACATCGTTAACTTCTTCAGTTGTTTTGTTGATCAATTTGAAAGTGAATACGTTGCTAATAATATTATTGTCTTTATGTTCATACAATTGCCCAGGAAGTCTCAATACTCTTGCTTCTACATCATTTCTAAGAAAAAGCATACCTACCAAGACGCCAATTAAAATTAACAACACGGCAGTGTACCCTTTTAACCTAGGGGTAAATTTAAATTTTGTTTTCTTTTCAATATTTTCTTCACTTGCATAGCGAATTAATCCTTTTGGTAAATTTACCGCTTCCATAATACTGTCGCAGGCATCAATACATGCGGTACAGTTTACACATTCCAGTTGGGTACCATTACGGATATCGATACCCGTTGGACACACGTGAACGCATTGGAAACAATCTATGCAGTCCCCTTTTCCAGAAGTTTCCCGGTCTTCTTTTTTATTGAATTTTGCTCTTCCTTTTTCCTTTTCACCCCGTTTATGGTCATAAGCAACAACAATACTTTTATTATCCAAAAGAACCCCTTGCAACCTGCCATAAGGACAAGCTATGATGCAAACTTGCTCTCTAAACCAAGCAAATACAAAATAAAACACACCCGTAAAGATTGTTAGGGAAATAAGGGTGTTCCAGTTTTCTGTTGGGCCTTCCTGAATGTATTCCAATAACTTATCACTTCCTATTAAATATGCTAAAAAAACATTTGCAATTAAAAATGAAATGATAAAAAAGATAAACCACTTTAATCCTTTTTTTCTAATCTTTTCAGCATTCCAAACTTGTTTATCCAACCGAATTTGTTTCCCCCTATCCCCTTCAATGGCATATTCAATTCGTCTAAAAACCATTTCAAGAAAAATGGTCTGTGGACAGATCCATCCACAAAAAATCCGCCCGAAAGCAACAGTAAAAAGGATAATAAAAACTACCCCAATGAGCATAGAAATAACAAAAAGGTGAAAATCTTGTGGCCAAAACGGAAACCCGAAAATATTGAATTTCCTTTCCAATACATTAAACAAAAGAAACTGGTTGCCATTTATTTTTATAAATGGTGCGGCAAACAAAAAAGCCAACAAAAAATAGCTTACATATTTACGGTACTCATATAACTTGCCCGAAGGCTTTTTGGGGTACACCCAAGAGCGTTTTCCTTCTTTATCGATTGTACCGATACTGTCCCTAAATGATTCGTCTTTTGGAGCTTCCAATATTTTTGTTTTTTATGACACCTACAAGATTTATTAAAACCCTGTAGGTATTTTTGGATATATAAAACCTGCTATTCTTTTACAACATCTCCCGTTACAGGCTGGTCCTCAATCTTCATTTGAATTTTAGTAGAATCGATTATTTTCACTTCAACTTCTTCCACTGGAGCATTAGGGTCTATCCAAAGGTCCCCTTCGGGCTCTTTTGGGTCTACAGGTGTAGTACCATGTAAACTTAAAACGTAACTTGACACCTGTGCCATTTCACTGGGTTTTAAATCGGTTTTCCAAGCTACCATCCCTTTACCGTCTCGTCCCCCTTCTGAAACTGTATTAAACACGTTTTTTATTCCACCGCCCAAAATCCAATAATCATCTGTTAGGTTGGGACCAATTCCACCTCCACCATCTACTTTATGGCAAGCAATACAATTAGCTTCAAAGACAGTTTTTCCGGCTGCAATGTCTTGTTTTCCTGTTAGTAATTCTACCGTATTTACATCTATTAAATCTTTAGCGGTCTTTTTGTATTCTTCTATCTCTGCCCTAGCTTCGGCTACGGCAATTTCATATTCTTGATCTTGATCAATCCCATCAAAAATATGATACCGTACCATATAGACCACTGCAAATATTATGGTTGCATAGAACATATATACCCACCAAGGTGGCAAGGTGTTGTCCAGCTCGCGGATACCATCGTAATTGTGATCCAGGACAATTTCTTCTTCTTTTTCCAATGGTTTTTTTGCCAGTAACTTTTTATAGGTATTTTTAAACCAGTTGTTTTCTTTTCTTTGTTCTTCAGCTGCTAAAAATTTTGCTTGCGCTTCTTCATTCAATCCCCTAAACAGAATACTTTTTAATGTTTCTGAAATAACTTCAATAGCAATGGCAAAAACGAAGACCAAGCCCAAGACCGCCCAAATAACCGGATATTTAACAATGGCCCAGGTATCACCAGATTCCACTGTAAATTCCAGTAGGAAAAATGCGAGGACCATAAAGCCTATAATTCGTAAATAAGATGCTGTTGTTTTCATAATGGCTAGTTATTTTTTACCGTTTTTAGCACTGTCTCCAGGCAATTCCAACGGAAGGTTGCTTACTTCTTTTATGTGCTCTTTTTTTGCTGTGAAGACCCACCAAAACAGGGCAACAAAAAAGATGAAAAATATGAGCAGGGAAATAATGGGGTATATTGAAACCCCATCAATACTTTCTAGATTTCCTTTGATGAATTTTAACATAATTAGTCGTTTTGGGCTGAAGCTTCCTCAGCTGTTTTTACTTTAATATCTGTACCTAAGCGTTGTAGGTATGCTATTATAGCTACAATTTCCCTATCACGCATTTCAACAAAATCTTCTCCATTTTCTTCTGCATATTGTTTGTCCGCTTCATACGTTTTGGCAAAATCTGGGTCGCTATAAAGGTTCTTTTCTATTTTGGTACCTTGTTCCATCATGGATTGTTGAGCATTAGCTATTTCTTCTTCAGTATAAGGTACACCCAAGGTTACCATAGCTTCCATTTTGGTTTCGGTATTGCTTTTATCCAGTTCGGCATTGATAAGCCATTTGTACGAAGGCATAATGGAACCGGAAGATGTACTCTGTGGATCATACATATGGTTTAAGTGCCAATTGTCACTATACTTTCCACCCACACGCAAGAGGTCGGGGCCTGTACGTTTACTTCCCCATAGGAATGGGTGATCGTACACATATTCACCGCTTTTTGAGTATTCGCCATATCGTTCCACTTCACTACGGAATGGACGCACCATTTGTGAATGGCAGGAAACACAACCTTCACGAATGTAAATATCTCGACCTTCCAATTCTAATGGTGAATATGGTTTTACACTTGAAATTACAGGTACATAATCATCCACTAAAAGAGATGGTATTATTTGCACTGCACCTCCAATTAATATGGCTATAGTGGCAAAAATAGTTAGTTTTACTGGTCTTCTTTCCAACCACGTGTGATACCCTTCTTTGGCTGTACGATGTTTAGTTACTTTTTGTAATGGCGCTGCTTCTGCCAGCTCATCGGTTACTTTACTTCCTTTACGAGCGGTCATTATAATATTGTAAAGCGCTATGAAAGCTCCGATGATAAATAGACTTCCTCCAATAGCACGCATCCAATACATAGGTATGATTTCGGCTACGGTTTCCAAGAAGTTTCCGTAAGTAAGGGTTCCGTCTGGGTTAAATTGTTTCCACATAGAAGCTTGAACAAATCCAGCAACATACATTGGCAATGCATACATTATAATACCCAATGTACCTACCCAAAAATGCGTATTGGCTAGCTTAATGGAATATAGTTTCGTTTTAAAAAGCCTAGGCACCAACCAATACACCATCCCAAAAGTTAAGAAACCATTCCAAGCTAACGCACCTACGTGAACGTGAGCAATGATCCAGTCGCTAAAGTGCGCAATGGCATTTACGTTTTTAAGTGAAAGCATTGGACCCTCGAACGTTGCCATACCATAACCGGTTATGGCCACTACCATAAATTTTAAAACTGGGTCGGTACGTACTTTGTCCCAAGCTCCCCTTAGCGTCAACAGTCCATTAATCATACCTCCCCAAGATGGAGCAATTAACATAACAGAAAAAGCAACACCTAAATTCTGCGCCCAATCTGGTAATGATGAATACAATAAGTGGTGAGGACCTGCCCAAATATAAATGAATATTAATGACCAAAAGTGAACAATGGACAGCTTATAGGAATATACTGGACGGTTGGCAGCCTTTGGTACAAAATAATACATTAAGCCCAAAAAGGGAGTGGTTAAGAAAAACGCCACGGCGTTGTGTCCGTACCACCATTGTACCAAAGCATCTTGCACACCGGCATAAAATGAATAACTTTTTAATGCACTAACTGGCAATTCAATACTATTAACAATATGCAATACAGCAACCGTAACAAAAGTCGCCAGGTAAAACCATATTGCAACGTATAAGTGACGCTGTCTCCTTTTTAAGATAGTACCGATTAAGTTGGCCCCAAATGCCACCCAAATTAAGGCAATGGCAATATCGAAAGGCCACTCTAATTCGGCATACTCCTTTGAAGTGGTATAACCTAACGGAAGTGTAATTGCGGCTCCAACAATAATAGCTTGCCAGCCCCAAAAGTTTAGGTTACTTAGCCAATCTTTCCACATCCTGGCTTTTAATAATCGTTGTGTGGAATAGTAAACACCGGCAAAAATGGCATTCCCCACAAAAGCGAAAATTACGGCGTTTGTATGCAAGGGCCGTAACCGACCAAAACTTAACCAGGAAATTCCATCGGTAACATTAGGAAATAAAAACATAAAGGCTAGTAAGAGTCCTATACTCATACCAACAATACCCCAAAACATAGTGGCATTGACAAACTTTTTTACGATTTTGTTATCGTAATAAAACTGTTCTGTTTGCATAATAGTTAGTGTTTCTTCCCGCATTTCGCGAGATTTTTAAATATTTGAATTGACTTTGTTTTCTTTTGTTTTTGATATGGAAGGTTCTTCTTTTACAAGTTCATCTTCAAACAACATGCGAACTGAAGGTGTATACGTATCATCATACTGCCCCTTTTTTACCGAAATAATGAAAGCGATAAAAAAAACGATAGCAACTAGAACACTTATGCTCAATAACACGTAAATAATACTCATACCTAATCTTAATTATGGTGTAAAACTACTTTTGGAACGATAAAAAAAATATGACATTCGTCAGCTTTGCTTATTTATATTCATTCTTAATTTTCTACTGATATATTGGGTAAAAAGGGTAGTAAATACCACAATGCTTATACTACTTAAGGGCATTAAAATAGCCGCAATAACGGGTTTTAAATGCCCCGTAACCGCAAAAGAAAGTCCAACTAAATTATACAGTAACGAAAGCAAAAAAGCCCATTTAATAATCTTGATACTTTTCTGTGAAAGGGTGATATACTGCACCAAATTTTTAAAGACCGAAGCATCCAAAATACCGTCACAGGCAGGTGAAAAAACATTTATGTTTTCTGAAATAACAACTCCCACATCACTCTGTTTTAAAGCTCCAGCATCGTTTAGACCATCACCAATCATCATTACGGTTTTACCAGATTGTTGGCATTTTTTTATAAATTCAAGTTTATTTCCTGGTTTTTGATTGAAAATAAGCTCTGTTCCGCTGGGTAGTAATCTTTCCAATCGTTCACGTTCCCCATCATTATCCCCAGAAAGAACTGTGATTTCTTTATTTTTACTCAATTCTTCAAAAACCTCAGCAACCCCATATCTGTATTCATTTTCGAAAACATAGCAGCCTTTATATTCCTCGTTACTACTAATATGAACTGTTGTTTTCTTGTGTTCTTCTGAAAGTTGTTGTTGTTTTTCAGAAGTATTTTTCACGTAAGTGAAGGAACCTACTTTTATAGTTGCATTATTTGCCTCAGCAAACATCCCCTTCCCTACTTCTTCTTCAAATTGGTCAAGGGTATGAATGCTATGTTTATCCAAGATATCGTATAAAGAACGGCTTAGAGGATGGTTAGACGCACGCAAGGTGCTTGTTAATAGTTGTTTTTCTTGCTTTGTGAGTTCAATTCCTTCATAGGTGATTGTATTTTTTCGGTTTGTGGTGAGCGTTCCGGTTTTATCAAATACCACCATATCCACTTTTGCCATTTGTTCAATTATGGAAGCTTCTTTCAAATAAAATTTATTTTTTCCGAAAATGCGCAACATATTCCCCAACGTAAAAGGCGCGGCCAAAGCAATTGCACAAGGGCAAGCTACGATCAAGACCGCGGTAAATACATTAAATGCTTTTGAAGGATCTACCACCAGCCAAAATAAAGTAGAAACAAAGGCGATACTCAATACCGCCACCGTAAACCGTTTGCTAATGCTGTCGGTCAATGATTGGAAGATTCCAGTTTTATCTTTGCTGAACACTTCATTGCTCCAAAGTTGGGTTAAATAGCTTTGTTCTACCGGTTTTAAAACTTCTACTTCCAGTATTCCGTTTTGTTGTTTTCCACCGGCATATAATTTATCGCCAGATTGTTTGGAAACGGGCTCTGCTTCGCCGGTTACAAAACTATAATCGATAAGGGCGTTTCCTTTTATTAAAATAGCATCTACAGGAAGGAGTTCGTTATTGCGAATAAGCAACCGATCGCCTTTTTGTATTTTGTAAACTTCGGCCTGTTCTTCTTTAACAGTTCCTTTTTTGTTTTTTATTAAACGTGTTACTGCAATTGGGAAATATGATTTGTAGTCCCGTTCAAAAGACAAATACGAATATGTTTTTTGCTGAAAAAACTTCCCCAATAACAAAAAGAAAATAAGACCTGTTAGACTATCAAAAAAGCCAGTGCCCCAATCCATGATAATTTCTAGCGTACTTCTTATAAAAAGTACAGCAATACCAATGGCAATAGGTACATCAATGTTTAAAATACCAGACCGTAGCCCTTTGTAAGCCGAAGTAAAGTAATCCCGACCAGAATAAAACACTACAGGTACCGAAAAGGCAAACATTAACCATCGAAACATGTTTTTAAATTGATCCAACCAAAACTCCTGTACTTCAAAATACTCTGGAAACGACAGAAACATGACGTTACCAAAAGCAAAACCCGCAACACCAAGTTTATAAATAAGGCTGCGGTCAATATGTTTTTCTTTCTTTTCTGAATTTTCAAGTGATATATAGGGTTCATAGCCAATACGACTGAGTAAAAGAACCAATTCTTTTAAAGTGGTGTTTTCAGCAGAAAAAGTGATACGAACTGTTTTTTCAGGAAAATTGACTTGTGACGTCTTCACCGCGTTGTTGAGCTTGTTTAGGTTTTCCAAAACCCAAATACAACTGCTACAATGAATGGAAGGAATTAAAAAGGAAACAATCTGTGTGGTACCATTGTCAAATTCCAATAGTTTTTCCACAATTGAGGCATTATCAAGAAAATCGAATTTCCCTTCAATTTCTTGCGGGGGAATACCTGGGTTTGCGTCCAGGTCGTAATAATACCCTAAGTCGCTTTCATGAAGAATATCAAAAACCGTTTTGCAACCGTGGCAACAAAACGTTTTTTCTTTGTGTTCGATAACAGTATCTATACACGGATCCCCACAATGGAAACAGTTTGTCATTCAATTAAAATTTGCTCATTATACCTATTGCAAAGGTGCTATTGAACGGTATTTAAAAAAATGATAATTGTCAGTTAGTGCTTATTATTTCCAAAAAGGGTCGTTGTAATCGGTCTTGGGAGTATCGTCTATATGAAGTTTTTCTATGGTTTTAAGTTGCTCAGCAGTCGCAACTTTCTGAATTTCATTGAACATAATTCGTTCTTCAAAACGTATATGCGCTTGCAACTCTTCTTCTAAAAGATGTAAAGATTTTTTGGGATCATCGGTATCTTTAAATAATTTTTCAATGCGTTTGTGTTCTTTTAAAGCTCGTTTTACCAGTTCATCTTCTTTATCTAAAATGGGGAAAATATGTTTCTCTTCAGCTTTAAAATGAGGTTTTATTTCAGTTTCAAAAAACCAATCTGCGTATTTTTTCATACGTTCCAGAGAAATATCCGCTGAAAATCCTTTTCGTATTTTCCAGGAAAACAACAGTCCAAAATGATGTTGCCGACTTAACGGTTTTAAAGCTTCGTGGCGTTTTATTGGTTTTGGTGTTTCCATTTTTTTTGTTTTTTTATCGTATGTAGAATTAGCTTTACAGAATAAAGAATTGTACAACTACTCATTCGGTATTTACTGTTTCAAAAACGATTTAACTACTTATAAATCAGCGATAAAACAATAAAGACTTGCGTTTATAGTGTCTTTTAAATT
>TARA_R100000306_G_scaffold12202_5_pt1 | contig 21821 bp, 18 predicted proteins | sample TARA_R100000306 | Tara Oceans TARA_R100000306 (sample SAMEA2620824) | marine metagenome | biome: marine biome (ENVO:00000447); feature: mesopelagic zone (ENVO:00000213); material: "saline water (ENVO:00002010), including plankton (ENVO:xxxxxxxx)" | depth 1000 m | reverse complement strand
TTCATATGCCTGTAAGCGAAAATCATTATTTTGATTATCTTCACCAATCAAATAGCCTTCAATAAACAGCCGGTCGGTAAGACTTTTGCCCACCCCTAATCGTTGAACCTGCTGCCCATCTGAATCGGTCATTCTCCATTCAATTTCACGCTCCAATGGCTGTACATAAGGCGCATAGACTTTATCGACCGGATTACCATCGGCATGACTGAGCGCCGGGAGCGTAACAATAAAAAATAAAAAACTGAGGCGTTGAAAATTAAACATGCGAAATAGCCCTTGAAAATCGTCCCGAAAGAATCACGATCAACATGAGTAACAAGCTTGTCAGATAAATTATTATCTGACTCCAGGTAGGCGTCGCTTCATACGCCATCAATGCATAAAGTAACTGACCGGGTAACGAGTGTTCACTGATAATATGAGAGCTGTCCCAGACGGGTTCTGTTGAGGCTAACCAATCTGCTTGAATAAGAAACTGAGTGGCCTGAGACATCATGCTGCTCCCTACAATCACAACCAGCACGCAGATGAATTTGGCTGCGGCTGCAGGTTTTAAAGCAATCATCAGGTGATATAAAAAAATACCGCAGCTAACCCCGATGCTTAAGCCAATTAAACTGCCTGACACGACGGATTGCAGCAAAAAATGATCACTGCGAAAGCCGGAAATATATAACATGATTTCGGCACTTTCCCGACTAATTGCCAGGATAATGGCTGCCATCATCATGCCTTTTACCAGCCGATTGGGGAGGACAATATCTCTGGAAATAAGCCATAAAAACCCCATCAGAAATACATAAATACCTATATGAATAATGGTATTGGTTATTTCCTGACCAACGCCCTCCAGCCAGTTTGATATCTCGGGTAAAAAATACGCATAAGCGCCACCGGCAATCAATCCCAGCAGAATTGCCTTGAGCAGAAAGCTACGTGCTTGCTGACTCACAGTGGTAAATGCCATGAACAGGCTTACGACCATGGCGGCTTCCAGTACTTCACGTAACACCAGAATAACGCTATTCAGCAACATGATTATTTACCGCTCTCTTTGACAATTATTCTGCCTTGGGCCGTTTTAGGAAAAAACTCACCAAAAAATGGATACGTCCCTGGCTTTAATGGGCCGACAAAAATGATCGCCTGAGTATTGCCGGGGATGACTTTTTCACGGTTAAGCTCATAACTTTCAAATTCTTCAGGAGTAGCATCTTGATTTTTGACCAGTAATTTCACCTTGGTATCAGCGGGAATCACTAGTTCATCCGGATAAAATAGATGATCTTTGATGAGGATTTCAAATACGGGTGGCGCAGCGTAACTCTTTATTGGAATCAATAGGATAGCCATGCATATAAAAAAATACTTCATCATTTATTCATCACTGCAGGAAAATCTATAATGACCTTAAGGCCTGTTTCAAATGCTGATTTGGTCAGTTTGATCTCAGCATGATGCATTTCAATAATATGTTGAACGATAGCGAGACCTAGACCACATCCGGGTAATTGGAGATCACTGTTTTCGTTCTGGTATCGATAAAACCGGTCAAAAATACGCTCATACTGGTCTGGCGGAATACCGGGACCATCATCCTCAACGGTTAATCGCACACCTTTCTCAGTGGGATGAACATGAATGACAATATGCCCCTTTGACGGTGCATATTTGTTGGCATTGTTTAGCAGGTTCTGTAACAGTGTTTCCAGGGCAAATAAATGACCATACACCTGAGCAGATTCACCAATCAATTCAATATATTGCTGACGCTTCTCAAACTGTTGATAATCTCGTGCAATAACCTCGCTGGCCAATTTGTACAGATCAATGGCTTCGGCTTTCGCTGCAATTTGCTCAGGCGCTGTCCGATACAGCATCAGGATCTGGTTGACCAGATGGCCCATCCGGTCAACAGCAGCCTGCATGAGTTGCCAATCTTCTGTGTTATCCCCGTAGGTTTGTCGAAGATTATGTAAATGTATCTGCAAGGCACTGATAGGGGTACGTAATTCATGTGCCGCATCAGCCGCAAAACGCTGTTCACGTTGAAAACTTTGGTCAAGACGCCAGAATAGTTGGTTAATAATTTTCACCAACTGACTCATTTCAATGGGCAATGGGGCCAATTCAATCGGTCTTAAATCATCAGCCTGTTTGCTGGAAAGTTGCGCAGAAAGCGTTTTCAAGGGCTTTAACCCGGTACCAATTAACCACCAGATTACTATGGCTGCCACTACGATGCCGAAAAACGCCGGTAATATGGTGGCTAAAACAATATCTTCCGCCATAGAACTGCGAACATCACTGCGTTCTCCGACGATAATCCATCGTTCAAATTGCAGATCAGGATGTACATAGTTATGCCAGCGAAAGCCTTTGAAATTGACGTCATAAAATCCTTGTTCAAATTGACTTAGCGCAATATGGGGAGCAGTTTTAGAGCGAGTTAATAATTGGCCGTTGGCATCCCAGATTTGAAAAAACAGATAATCACTGGTGGGACTTTGCGTCGAATCGACTGTATTTTGACCAATGTGAGCGGAGGCAATCAGTTCAGCGGTGTTGATTAAACGTTCATCAAACAATTGTTGTGCCGTTTCAATACTGGACTGATACCCTTTCAGTAACGACACAAACATCACCAGTACCAGAGTAGCTACTAATATCAGCAGGAGATACAGTCGGATTGATTTCATGGATTACTGATTTGATACCCTACGCCGCGGATGGTTTTAATAAAGCCTTCTGGAAGTTTTTTACGTAAATGATGAACATGTACTTCGATGGCATTACTGCCGACCTCTTCACCCCAGCTGTACAGCTTTGATTCCAGACTATCCCGGGTCTGTACACGACCAACATTCTCCATTAAGATTTTCAGCAACATAAATTCACGTCGCGGTAATTCCACCAACGCATCATCCACTTTTAACTGCATGGCTTTGCTGTCCAGACTGACGGAACCGATTTGTAATGCAGCGTGTTGCTGACTGCTCAATCGGCGTTCGAACACTCTTAATCTGGCCAGCAGTTCATCAATATCAAACGGTTTAGCCAGATAATCGTCGGCACCGGCATCCAGTCCGATGACGCGATCATTAATACTGCCACGAGCCGTTAATACTAATATAGGTACTGTAGCATTGTGCTTTCGGATCTCTGCCAGCACGTCGGTGCCATCCATATCGGGCAGTCCCAGATCCAGAATTACCATATCAGGCGGTGTAGTTTTGATGCTGTTAATCGCCTGACGACCAAGACTTAAATGATTTACCGTAAACCGGTCATGCCGCAGCGACCGCATAAGACCTTGCGCCAATGACAGATCATCTTCAATTAACAGTATTTGCATGCGTTTGGTTATTCATATGTTTGTTGACTTCTGCCAATGCCTTATCAATTTCCATTAAACGGCCTTTATCAGCCAGTGGTCTATCTGCTCTGGGTGCCGCCTTTTTCGCGAATAACAGATAAGACTCCGCTTTTTTATATTGTTTTTTATCTACTAAAAACAAAGCATAAAAATAATTACTATCAATGCCTTGTGGATTTAATCTCAATGCATTTTTTAATAGCTTTTCTGCGGTAGCCTTATCACCGAACCCCAATGGCCAACCTGGGACCTTATAATACAGTGTCCCTAATGTAGTATAGGCTGAACCATTCAATGCCTGATCATCAATTTCAATGGCTTTTTCCAGATCCGCTTTGGCTGTTTTTGCCATGGATAATGCACCAAGGCCGCCTTTAATACCGGCATAACTGGCATAAATAATTCCCCGCCAGATTAATACATCCGGTTGATCAGGTGAGAGTTTTTTTATCTCATCCGCCTTTGCAGTTAATGATTCAAACGCCTCTATCTGTTGTTTGTCAGTTAACTCATAATTGGCATGTTCCCAGGCGGATTGCAATTGCAATGCTTCAGGCGATATTGCCTGAGCCGATAGACTGAAAACAAATAATCCCAGACTATAGAATAAAACAAATACTTTTTTCATTTTGCTGCTCCTGTCCAATAACGCTGAATCAGCGGAAGTTTTTTGGCTAGGCCTTGATCCACCCAGCGACTATTGATTGAATTCAACCAACCGAATAAACGTTCGGGCCAGCCTAAGAACTGTTCACTACGTTGTGTTTTCTGATAAAAATCGACGAACTGACTTGCCACGTTTTCAACACTATCACTATGATTTCCAAGTGCTTTATTCATTGCAGTCACGTTGTCATCGTTCATTGCTGTAGTAATGGTGCGGGGCGCAAATAAACGTACAGTGATAGGCGTATCGGCTAACTCTCGACGCATTGCTTCCGTAAAGCCTCGCAGACCAAATTTGCAGGCACTATAAACACTGAATCCCGGAAACCCGAGTCGGCTGAATGCCGAACCGATATTGATGATCTGGGCTTTATCTGCTTTTCCCAGTAATGGGAGTAGTAAGCGTGTTAATTCGATAGGTACCATTAAGTTGGTGATGAGCATCTTCTGAATGCTGCTTTCATTCATCTCTTTGAGTGGACCGAAATGATTGCTGGCCGCATTATTAATTAATGCATTAATACCTCTGGGAAACTGTTGGCAATACGAAAGCACTGCCTGACGGCCTTCACTTGTCGTTAAATCACTGGCAATGCAGTGATGTTGACCACCTAATGTACGATTAAGCTGTTCCAGTTGAACATGATTCCGACCACACAACACCAATAAAAAACCTTGAGCAGACAAGACTTTAGCCAGTGCAGATCCCAGTCCACCGGTGGCACCGGTTAAAACGATAGTGTTGGACGATGAATTCAGGGGCGTATTCATACTGTAAGGCTCCGAAAAATATCGCCATACAAACGATAGAACATTTTGCTACTGTGAATGATCAGTTGTTGTGCCTCTGGATCGTCAATCCGGTTCATCAAAGCTTCAAAAAATTTCACATGCTCCTGATCCAAAGCGCCATGTGAACGTAGATAACTAAAGGCTTTATCAGGCAAAAACAACGCATTTTGAATCGCTGTCGCGGCATTATCTGCGGTGGCAATACTGGTGCCCTCAAGTACATGAACCATGCCAAAAAAACCCAGTGGATTGACGCGGAAAACCGTATCGTAGGCATAGGCCACCATCAGCTCGGTGGCAGAATTTGGACGACTGTTTCGCACCAATTCTTTATCATGACCGCATGCAGCGATATCATTCAGAATCCACTCTTGATGCCCCAGCTCTTCTTCGATATATTCCGCAACAGCTTCCCGTAACCACTCATACTGTTCTGGCAATTGTGAGCCAACGGCCATCAGCAATGGAACGGTATGTTTAACGTGATGATAAGCCTGCGTTAGAAAAGCTATATAAAGATCCAGCGTCACTTCACCCCGCATCGCCTGATTAATAATTGGGGCAGAAAATAAGTGTTGTCGCTCAACGTCTGTCTGCTGGCAGAGTGTGTCAAAAAATCCCATACTGTGACTCCTGATAGATAGCTTCCAAATCATGCTGAAAAAAAGTAAAAATTCGATCGCGTTTTGGTCGACCATTGGCTGTGAGTAGTCCAGCTTTTGCTGTTAACGGCTGTTCAAGACGCTGCCATTTGGTAATTTGTGCGTAGACTGGAAGCTTTTTATTAACGTGTGATAGCCAGTTTTCCAATGCGGCATCGTTTAAATGGGTATAAATTAATGCGGTGCAATACGGTTTAGCATCACCAAACAAAATACATTGCAAAATCCCAGGACGAGCAAGTACTTCGCTTTCTACCCATTCGGGATTTATATTTCTACCGTAACTCGAAATGAGCAGCTGTTTTTTACGTCCCTGGATGACTAAGAATCCATCCTGATCCAGATAGCCCATATCGCCGGTGGAAACAGTATTTTGATGTGATAGGTCCGTGCCGATATAGCCCAGAAAAGTATTACCCGACACCATTATTTCACCCTTTTCAATTTGGATATCTACATGGGGTAATACCTTTCCGGCTGTTCCAGGATTGTCTTGTACTGGCGTATTGAGACTGACCACTGAACTACATTCAGACAAGCCATATCCTTCATATACTGGGAGACCAATCTGACGAGCACGTTCAATCATTTCGCTGGCGACGCGACTTCCCCCTACCGCAATAAATTGCAAGGATTCAGGTGGCTGCCATCCCTGTTCAGCGGCGATTAGTAAAGCCGACAATAATTCTGGAACCAGAATCAGACTTTCTGGTTGATAATGCGAAATGGTGGTTAATAACTGAAAAATGTTGCCTGACAGACTGCCGGAAAAACCGGTTTTCTCCATGCCAAGTAATATAATCTCTCCACCACTTAATAAAGGTGTGTAAAGCCCAGCAATATTTTCCAGTAATGTGCTTAATGGAAGTAAGGCCAGATGCCGAACATTTTCCATTTTCAGCACGCTTAATAAACTCTGACTGACTTGGTATTGATTGTCGTTACTCAGGCACACCCCTTTTGGGTCGGCTGTTGATCCTGAAGTAAATGTAATTTTTGCCGTGCCAGGAGGCAATGCGATGACTGAGATATTTCGGCAGGCTGTAAAGGTCAACATCAAACTTTTTACAAAGTGACTTTCACCCAGAAACTCATCATCAATCATTAATGGACGATCATGAATCAGCCCAATAGCCCCCGCACTCTGTAGTGCATGTTGCAGTTGATCTGGGGTAAAAAATAATGGCAATGGCAATAAAATGATTCCGGCGCGCTGTGCTGCCAGATCCATAATCAACCATTGCACGCTGTTATCAGCCAGTAAACCAATAACCTGATGTTGATATTCCATTAATTCGGTTGCGACCGCTTCAACCTGCTGCATCACCTGTTGACGTGTTCGTTGCTGAACGTCATCTAGCACACAAATGTTGTCTGGCTGTTCAATGGCTAGTTTTTCAAAGGATTGTAAAATTTTGCTGTTCATTGACGAATTATCCTCGCCGTGCTTTCCACAAAATCCTGATGGGTTTCCAGTAACGATTGAATCACCTGATGTTGGCGCAGGTGTGCAATAGCTGTCGCAAGATGACCAGCCAATACCATCGGTTGATGTTGGTAATAACTGCCCCACTGTTGAGTTTTATCAATCAAACGCTGGGGATCAGCTTCACCTAACATGATGGTTGAGAGCTGGAGTCGAGAAATCAGATGCCTGACCTGGCGGGTTGCAGTGAATACCACCCACTGATAGTTAGCCTTATCCAATACGGCGGCCAGTAAAATAAATAATAATGGACTACCACTATTAAAACTGGCTGCCAAATTACCTATTTCGACCATGTCCGACCGTTGGGTGTGGACACCATACAACTTCAGGGTGTGTTCAACTGGCTGCGAAAGATATTGTTCCAGAAATAATGGGTGCTGCTGAACCGGTTGAAAACCAATGGCAGAGTCAATCTCACCTTCCATATGACTGGCGAGAAAGTACGGCAAAAAATGGCAGATTTCCGCTCCGAAAGCATCATTAAACCGCTCACTGATAAATGACTGAACAGCCGGTTTATCAATTGATTGATTATCTATGAACGAAAGTGATTTATGTGGAAACAACAAACGTTGTTGCCAATGCTTTGCAGTCTTCAGTGTCGTATTATTTAATATGGTTGCTTCCATAAATCATCTCCAGATGTTTATGGTTGCCTAGCATAAAGCCGGATACTTAAGAAAAGCTTAAGCTGCTTTTAAATCTAACAGTGATAAAAAAAAGCCTGAAACTATCTGACAGATAATTTCAGGTCGGTTATTTATTTCCAGACTGTTTTTACTGTATTAAATTGGGCATATCGTAACGTTGTTCCCGATACAGCCATGAGGGTAATAGCACATGTGCCAACGCTTTTCGTTCATCTTCTGCAGCGGCAGGCCCGATGATTTTCAATTGCCGGGTACTCGGTGAATAATATCCTTCAAGCGCCGTATTTTGCGGCCTGAGAACAGTGACTTTCTCACCCTGCATCAAGGCGTAATAGTCGGCAAATTGCATCAAAGCCCGGCCGCTCGACTGCTGCTCTCTTTCCAGACTTAAATCACGGCCAATCATCGGGGTTTCCGCACTTATTCCCATTAAGGATAACAAGGTAGGCGGCATATCAATCTGACTGGCAACTGTGGGTATGCTCCGTGGCTGGATATCCGCGCCTAAAATTAGCCCTGGGATCTGAAAGCGCTCTATCGGCACTAAAGCATCACCAAACACATTCAAGTCATGATCGGCAATCACCAGAAATAGGGTATCTTTCCAGTAATCGCTTTGCATAGCCTTATCAAAAAACTGGCCCAACGCATAATCAGCATATTTCACTGTATTGGTATTACTGTGTTTAACAGGATTGTCTAATTCAATGCGGCCATCGGGAAATTCATAAGGTGAATGATTACTGGAAGTGAATACCAAGCTGAAATAGGGTTGTCCTTCAGCATGTTTTTGTTGCAGTTGCTGGTGCGCTTTATTCAATAAATCTTCATCGGATACACCCCAACTTCCGGTAAAGACCGGATTGTCATAATCATGCTGATCAATCACCGACTCGAAGCCATTGCCAATAAAAAAGCTCGCCATATTGTCAAAGTGTGACTCTCCACCATAGATAAACTCAGTGAAATAACCTTGTTGCTTTAATAGGTCGGCAATGGTGAAAAAGTTTTGTTGAGAGAGCGATAACTTCACCACACTTCGTGCAGGCGTCGGCAAATAGCCACTGATTACCGCCTCGATACCTCTCACTGATCGGGTGCCGGTGGCATAAAGCTGTTCAAACCACCAGCCTTTTTTCTTTAGGCGTTCAAGTTCAGGAGTGACAGAATATTCGCCGCCAAGCGATTCCACAAACGTAGCTCCCATACTTTCTTGCAGAATAATCACCAGATTGAGTGGCTTATCTCGCTGTACAGAGGCCTGACGGGTATTCAAGGTGGGAAATTTACGCTGAGTATCTTCATCAATCCATGGATAATTTTTATGTAGTTCCGACAGGATCGCTTCATCAGTCATCGTGCCATACACTTCAGCAGCATTGGATTCGTGCTGCATATTGTAAATCGCAAAATATACTGACCAGGCTGAGTTCAGCATAAGACTATTGACCATGGCATCCGGTGTCAGAGCAAAGCTGGACGGATTGGCAGGTCGATGACCAATAGACGATCGAATCATTAAAGCAAGTATCAGCAGCAACAGTGGCCAGGCAAGCCAAATCTTCCATACTGGCCAGGGTTTCTGATTATTGTTCAACCAGCGCTGCAATAGTTTTACTGCCACGCTGCCGGAAATAACGGTGAGGGTCACTCCAATCAATAACGGCCAACGAAAACCCTGCCAAAGTGTGGCAAAGACTTCTTTTGGATAACGTAGATATTCCACAAATAAGCGGTTAGGACGCAGATCATACTGACTGATAAACGCGGGGGTAGAAGCTTCCATAAAACTGATAAGGACAATAACCAGCACGCCCCAAATCAGAACCAGTTTTTGCCAAATCTTCCATCCTAATTGATTTGCCAGTAATGGCAAGCCCAGCGCCAATGGCACAAGCAGCATACCCATCATAATCAAATCTGCACGAATTCCTTGCCAGAAAATAGTGGGCAGTGATGTCGCAGCAACCACCCTATCCCACTGCCACACGACTAAGCCTATACGCGATAAACTCAGAATAACCAAGCCGGTGAGAAGCAGCTTTATCAATATCAGATAAGGGCCAAAAAAAGACTGTAATTTAGTCATCATCAGCCTCGCACTATTAATGGCCACAAGATGGTCAGCCAGGTAGCCAGAGCGATAATGAGGGCAATAAGCACCGCCAGAGAACCATAGTCTTTGGCTCGTCCCGATAGCAGATGAGGTTCGGTGCTAATACGATCAACAACGCATTCAAATGCTGAGTTCAGTGCTTCAACCATTACCACAAGCAATAAAACCGTGATCATGGCTAGTCGTTCAACGGATGATACCTCGAGAAAGAAACTCCCAATGCCTGCAATTAATAACAGCAGAAAGGCTTGTCGAAAAGCGGTTTCATAACGCAGTGCAGCGAAAAGCCCCTGTATGGAATAACCAAAAGCATAAAGCAGCCGTTTGCATCCAGTATGTTTTTCCACAAAATTGCCCCATTACTCAAAATGAGGCTAATGCTACGACACCAATACTTAACTAAACCTTACGGAATTGAATTTTGTTTGATTAGTCAGTCTTTTTGTTTTAAATCTTGTCTAGAAGTTAATAGCATCAATTAACGGGAGACTTTATGAGATCCAAACTAACTTTCTGGCACTATCTTGTTATGGGGATTATTGCCTTTGGTTTTATTGATGCTGCGGTGATGTTTTATCTTGCCACCATGCATTGATATCAGCGTCGGGTATGTGGACGATCCAGATTTAAGATTGGCCCGGCAGGAACCACACCCGTTGGATTAATCGTTTTATGACTACGATAATAATGATTTTTGATGTGTTGCATGTTGACGGTTTCAGCCACGCCGGGCCATTGATATAACTCACGAACGTATTCAGAAATATTCGGATAATCTTCAATGCATTTCAGGTTGCATTTGAAATGGCCGTGATACACGGCATCAAAACGAATCAATGTGGTAAACAATCGCCAGTCTGCTTCGGTAATATCATTACCGACTAAATAGCGATTTTTGCTCAGACGCTCTTCAACCTCATCCAATGCATTAAATAATGGAAAAACAGCCTCTTCATAAGCCTGTTGTGTGGTGGCAAAACCCGCTTTATACACACCATTATTAATGTTGTCGTAGACATCATCATTAATGGCATCAATTTCTTGTCTTAACGCCTGGGGATAATAGTCACCGGCCTTGGCACCGATTGAATCAAATGCACTGTTGAACATACGGATAATTTCAGCAGATTCATTGCTGACCATCGTGTTCTGCTTTTTGTCCCACAACACCGGTACCGTTACCCGTCCACTGTAATCTGGATCGGCAGTGGTATAAATCTGATGCAGAAATTTCGCCTGATGCAGCGGATCTTCAATCACCCCTTCCGCGTAATCAAAGGTCCAGCCATGTTCCAGCATCAATGGATTGACTACCGAAAGGGAAATCATATCTTGCAGATTTTTAAGTTTGCGAAAGATAAGCGTTCTATGTGCCCATGGACAGGCTAAAGAAACATATAAATGATAACGACCCGCTTCAGCTTTAAAACCACCCTCTCCACTTGGACCGGCACTTCCATCAGCAGTCACCCAATTGCGGAACTGTGATTTGCTGCGAATAAATTTTCCCTGATTGGAATCTGTGTCATACCAGCGATCGACCCACTGGCCTTCCATTAATAAACCCATAAAATACCTTCCTTAAAATAGTTGGATGTTTGCTGTAATTTTCATTGACTGTTTTATTGGCGAAGCTCACAATTTGTGCACTTGATAGCGAATAAGTTCATGAAACATCTCCACACACAGCAGCTTGACCAGCACCCTGCCAATTTCTGGCAACTGTTTGTATTGCTATTTTTGCTTAATAGCCTGGCCTTTGCTGGCTGGGTAGATTTCCGTCAGGTAACGGTTTCAGCCCACTCCGGTTTTGTCGCCGAGTTCGATCAGCTTACCTTAGCTAATCAACGTGATCATTTCCGGTCCCTGTTAGATATTGAAAATCTGGCTACACCAAGTGTAGATGATGGTGATAACGAACAACACTGGCTGGTTTATTCATCTGTTCTGATACTTCCTGCTGCGGCACTATTGCTTGCTGAGGATCTGTATTATTTGACGTTACTGATTATCAGTGACGGCAAATATCATTTACCGTTAAATCGCGCACCTCCACTCCAATAATCCTTTTAAAAACTTTTTTGTTTAACGAAGCTTTCTTCGAGGATTATGTATGCGTTCATTCTATTCACGGGCTGTTTTATTCAGTCTGATTATTATTGTGGGCTTGCTTAGTGCATTGCCTAATGTGTTGCCGCATTCTACGACACAACATTTACCTTCCTGGTTTACCGACAATACCTTTAAATTAGGATTGGATCTTAGTGGTGGTTCCCATTTGCTGATGCAGGTGGATATCGATGATTTACGACTAAATGATCATCAGCAATTAGCTGAACAGATCACAGATGCTTTACGTGAGGCAAGAATCTTTATTCAGCCAGTTTCAGTCAATAAAAACCAGCTGATTATCATCCCAAAAGATTCCAACCGCCTGACTGAAATCAAGCAAATCGCTCGTTCCTATATAAAAGATCCAAAAGGTGGTTTGGCCTTGTTTTCAATAGAGGATGACCATAATCGCTTAACCATTACCCCCACTAAAGCGCATAGCGAAAATCTTACGAAAGATGCCGTTGAACATAGCTTGAAAGTTGTTCGGCAGCGTCTGAACGAAAGCGGTCTGGTTGACCCGACTATTACTAAACAAGGTAGTGATGGCATTCTGGTGCAATTACCTGGGGTGGATGATCCAGGTTATATCCGCACCCTGCTTGGAACCACCGCCAAAATGACCTTTCACTGGGCGGCTAATGCAGAAACATCGGGTGTAATCAAAGCTCAGGGTATGACTGAAGGTGAAGTCTATACTCTGGAAGAGCGGGTGGCGCTTGAAGGTCAGCATATTAAGGACGCCAATCTGGTATTCAGTCAGGAAAATGGCCAGCCAGTGGTCAGTTTTGAGCTGGATAAAGAAGGTGCCCGGTTGTTTGGTGAAATGACCAAGAACAATATTGGCCGCTCTTTGGCGATTGTATTGGACGATAAAGTTATTACCGCTCCGGTTATCCGCAGTGTCATTGCTGGTGGTCGTGGAGAAATCAGCGGTTCCTTTACGGTGGCAGAAGCCAATGAACTTGCCTTGTTGTTACGTGCCGGTGCATTACCTGCACCACTAAACGTTATAGAAGAACGTACGGTGGGACCGGATTTAGGCAGTGATTCCATTTCGATGGGTATTACTACAGGGGTGATTGGTGCCATATTGGTATTGGTCTTTATGCTGGCTATTTACGGCAGCTGGGGTTTTATTGCCAGTTTGAGTCTTACGCTCAATATAGGTCTGATTTTTGGTGTTTTGAGTGTATTAGGTGCGACACTGACACTGCCTGGAATTGCCGGAATTATTCTGAGCATTGGTATGGCAGTTGATGCCAATATCCTGATAAATGAACGGATCCGCGAAGAAACCCGTCGTGGCAAACGTGCACTAATTGCTTTGGATGCTGGTTTCAGACGCGCTTATAGTACGATCCTGGATTCCAATATCACCTCATTGATCGCGATCAGTCTGCTGTTTATGTTTGGCAGTGGTCCAGTGCGAGGTTTTGCCGTGGCAATGGCGATTGGTCTGATTACGTCAATGTTTACCTCGATTTCTTTTACCCGGTTATTGATGGAATGGCGGGTAAAGCGGATGCCAAAACAGACATTACTAAGTATTTCGGGTATAAAGTCGCTGGATCGTCTCAGCAATAGCAAGATTGATTTTATGCGGGGACGGTTTGTAGGTATTACGGTTTCTGCCATCCTGTCACTGGCAGCGATTGGTTTATTCTTTCAACCCGGTTTGAAATATGGCATCGATTTTAGCGGCGGCACGGTGATGGAAGTGCAGGCGCCAGATACCAATGTTGAACAACTGCGTAAAGCCCTGCAGGATAAAGGTTTTACCCAGGCAGCAATCCAGGAGTTTGGAGATAATGACTATTATCTTGTACGGTTACCTATGGAAGGAGCCGAACAAGTAGCGAGTGGTAAGGTGGTTGAAACCATCAAAACCACGGTAACGGAAATATCGGCTGATGCCAGTTTTCCGCGTGTTGAAATGGTTGGACCAAAAGTCAGTGGTGATTTCCGCGATGCCACTATTCTGGCCATTGTATTTGCCGGATTCGGCATGCTGGCGTATCTGTGGATCCGTTTTGAGTACCACTTTGCTTTAGCCGCTACATTAACCATTGCGTTAGATTTAACCAAAACCATCGGTTTTTTTGTACTGGCCGGGGTAGAGTTCAATCTTACGGCGGTTGCTGCGTTATTGGCATTGATTGGTTATTCGGTGAATGACAAAGTGGTAGTGTTTGACAGGGTTAGGGAAAATCTACGCTTAACGCCTGACAAACCGATGCTGGAATTACTTAATGAAAGTATCACTTCAACGCTGACTAGAACGGTCTTTACGTCAGTCACCACATTTCTGGCATTAATACCGATGGCAGTTGCCGGTGGCAGCGCAGTAGCTAGTTTTGCTCTACCGATGTTATTCGGTATCGTGATTGGTACAAGTTCATCGGTGTTTATCGCTGCACCGATTGTGTTTTGGATGGGCCAGCAACGCTTACGCAAAGGTCTGCCACAATTACGACTTTCTGCTGAAGAAATGCAAAAGAAACTGGACGCCATTATGTAGATAAATTCAGATTTAAATTTAAACGCTAAGTAATTAATAATTAATGCTTTATGGTGAACAAGATCTCACTGTAAAGCATTTATCAAGGATAAAAAGATGACGTGGTTGATGTTGGTTGCAGGATTAATTCTACTGATTATAGGAGCTGAATTACTGGTGAAAGGCGCCTCGCGTTTAGCAACCAGTTTCGGAATTCCCGCTTTAGTGGTTGGTTTAACGGTGGTGGCATTTGGCACCAGTGCTCCTGAAATGGCTGTCAGTGTCAAAGCGGCTTTTTCCGGTCAGGCTGAACTGGCCATCGCCAATGTGGTGGGCAGTAATATTTTCAATATTCTGTTTATTCTCGGTCTCGCGGCTTTAATCATGCCGTTGATGGTTTCACAACAATTGATCCGTCAAGACGTACCGATAATGATTGGCATCAGTTTTGTCGCGTTGTGGATGATTCAGGATGGCACCATTGGCAAACTTGAAGCAGCCATTTTGTTAGCTGGTGTTATTTTATACACGGTGTTTCTGTTTTATCAGGGCAAAAAAACGGGCATTGATGCAACAGTAGAGGTTGATGAGAAACCGGCACCGACCTGGCTAAATATATTACTAATTATCGTCGGATTAGCCTTGCTGGTTTTGGGTGCGCGCTGGTTGGTTCAAAGTGCGGTGACGATTGCCTCATCGTTTGGTGTCAGTGAAGCCGTTATTGGCTTAACCATTATCGCCGCTGGCACGTCACTTCCAGAAGTCATGACCTCTGTTGTTGCGACCATCAAAGGTGAACGGGATATTGCTATTGGTAATGTGGTAGGAAGCAATATCTTTAATATTCTGGCGGTATTGGGTTTGTCGGGTTTGTTTTCCCCTACTCCATTACTGGCAAGCGAACAGCTGATGCAGATTGATGTACCTGTTATGTTGGCTGTGGCGATTTTATGTTTACCCTTATTCTTTTTGGGAAGCACGTTAAATCGATTTGAAGGCTTCTTATTCCTGGTGTTATATGTCGCCTATGTCTGGTTTACCATTGCAATGGCCTTGTCTTTACCGTACCTCCCACAACTGCAAGCCGGACTAGTCTATGGATTGGCTCCACTGGTTGGCTTTTACGTGTTACTTTGCCTGGTAAACGATTTATTACGCAGACGCTATAATTAGTGTTAACCATTATCTCTCACTTCAAATAGGTATTATTTGGGGTGAGGGATAATTATTTTATGGAGCATTTTCTATCTCAGGCCAGCCGTTAATCTCCGGGTCAAACCCGGGTTCCAGCGCCTGTATTCGTTTTACCAAAGGTGGATGTGTAGACAGCATTCCAGACATTTTATTTGAAAGCTCGGCAAACAACATGTGCCTAGCCTCTTCCAGTTCATCATGTCTGACTTTATTGGCACCTTGTTGACTGAGGGCCCCTATTTTTTTTAACGCGCCCGCTAACGCAATAGGATCACCGGTATAACGTGTGGCATCCGCATCAGCAAGATATTCACGTTGACGAGATATCGCTGCCTGCATGATTTTTCCCATAAAAGCCCCTAGTAATCCCAGTAGAATCAGAGCAATTCCGATTAACAGTATTTGAGCACCACCTTTTCTGCCGCGCCCACCTGAATGCATCAGAATCCGTCCGACAACATAAAGTGCCATCAAGCCGTGAATCAAACCGATTACACGAAGGTTGAGCCGCATATCGAGGTTACGAATATGAGCAAATTCATGGGCGACTACTGCTGTCAGCTCATCACGATTCAATAACGTTAATGCGCCACGAGTCACGGCAATAGCCGCATTATCGGGAGAGCTACCCGCAGCGAAAGCATTAATTCCGGGTTCGTTTTCAATGATAAAAACCTGCGGTGTCTGAATGCTGGCTCCCAGCGCCACTTCCTCAACGATGTTTTGATAACGTGTAACCAAGGGATCACCGGTTATCTCGTTAATATCAGTCGCTCCCAAAGCCTGAGCAACCTTTGCACCGTCACCGCCCATGGTGACTATTTTCCAAACAGAGGTCAGAACAATCACCATAGCAACGCCGGCAGCAACCAACCCAAATAGTTGCCAGTTAACCATTAATTGTTCAGTCTGATTAATACTGTCGCCGCTCATCCTGACAGAAGCCAGCGAGGCAATCACGGCTGCAATCAACGCCACAGAAAAAATAAACAAAGTCATCATCAATCGACTTTGTTTTCGGGCATATGCACCCAGTTGATAGCTGCTCATTGCAGCCATTTTTAAAACTCAACCTTGGGCGCGTCTTGAATCGCTTCACGGTCATCAAACTCCAGCTCTGAGGCGCGAGTAAAGCTGAACATATTGGCTAGGATATTGGTCGGAAAAGTTTCCAGAACATTGTTATATTCAAGCACCGTATTGTTGTAGCCGCGGCGCGAGGCTGCCACTTTGTTTTCAATGCTGGTCAGCTGTTCCATCAGATCACGGAAAGCACCATCCGCTTTCAGATCCGGATAAGCTTCTGATAAAGCGAAGATGCCGCCCATTGCTTTACCTAACACACCTTCAGCCTGTCCAAGCGCCAGCATTGACTTTGCATCGCCCGAGTCGGTTTGATCACGCATTTTTTCTGCTTGATTGCGGGCTTCAATTACCCCATTAAGCGTTTCCTGTTCATGCTTGGCATAGCCTTTAACGGTGCTGACCAGCTGCGGAATCATGTCGTGACGTTGCTTAAGTGTAACGTCTATCTGTTTGAATGCATTCTGGAAGATATTGCGATGCCGAACCAATTTATTGTATTCAATAATCACATATAAAATCAGCAGGCCGACAATCCCTAGTAATATCCATTCCATATTTACTCTCCTTCTATTGAATTTAATGTCGTGATTGATTATGGATTAGTTACCCATAGTATTAAACAGCTTACTGACTATGAAAGCTAAGGGCTATTAACGTTCAGCCAAATACTATCTCAAAATCACGATCAGTCTTATTAACGTATTACTGCCAATATCGCATAGTTTGACTGATTACCATTTGTCTGTATTATCGCAGGCAGTTTCAGGTGCCTTTATTGCTACATGTGATTAAGGTTAAACGGGAAACAGGTGCGCCTCTTATTTGGTTATTCCTGTACTGCCCCCGCAACGGTAAACAGTTATTTCATTGCTCTGGTCGCTATCTGCCTGATAGATCGACAGTCACTGTACTTAACAGTATGGGAAGACGAGACATGATGCCGAGGATCTGTTTTTATCTTTCATCGCCAACATTCGTAATGGCCAGTAAAGAAAATCAGCCCCCAATATGGCTAAGCTGTAAGTCCGGAGACCGGCCCGAAGCTAACTAAGGAGTCGTGGCGGGGTGCCTGAACGTTCCGAGATTACACCCATACTGTCCCCTGCCCGCTATTTACCTAACTGGTAGCTGCTTTTGCTACGGCAGGATGTCTGATGTCTTATATTGTTAAATATCGCTTGTGTTTTCACCGACCCATTTTTCTATTTGCCCTGTTGTTTTCTCTGATAACTTCAAGTGCGTATGCCAGTGAGCATCATGTAATGGTTATTGTGTCAGATCGCTCTGCCCCGACTTTGGTCTCTGGAGCACATCAATTATTACAACAACAGCCTGATGCAGACATTCAAATCCGCACGGTCAGTCAGCTTAATGCTTTGACTGATGCTGACTTACAGCAATTGATTGATAACAGTGCAAGCATATTAGTGGTTGGTGTATTTGGCGATCCTGTGGAACGATTACTCGTTCGGCAATATAACAATGATCAAAAACGCTATGTTTTACATAGTGACCAGCGGCTTATCGAATTAAATAGCGATCCGGTTACACAATCTATTCCTAATCATATCTTGAGTGATAAAGCCTCATTAAGCACAACAACTCTGTTAGAGGCCAAACAGGTTCAATATCCCGAGTATGCTAACTGGTTACAGGCTCGTGCTTACTGGGTTAACCGTTCGACAGAGAATTCACGCAGTCTGCTGGACATGTTGCTCACAGAAGGCAGTAAAAAAGCCGAATTACAACCTGTTGGGGCTTTACGCTTTGCTTTGCATAAAGACGATAAAACTCAATGGTTAAGCCCAACTGAACTAGCCAAACAACTTGATACAACAAATCCTGTTGTCTGGTTGGTCGATCATGATACCGGCGATTTAACAGGTGAATGGAAACTGCATCAGCAGTATTGTCAGGCGCTGAACAGTCAATGTGTTTCCGTATTGGCCGCCTGGGGCGAACCCAGTGTTGAGGCTATTGAGACGATCAAAAAGGTGATGAACAAATCTTTGCCAAACACACCATGGGGAATCGTTTCTTTTCAGGACTTTGTGATTGGTGGTGGTGATGGTCGTGAGCAGGTTGAACAATTATTTACTGAGCTTAATGTTCCGGTTTTAAAAGGTATTCGTCTTAATAAATTAAGTGAGGCGGATTATGCCTTATCTTCACAGGGTATTCCTCGCGATTCGATTCATTATCGGATTGCCATGCCGGAGTTGCAAGGTGTCAGTCAGCCACAGATTCTGGCATTGACCGAGCCTGCAAAGATGGACCCACAAACCGGGGCCCAGCTGACGCAAAGTCTACCAATTAAAGAACATATAAACCGTCAGGCACTGCGCATGCAAGGCTGGCTGGCTCTACAACAAAAAGACAATGCCGATAAGCGTGTCGCCATTGTGTATTACAACCATCCCCCCGGTAGACATAATATCGGTGCTGATAATCTGAATGTGCCTGAAAGTCTGCTGGAAATATTGAATAGCCTGAAAAATGCAGGTTATCAGACTGGTGAGCTGCCAAAAGATGCGGAATCTTTGCTGGATATGCTGCAACTTAAAGGGGTGAATTTACCTGAAGACGCACAAGCATTATCAGCGATGTCCAAGGTCGCCAACACCATGACAGCGGATGAATATCAACGCTGGTTCAAACAGTTACCGGCAACTGTTCAGGCTGAAATGATTGATGGTCCTTTGGCAGCATTACAGCAGCGGATGCGTGATGCTATTGAGCAGGCACTGGCATTGGACAGTGTGACAACTCGCCAATCTCAACTCAATTTGCTAACGGCATTTATGCAGCAAACATCCACGGATCTGCATCATGCACTGGATGGTTTACGTCATCCCGGCCGCAGTCGAGCATTGGATTTATTAAATCAGCTGGAACAGGATTATCAGCAGATCATCGATGCAGCTGCTCAAGGCCATCAGCCCGACTGGCAGCATAGCGAATCCTTACATGATGCATTATTGGAAATGCAGATTGAAGGTATTCGCGGTTGGGGTGAAGTACCCGGCAAAGTGATGGTCTGGGATAATCGATTACTGATTCCCGGCGTGCAATTTGGCAATGTGTTTATCGGCCCGCAACCACCGCGTGGTTGGGAGATTCACGAAGAACTGTTGCATGCCAATATGTCTTTCCCTCCGCCACATCAATATCTGGCGTTTTATCACTATATTCAGTCGCAATTTAACGCTGATGCCATGGTGCATGTTGGTCGACATTCAACCTATGAGTTTTTACCCAAACGCAGTGTTGGCCTGGGTGAAGATGATTATCCCACTATTATTGCCGGTGATGTTCCTGGTCTATATCCTTATATAGTTGATGGTGTCGGTGAAGGCATACAGGCCAAACGCCGTGGTCAAGCGGTAATTATCGATCATTTGACTCCCCCGCTCGCCGTCACTGAACTTTATGACGATCTGCTACAACTACGTCAGTTGATTGAAAGCGCCGAAGCTGCTTCAGATAAAGCCACACGGGATCGGGCTATTCGCAGCCTGCGTGAACAAATCGAAACTATGGGTCTGCGTAATGAATTGATCGCCAGCATGGATGAAGAGCTGCAAGTGCGTGGTGCCGGTTTCGATGAAATTGATGATGATTTTCTACTGCATGAAGTCGGTCATTATCTGACAAATTTTCAAGAGACCTTTATGCCACTGGGTCTGCATGTATTTGGCCGGGATTGGTCCGCGGATGGACTCGATACCATGATGAACTCAATTCTGGACAACACCGATTCCAGCGAGGCTCAACGTCAAGCTATCTATCAAAAATTGCAAATGTCTCCAGCGGCTGAGATTGAAGCGCTTTTGAATGGTTTGAATGGTCGTTTTATCTCTCCGGGGAAAGGCAATGATCCCATTCGCACGCCGGATGCTCTGCCCACTGGCCGTAATTTTTATGCGTTGGATGGCAGCCTGCTGCCAACCCGTGTGGGTTTTGATATCGGTCAACAACTGGCCGCACCGGTCTTGGCCGGCGAAAAGGGCAATATTGAAGGTCATGAAGTAGGCGATCGCAATAAACAAGGGGTGATTTTATGGGCCTCTGATTCAGTGCGGGATGAAGGTGCCATGATTGCGTTTGGTATGAAGCTGCTGGGTGTCCGCCCGATATGGAATAGCCGTGGCATTATCAAAGGTCTCGAACGTCTGCCATTAAATGAGGAACAACCACAGCGGCTGGATGTGTTGTTTACCACTTCAGGTTTATTCCGGGATTTATATGGCGAACATCTGGTATTGCTGGATAAAGCCAGCTTATTGGCCTTGGATGCCAGTCGGGATCTGATTATCCGTGATTATCCTGCTTTGGCTGTCGCCCTTAACGCTGCTTTGGAAGCTTTAGGTGAATGGCAACAAGGCGGCGATGAAGCGTTGGATAAAAACTTGGTGGCCGCCAATTGGGTAAATGAGGCCATACAACGGCTGGCCCAACAACCGGATATCGATCCGGCACAATTAGGTCGTGAAACAAGCCTTCGTGTATTTGGTATTGCCCCGGGGGCTTATGGTGCTGGCATTAATCGTCTGGTTGAACGTTCAGCTGCCTGGGAAGATCGCAGTGAACTGGCTGACGTATTTATCAAACGTATGGCACATGCTTATGGCAGTGGTTTGCAGGGTGAATCGCAACCGGACTTGTTCAAACAGCAACTTGCCGGAGTGTCACAAACCTTTTTGGGTCGTGCCAGTAATCTGTATGGCCTGATGGATAACAATGATGCATTTGATTATCTGGGTGGTTTTAATCTGGCGGTGGAAACAGTTAGTGGTCAGCAACCAGGCAGCGCGGTGATTAATCACAGTAACAACGATAATCTGCGAATCGATGACTTGCCACAAGTCCTGCTGGGAGAGCTGCGTGCCCGTTATCTGAATCCACAATGGATTAAGCCGTTAATGAATGAAGGTTATGCCGGTGCGCGCACCATGGGCAGTGAATTTATCGAATATCTTTGGGGGTGGCAGGTGACCAGTCCGGAAATCATTACTGACCATGTGTGGGAAGAGGTAAAAGCCGTTTATGTTGATGACAGCCTGCAATTAGGATTGGATGAGTTTTTAAGTGATAGTCATCAACAACATGTGCAAACCAATATCCTGGCAGTGATGCTGGTCGCCATAGATAAAGAATTCTGGGATGCTGATTTGA
>TARA_R100000306_G_scaffold60462_1_pt1 | contig 22049 bp, 19 predicted proteins | sample TARA_R100000306 | Tara Oceans TARA_R100000306 (sample SAMEA2620824) | marine metagenome | biome: marine biome (ENVO:00000447); feature: mesopelagic zone (ENVO:00000213); material: "saline water (ENVO:00002010), including plankton (ENVO:xxxxxxxx)" | depth 1000 m | reverse complement strand
GAGGAAAACCTTAAAATACTGTCCGGGATTAGTTGACCACTACACATGTGCCCACCCAAAGCTCAGCGATTCCCACTTCCAACTCTCCGTATCACCACTAAAGTTAACCGTCATGTCGCTACTATCTCCATAGGAACGACCTGCTCGCCCCTGCATCTGGTAGTCGACAAATTCAGAATAGGCCGACAATGGTATTAACCACATCATGACAACGCGAATCTATCTCATTTTCAAAAATCATTGGCAGTTATTGTGGTTATGACTCAGTTACTGTACTTCCAATACCGGGATCCTGGATGGGCACTTTGAACATACAACCGGGACCGGATGGGATGCGCTACCGGAAGCATCAACGATACTAATAAAGGAGCCCTCCAAGCCTTTAACAATGCTGGAATCGAGAACAATCTCGGAACTAGTCCAAGACTTCGCAGGGACGACAATCAACCTGCTTGTATCAGCATCATCGATGCCATTGCGCACTTCTACCCGTGCCAAATAATTTTCACCAATCGCAACGTAGGTGTTGTCATACAGTCCGTTGAAATTGCTATTGTCGCCGTTGCCCCACCATCCAGGGAAACTTACCCGGTCAAGAAAGAGCTCATCAGCAGATAGTTTACTTCTATCACTAAGGGCTTGCTCTGAACGTAAATCCTTATCACTGACGCTACGCCAATAATAACCAACCTCACTGGAGCGACTGAGATCAATCCCAATTGACAAGTTATTGAAGTCATTCCATGACCACCAACCATCTCCGCCGTCTAGCCAAGTGATGTTTCCATCATTACCACCCAACGTGAAGTTACCACCACCAACATGTGTTGGCAGCGTTAGATCTAGATCCGAGGGGTCGCTGTAAGCCCCGTCAGCCGCAAGAGCCCAAGTGAATTTCCAGCTACTGACGCTCGGAAAGTCCTGAGTCGAAGACGCACCGGCAAAAGTCGTGCCTTTAGGCACTTTTACCGAAAATGCGATAAAGACCTTTTCACTATTCTTGAAACTCGCTTGAAGTTGCGATATTCGATTCATTGAACTAAGCGATTGGGTACGATCTCGGGCTGTCATCGCGAGATTACCGTTGTCTTCCTCTACATATCGGGCAGTGCCATTGTACCATCCCGTGCCACTCCACCGACCTACGGTTGCAGCGTCATAAGCGACTGGTTCTCCACCACGACCGGCTTCAAAATTATCAAAAATCACAACTTCTGGACCGGAACCAAAACCACTACCAGATACCCTGACTTCCCCTGTGTCTGATAAAAGCTCTACCGAGCCTATGCTAGGCGCTGCAGCGGCTATACCGCTAGCCAAAGCCAGAACAGGTAGAAAATACAGAGAGCGATTCGCGAGCATCTTTTCACCATTAGTTGTCAGTGTTGGTTACCTACTCACCAATATTAGCATTTGAGTATCAGCTTTCGTAATAATGAAAGGTACTAAAAAAAAACCCATTATTATACCGATTCGACAAAATTACAAAATTAAATATTGTTACTAAAAAGTAAACAATCAGCGCTCAGAATTCAATTAGATAGAAACTTCACGCTTAAAAACTCTTTTCCGGATCATGTAGAGTAGACTTGGATTGTAACGCTCTATTTCTTTAAACCTTTGATAAGTTTTTTTAGAAATATACTGCCGATCTTTCTTGACTTCACTTAACCGCCTCGTCGAATCATATAGAGCTTTGAAATAAACACTTAAATATCCATCTCTTAAACTATAGAAAAGCATCGCCATGAGATGCAATGGAACTTTTCGAAGAAAAAGCGCTAGCGGGTAACGGCGAACACCCAGCCATACCATGTTTCTCGTGTCGTAATAATAACGTCTCCACCCTGGCCGGCCACCCATAGAGTGAGCATGTCGTACTGTAATATCTGGACAGTAAACGACATCCCAATCCATGTTCATTAAAGCGAGCGCAACATCGGGACCTTCATGGCTAATAAAAAAATACGCCGGATACATTCCAGCATCCAAAAAAGCTTGCCGACGATATGCAACTGCCCCTTCGCTAATCTCGTACGTACTAAACTCCTTACTACCCCACTCATTTAGGTGGCGGCGGTGGCACCAATTAATTTGCTTTTCCGTCAAATCATCGATGACCCGAAAGTTTATCGCTGCGACCGATTCTTTTTCTCGGAATTGCTCATTAATCAGTTGAACATCATGCGCGGTCAAGCCAAATACATCGTCGTCCAACGTAATTACAATTTCTCCAGTTGCCTGTTGAACGCCAGCATTTCTCGCGGCCACGCCCACATTGTTATCCATTTCTATTATTTTTATACGTTCTCCAAATTCAACCAACACAGATCGAACCGGAACTTCCGAATCATTATCAACTACAATAACTTCTACTTCAGAATTAAGCTCATACAACAACTCCGAAATATTTCTCTTTATTTCGCCCGGTCGATTATAAGAAATAATAACTACACTTACAGCTAGCACGACGCCTCCTATCCTAAACGCATCGATAAATACTTCACACCAAATACCGTTTTAAAAAAGTCGTCCATTGAGGCGCCAGCATTATATCTTGAAATCTCAAATAAATCTGCTAACGGCGATAGCGTCGGGTACGCGGTAACACCCCAGCTATAACCTAATTCAATAAGAGCATTTTTCACGCGAAAATCAAAATCTGACTTCTTCCCATTTGGATAACAAAATCCTTCAACTTTACAACCCAAATTCGTCTGAATCATTTCTTTCGATTTTCTTAACTCGTTAATAATTTCTTGATCAGTTAACTTCGTAAGTATCGGATGGCTATAGGAGTGGCTTTCAACTGTTAGCCCAAGAGTCTGCATTTCCTTGACCTGCTGCCAACTTAGGGAGCGAAACCGATCTGGCGCCTCATTGGGGATATCTATGTCAACATTTCTATATAGCTCACATATGACCTCGTTTCTCTCCTCTGGGGGCAATGTCAGGCAAAAGTCGGCAATATAGTTCCAACACTCATCGTCACTAAGATTTTTGTCTAGCATGCCACTTGCCCCAGGAAAACTAACAGACTGATTACCTCTATTTTCGACAGCATACATTATCTGATCTGGCCATAGCCAAAGATCACCGTTAATGAAGCCTGTCGTTGCAAAAAGTACCACCGGCACCCCCTCTTCCTGAAGTATGGGAAAAGCATAGTCGGCAAAATCATGATAACCATCATCAAAGGTCACCACGACCGCATCTTTTATAGGGTTACCCTCAATACAGGACGAAATCAAATCAGGAATCGTAGTTGGATTGAACGTCTTTTTTATTGTTTGTATTTGTTTTCTGAAAATATCAACGGGTAAGTTTCCACCGCCGTTCGAACCAGATATTCGGTGGTACATTAAAATACGTGGATGAGCTCTGGCCATGTGCTTAGTAACACTAAAGAGACCACATGGCTTACCGATATTGAATAAAATATTCTTAAAGCTCATAACCCACCAAAAGCCTTAGATGCGTCTTAATAGAACCTTTAATAAATATCTCCAAGCCACAAAATAGCCAAAATCACACTTAATACCACGAGTTATATCAAGTATTGGTTCCCTTAATGTCTTTTCGTGGCATGCGATTGTATAGCCGCGGCTTACGTACATATCAGCCCAGGCGCGAGAAATTAGATAATCTGGCACTTTCTTTGGGTTATCCTTTATGAATTTTTCGAGTATTACAAAGGCATTATCATATCTACCTCTATAATTACTCGACATCTGGCCAGGCCAGACACGGTATACGTAGGTTTTCTCCGGTGTATACTGAAATGACCAATCTACGGAATACCGTAACCAAAGATCCCAATCAATCCCCATTGGAAGGTTTTCATCGAAGTATCCGTTTCTTTTCAGGCATTCCCTGCGAATTACCGCAGTGCCAAACGGGACGAAATTCTTTATGATCAATTGATTAGTTACCTTACCACTATAACGCTGATAGGGCTGCGGTTTGTCAACTGTTATGCCGTTTTGGTCGATGTACGAGACTTCGCTGTAGACCACCCCGGTGTCTTGGTCCTCGAACAAGGGCATCTGTACGTTCAGCTTCTCCGGGTGCCAGATGTCATCGGCATCGCAGAATGCAATGAAATCGCCGTTTGCCTCTTTCAGGCCACGATTCTTTGCTTTGGGTTGGCCGCGATTTTCCGTGGGCAGATACCTGACCCGGCCATGGTGTTCAAACCGTTTCATTTGTTCTGGCGTATCGTCAGTTGAGCCATCGTCCACTACGATCACTTCCAGATTTTCCCATCTTTGAGCTAATACTGAATCAATCGCCTCGGGAAGGTACTGGCCCATGTTGTATGTGGCTATAACGACGCTTACCAGAGGCTGATCATTCATTCCTATACCTTGCATATTGAGAACCGGTACTTGCCAGACGCTTCCTGAGGGATGTTTGAGACATCTCTGATCTCGAGTTCTACGCTGTCGTCAAACACTTCCCGCATAGCGCTTATAAGCCCCGTGTCCGTATGTTCATTGAAATCCTGACCTTTGACGCGATTGATGATCACGTGGTCCAGCGCCTCCTGGACGAGCTGCATCTGCTCGATGCCTGGCACTTTAGTCAAGGTACGTTCCACCAGTGAAATGCCGGCTACCTGCCCGCCTGCAGGCAGCTTGAGAAAATCCGCTACCCTGCCCTCGAGACGTTCAAGAATGGGCATCCCCCGTCCACAGCTACAAGTTTTCTCGGTGTACACGCCTACGTCCTCTGCCCGGTAACGAATGAGTGGCATGCCGCGGTTATTCAGGTCTGTGACAACGATCTTACCGGGCTCGCCAGGCTTCACCGGGCGGTTATTGGCATCCAGAAATTCCACATACACATGCGGTAGATTGAGGTGCATTCCCTCGTGCTGTTCGCACTCGCAGGCAATCAGTCCGACTTCTTCGCAACCATAGCGATTCGTTACGCGGCAACCAAAGGCTTGCTCAATCACTCTACGCTCATGGTCGAGTAGCATCATGGATGTGGCGACAATCCCGTCCGGTCTCAAATCCTCAATGCGATTAGACACCAAGTAGTTCGCAAAAATGAAAATTGAATGGGCGTGTCCAAATACGGCGCCGGGCCGCTCTTTGCGCCATCGTTCCACGAACTCTCCCATGGATTTGTCGTTCAGATCCATGGTGTCGAGATAGATTGTGCGGTCAAGAAGGTGGAGACGCAGCTTCTGTTTTAACGTTTCCGCGGTGGGAGGGTTACCCCACACCGAGGCCTTCTTCATTCCAAGGTCCCAGCCCGCCCATCGATCAGCCATCAACTGTGCCCCGTTACGGCGCTCCTGGCAGGCTTCGTCGAAGTACAGGTTCAGTGAAACACCGGTGGATCCACCTGTTTTCGCCATTACCAGATCGGTCTTGCTGAACTCGTCGCTTATAAACTGGTCCAGGTTGTTGCGGATATCCTGTTTAGTGGTTACCGGAACCGCCTCGAAAGCCGCTGTCGAGTTGATGGTAACCGGCTCAATACCTAGCTCGGCAAAAAGCTTTCTGTAATGGGGGCTGTGCTTTGACGCGTAAACCAGCATGTCCTGAAGTCGCTCGAACTGGAGGTCCAGCAGCTTCTGGCGCGGCCACCACTGTTGCTCTTCGAGAGCTTTCCATTCCCGAAGTCGCCTGCTACGGTCTTTGATGTCCCATAGCGGGTAGAAAATATGCCTGGAGAGGGCTTGCATCATGTCTCGACCATCCCTGGTTCAATCTGGCTGTAGAGTTCAACGTGTTTGGCTACCATGGCTTTCATGGAGTACTTATCAGCCAATTGGGATCGGCCGACTTTCCCCATTTTTTCACGCAACTGCGGATTTTCAGCCAGTTTCCGTATTCGATCTGCCAGAGCCTCAACATCACCAACGGGCACGAGGTAGCCGTTGAGGCCCTCTTCAACAATTTCCGGATTACCGCCGGTACGTGTGCAGACCACCGGCTTTCCACATCGCATGTACTCAATGATGGCATTGGAAAACCCTTCTGTTTCCGAACAAAGTACGGCTATATCAAAGTCACGGATATGGCGTTCGGGTTCGGGCTGACTCCCCAACAAATGAACGTGCCCTTCAAGCCCGAGTCGCCTTACCTGTTCCATATAAGCGTGGGGATCACCGCCACCGATGACGTTCAGTTTGAGATGCAAACCTTCCCTGGCCAGAAGGCCAATCGCTTCAATCAGGTCGTCAATACGCTTGATCGGGCGAAGATTCGCAACGATACCCACTACAACCTCGGCCTCGGAACGACTTTCCCAGGGGGCTGATACCTGCTCGCCAGACGACATGTCGGGGTATCCATTGTAGATCACGTGGATCTTTCCGGGTGGCATCTTCTCAAATCGGGACGTGATTTCAGCTACCGCTTTGCTGTTACACACGGCCGCGTGCACGCAGCGACCCGTCAGGCGTAGCGCCTTGAGATAGGTCCCGCTGTACCAGAAGCCCATGTCTCTTCTTGAGATGAGTGTTTTAAGGCCGGCTAGGCGCATCGTGGGAGGAGCGATCACGGATGCGTCGTTGAAAAAAGCATGGACCACGGAAAACCCCTGCTTGCGCAATGAGCGGGCATACCTGTACATCTTGAACCAGCTGCCGGGGCTGGAAATACTACCCACGCCGAGATCATGTACTGGCACCGGAAACATACCACTTCGGGTGTAATCCGTTCCGCGAAGCACAGCGAACTGTATGTCCCATCCCTGCTCCTTTAATCCACTGACAAGCTTCAGTACCTGGCTTTCGGTGCCGGCGTAAGGATTATCATATCGATCCATGATAATACTAAGCTTCATTGGATGACCTGTCTGTAAACAGCGAGATAGCTTTCCATCATCGCATTCGCCGAATAATCCGTTTCCACCCTGTCCCGGGCCCACTCTACCTGATCAGCAACGCCATCTTTATGGTCAAGTACAGCCGCCAATTCGCCTGCAAGCTGGGACGCTCCTTCATAGCAGACTACTCGTCCGCCCGCACCATGGCCCAGTACATTGTCGATTTCACCAACGTCGCAAGCCACTATCGGGATACCCACGGCCATTGCCTCGAGCAGCGTAATCGGCAGGCCCTCCGTTCGTGACGGCATGCAGAGCACATCGCTTCGTTTCATTACCGCTGGAACCTCGTCGACATACCCTGGTAGCAGCACTGAACTCTGTAGCCCCAGATCGGACACCTGCCTTTCCAGCGCTGCCCGTTGTTTACCTTCGCCAATAACGATGAGGCCCAATGATTCATGGCTCTGCCTGAGTACGGCAAATGCATCCAGCAGCCGGTCAAATCCCTTTTCTGCGGACAAGCGCCCTACTCCCAATACTATCGAGTCAAAACGGTTCAGAAAGCCGGACACATCGTCAGTGGGCTCACTCGCCGCAGACTCACGTATTGAACTTGTGTTCATCCCGTTAGGGATCACTACCGTCCTCGAAGACCGGGCAATTTTCGCAGGAACCTGTAATTTCATTGCTTCGGAAACCAGCACAACGCCCCGCAGTCGCGCCAGGATCAGGCGATCAATCGTTTCGTATACCCATGCTTTGGTGAATCGCTTCGCCCTTACGTACCCATGTAGGGTAGCGACCAATGGGGTTTTCCGGATCGATTCGGGCCAAAGGCCCATCAGCACATTGAACTTGTAGCCGTGTGAATGGAGCAACTGGAAATCTTGGGCGTTAGCCCAATCCAATATTGCTTTAGCTCCATATAGATTCAATCCAGGCTCCATGCGCCATAGTTTGACTGGCAGGCCTAAACGGCGTGCTTCCGCTTCAATCGGCTTTTCCCCGTCGCCGGGCTTTCCAGCGCTCAGAATCATGGGCATTAATCCACTGTCAACCTGGCCCATTACAAGCGAAAGCAGCATTTTTTCGGCGCCGTATAGCCCACCGCTATCGATCAAATGCAAAACCTTTGGGCGGAAGTCATTATTCACGAGGACCTTACCTTTTCGGCTTCAATTGAATCAGACCCACGCCCTTCGCTTAAAAGGAAATTTTGCAATGCATTCGTTAGCTTTTTACTTAGCCATGTTGTTGGGATAGCTAGAACAGAGCTAATCAAAAATACCGAGATTACTTTTACTAAAGCCAAATATACATTACTAGCAACATCGACCAAATTAAACTGAACCTCTAACCAATACACCGAAAAGCTGTGAATAATGAAAATTGAGTAGGCGTGCTTGCTGAAAAATAGAACAAACTTATCAAGAAAACTCACAGAATTAAGGACACCATTAATTATTGGCTTCGCCAAAAGCACCAAAAATATAGCCAGAAAGCTTGCAAACAAATAGTAGCTGTCAGGTGCATAAGAATGGTTTGCCATATTTATATCGACATTCAATAAAAATATATTCAACGCAACAATAATGAACGCACCTAACGCCAACGCACTAAGTACTGAAAAAGAAAACCAATATGCCTTACGATAGTATAGAGCGCCAAATGCAAAGAATCCTAAATTCACGACCCCTTGGTACAAGTTGTGACCCAAAACATAAAAATAACCATTTATGTCATAAGCCTGATGCGCGAAAGCAACAAATAAGGAGCCAATGACACATAAAACCAAAGGGATTACACTAGTTTTCGAAATAACAAATAATGGTAAGGATATAAATACAACGACAACCATTGCATGAATAAACCAAACTTGCCCCATAGGAAAAGGCGTATCAGCGCTACTTGGCACAATCGTCAGCCATCGAACGATAGCCTCAAAATCGAGCTCCGGCAATTGAAGATTGATAAGCCAATAAATCAGAACCGAAAAAAAGCCGATTACATAAAATGGGCCGACCAATGATAAAAACCGCTTTAAAAGGTAGCGACCGGCCTTCAACGATCGGAGATAACTAAAGTGTGATACCGCTCCACTGACGAAAAATAGCACGGGTAAAAGGTTGTGAAAGAACTGAGAATAAGGCGGATAAAACCATGAAAGTCCCAGATGAACCAGCACAACTCTGATTATTGAAAGCCCCCTCAGCCTATCGATGAATAGGCGTTCATTGCCAGGGATCACCCATCGCGCTTTATCTTGTAACTCGTCTTTACCAGTCATAACCTCACCCTTCCCTTGGGTTCCAGACTACTTTCTTTTCTCCCTTCAGAAACGCCATTGTGGCTTTTAGCGATGCGATGTTGAGCAAGAGGAAGTAATAGGGAACGGCATAAACAAAGGAGCTACTGCGCCCGCGCTCCTCGCCTTTACGTCCCAACCAGCCACAGGCGTAGAGCGCCACCAGGCCGAAAAAACACAATGCGTAGAAGCCTCCGCGGGGGGCCAGTAGCAATGCTGCAACTGTGAACGTTATCAGCGGAACAAATGCCAGGTAGCGGAGCAGTTTGTGAGATACCATCTGCAGCGCAAACAGTCCGTAGTTAAAAGGGTTCATCAGGTGGGCCATATCTTTCAGGGCCCACAATGCCCGTAGGCTCACCCTGACTCGCATGCTGAATTCGCTGACGCTATCCTCATTGGCATCTTCCTTCAGCAGCGCCCTGGGCTCGTAGATAACCCGGTAGCCTTGCTCCACAACCTTCAGCGGTTGCACGAAGTCTGGGAGTTGGTCAGCTCGCAGGGGCTGATAGAGCGATTTCCGAATGCCATCAATACCACCATCGACACCAACGACCGAGCCAATGGCCGACTCCTTTACCCGCAGCCAGTTCTCATACTTCATGTAAGCGCTGCAGCCATCGCCCACCAGTGAACCATCAGCGGCCACGTAAACCATTTTTCCGGTAACGTAGCCAACACCGTCATCCGCGAAGTTACTTACCAGATGATTCACTGCATTTTGGTCCCACTGGGAGTTGGCATCGGAGAACAGGATAATGTCGCCTGTAGCGTTCGCAACCAGGGTGTTCAGGCCAGCGGTTTTGCCTTGCCGGGGTACCTGACGGAAGAGTTTTACGCTGCGCTTGGATGACTGAGCGATCCGTTCGACAATGCTGTCTGTGCCATCGTCTGATTCGTCAGACACTACCAGTATTTCAATTTTTTCGTCCGGATAGGCAAGTTCCAGCTTGTTGTTCAGTGTTGCCTCAATGCTGTCCGCTTCGTTATAGGCCGCGATGACAATGGTCACTGTGGGCTGATAGGAGTCGTCGGTAGAGATGGGTAAGGCTCGTATCTGGGCCAGCAACGACGCCAGTAACGGATAGCCCAGATAGATATAGAAAAGCAGCGCGAGCGAAAGCCAGAAAACCAAGGTTAGCATGATGTCTCATCCGTGAAGAAGGTCATTTCGTTCAACCCCCAAGCAAACGGGCAGTGCCCATCTCGGGCTGCCGAGGGCTTGCATCCCGGCCCAGCACACCCTGCTCGACCAGAACGTCACTCATCGTGGTGAATCGGAATCTTTTCAGCAGGTTAACCAACCGCTGCTCACACACTTCCAGGTTATTGTAATGCCTGAAACGAGAGAACCATTTTACGTCGAGCCGAGGTTGACCCGGGTCGATTTCCCAGGGATGGAGATAGAAGACAAACGGCTTGCCCATGCGGTTGATCGAGCCAAGCCCCCATTGGCTGAACCAATAGGGAAACAGACGGAAGTACCCACCTCCAGCGATTGGAAGGGTGTAGCCCGGCAACTTCAAGGTGCTCAACGGGAACTCGGCAATTTCAAAACCGTTGTCCGTTTTCAGGCGATGCGGCCATCTGGGTGTACCCGGCATTCCATAACGGTCATGGTGAACGGGGAAAATAGAGGAATCCCATGTGAATCCCTCTTCACATAAAATGTCCAGCGCCCAGCGTGACTGGGCGGTGATGGAATAACTTGCAGCTCGATACCCGGTGACCGGTTCACCAATAATGTCTTCGAGGATGGCCTTGGACCTTCGGGTTTCTTCTCGAAACACCTCGGGTGTCTGGTTATAGATGAGTTGGTGACTGTAGCCGTGGCTCGCCACCTCGTGGCCGGCATCGTGTATACGACGGACCAGCGCGGGTGATTTTTCCGCAACCCAGCCAAGGGTAAAAAAGGTGGCTTTCGTGTTGTGATCATCCAATACGGAAAGAAGACGGTCGGTATTGGCCTCAACCCGATACTCCATATCGTGCCAGTCTTCGCGGTCGACGGCTTCGGCGAGAGCGGCTACCTGGAAATAGTCTTCTACATCGATCGTGAGTGCGTTACTGATGGTGTTCATGAGTCATAGCAGCGGTACCGCCTCCTCGTGAAATTCCGTAGTAAGGGTCAAAAAATCGCATAGGTGAGTCCCAGAGCTATCCAGTTCTCTGTGTATTCTCTGGAGGCTACATCACTGGTCCTTTGCTTATGGCCAATCTGGCCTGACACATTCAGTTTCCTGCTCGCTTTGTAAATCAGCCCCAAGTCAGAGGTGAGCAAATCATCATCCTCCCCTTCGTCTTCGTACCGATAATGCGTCATTGACGCTCTTGCATTGAAGTCCAGCCTATTAGCCAGGGGGCGAGAGTAACCAACAGTGAATCCAACCCTATCTTCCTGGTCAGAATTCTGCAGATAGTTCGATCTACTGGCGGTGAGGCCGATATTGATTGAGCTGCTGTCGCTGAACCTTTTGCCCATGCCTGCTTCCAGCGCTGTCACTTCAACGGTGGTTGTCTCCGCGAGGTTAAATTCAAAATCATCGAACTGAATGTCGAAGCTGGATGTTTGATCGGTAAGTTGCCGGCTCGCCTTTAGATAAATCTCTGATGAAGGATTTAGTCTCCGCTCAAGCGTAACGTCTCCAACCAGCCCATCTGATTCCTGGCTGAGGCCCTGAAACCGACTTTCAATTCGGCTGCTACCGATTGAACCAGTTATCCGCGTGGCCGGCCAGCGCTTGTCAAAGTTAAGACTGACGGTGTCTGTATCGACTTCTTCCGTGGTATCGAGTTCTGCCTGATCTGTTGTAACACTTAATCCAACAGAAAAGGTCGAACTGAACAATTTTTCCCAGGCTATGACGCCGATTACTCTCTCACTGTCTGTTTCTTCAGGCTCGTCGAACTCGGTATTCTCATATTCAGCAGATAACTGGATATTATCGGTATCACTCAATCTAAGGGTGTAACTTGGTCCGGTTCTGAAAACGTTCTTACGCGTTGTATTATCCGGCGTAGAGGGGCCTCGACTATCCTGTTGGACGTCTCGAAGATTGTCTGAGAGGCGCCACCTAAACTGCGATACCAAGTCGCATTCCCCAGCAAAATTACCGTTCGTGTAGGTTTCGGGATCAAAGGTGTCTCTGTGCCAATAGCCGTATCCAATGTTAGCTGCGATCTCAGACGTGCAGCGACCAGGAGCACTTTCATGAGAAACATTTAGATTGAGTCTAGTTTCAGTATCGCTTTTCTCATTTGACGGCGCTTCTCTTGCATTGTCGCTGAACCTGCTATCGAGTCCTGCTGATAGGTTCAAAGGTTTTGCGTAAATAAGTGATGAAGTAGCGCTCAAGGTCGAAAACAGGACAACATAGACCAGCGGATTATTGGCCGCAATTGCGCTATTAGGTTTAGCCATTTATCACCGCCCCCACGAACTTCTCAGGCTTAAATGCAGTAGCTACGTGCTCTACTGTAGCGGGGGTAATCCTGCCATGGGGAACCACAAGCATTGTGTAGTCACAAAGCTCTGAGAGGATGCGGGCATCGGGAGAATCAGATACTGAGGCAGTATCCAGGACAATAAAACGATCGGGATATCGCCGCCGCACTGCCTGCAAAAACTGTTTCATTCTGAATGATGTGAAGAATTCAGCCGGTGTCTCTCTCCGACTACCCGCTGGGATAAGCCTGAGCCTTGGAATGCCGGTTGGATAAAGAATTCTGCCTATATCGTAGTCGGGATCATCAAGAAAATCCGTGAGCCCCGTTTCGGGCAAAATGTCCAGTGTGGAGTGTAAAGTCGGCTCACGCAGATTGCAGTCAATTATGAGAGCCGTTTTTGACTGGTCGAAGGCAAAGGCTGCTGCGAGGTTGAGCGCTACAAAAGAGGAGCCCGCCTCAGAAGAGGCACCCGTAACGACCAACGTGAAATTGTTGCCGCCTGAATTTTCAAGTAGTTTTGTTCGAAGGTCTCTAAACCGGTTAACTAACTTGCGGTTTTTCGACTCAGGATAAATGATTCTCCGCTCATCAAGATCATCAGGGCTGAGCCGTCGAGGCTCTTGCATCCTGACGATCTGTTTACTGATGACGTGTTTATCCACAGCGCCAGCACCCAATTCCAGAGAACTAGGCACCAACATTTTCGAATCTTCCCATTCAGAGAATGGCTGTCCGCCGGTTTTAGCATCCCGCACGATATCTTGTTGGGCCACCCAAGATTGCTCTGAGCCGCCCTTTAAACCTCCGGCATCGGATCGGGCATGCCGACTATCCTTCTCTGTCGCGTCCTCGTCTCGATTCCGTGATTCCGACATCATAAAACTCCTAATTCAGACGCCACTACGATAGCAATATAGGACGCTATCGCGATCACTGAGAGAAAACCAATAGCAACAGTAACTCGCCTGTCTTTTCGTTTTTCATAGGGAGTCCGCACTTCTGGAATCTCAGCAAGTACCGGTAAGCCGTACTCCTCTTCAATTTGGGCGCGGGCTCGCACCCTTGGGTCTACCTGAAGCAATCCCGCTATCGCCCCAAAAGGCGCTACCAACCCCAGTGCCAAACCAGCAATCGCAAACATCGGAAACTTCGGTCCAACTGGCGCCGTTGGATACTGAGCGGTTTCGTTAATTTCGTAATTCATGCCTTGACCTTCGACATCAAGAGACATGGACACTCGAGCACGCTCTCTTCTCTTCAATAGATCGTCATAGATGCCCTTGTTTACCTCCATGTCGCGAGTAAGCTGAGCGTACTCAGTTTTATTCTCCTGAATACGCTCCATCCTTTCCTCTTGTTCCACAAGAAGTTCTTTCAAAGAACGTATCCTCGTTTCCACAGTCTCCATATCCGCTCGAGTGGCCGACAACCGTGCACTCAGTTCTTGATGTAGAGGATTTACAATCTCATTCCCTTCCAATGAGCGTTCGCCGCCATTTTCGCGCTCAGCAAGCGCAAGCTCACGCTGTTTCCTCAATTCGGCTAACTGTTCTTGAAGGATTTTAATATCCGGATAGGAGTCGTGGTATTGCAGTCGTAGACTGTCCAGCTTCGATTGAAGGGAATTGATCCTCTCTTGAAATTCATCTTCGGAGCGACCTTGGTAGATCGTTGGACGAACCTGGGATAGCTGATCGCGCAATGAAGAAAGACGGGTGTTAAGCTCTGCTCGTTCGAGCTCAGCTAACTCAAGTTGACTACGCAGATTGGCCATTCTTCTGTTGGCGTCTTCTTCGGTACCATCTTTGTTCTTGGATAGAAATTCTTTTAACCTTCGCTCAGCTTCGGCAAGTTGGTCCTCATAGCTTTTAACCTGCCGATCAATAAATTCGTAGGCACTGCGGCTTTCATCACGCTTGCGCTCTTTACTTTGTTCGATGAACAATTGCCCAAGGCGCTGAGAGACTCTAAAAGCCTGCATCGGCGACTGCGAAGTGAAGCCAATGCTAAAAAAGCTGTCTCCTCGGGTGCGCACACTAATTCCGGCCCTTATTCGGGATATTCGGCTTTCCAGCTTTTCCGGCGACAAATCGACGTCATCGAATACCTCATCATCAGTAGCCAGCCGCTCCATAATACTCCTGCCCAGCAGCATCTCTCGCGCAGCAGAAGCCCTGTCATTTATTTCTGTGGTTACTGCACTGCCTTCCATCAACGGGCGAATGATATTGCTGTCATCCACAAAAATGACGACCTCAGACTGGTACTTATACGGCCACAAAAAACCGGCTGCTAGCACCGCAAAACTCACAAGAACAAACACAAAGAACGCCAACCATTTTTTTGACCGGACTTCGCGAAGTATCTCTAACGGCAACTGGGATAATGGTAATGCCATAAGTTATTCCATCAGGCTAACTTTTCTTCCCTTGACTTAAACTTGGTTTTGGCCTCAAAAATCTCTCTCTGGAACACTGAGGATATCCCCCGGGCGCATGGAATAATTGGTTTCTATGCGTCCCCTGTTGAGTATGTCGTCGAGCTTCACCGGTATTGCCACCACTTCTCCATTCATCTTTCGGTAAAGCATTGAACGATTAAGAGCAGCAAATTCGTTACCACCACCTGCGCTCAGGAACATATCCAACACGGTCATGCCATCACGATGCGGTTGAGATATCTGCTGACGCACCGCTCCAGTAACCCGAACACGGTCCGTAAATTCGTGGCTCCCCATTGAAGTAACGACAACGCTCACCTGCGGCTCTCTAATATATTCGGAGAGTTCACGTCTGATATCTCCGGCTAACTCCTCAGGCTCTTTGCCACTTGCCTGAATATCGCCAATCAAAGGAATCGAAATTCTTCCATCGGGTCTCACGGGCACGGCGACGCTCAGATCCTCATTGCGCCAAACGGATACTCTGACGACATCGGTTGCACCGAGAATATAGCTCTCTACACTGCCAGATGGTCTTTCCTCTAATGCCTGCTGTATTTTTTCGGGGGTTGAGGCGCTAGGTCCGGCACAGCCACTGATCAGGAAAGCCGCAATAACACCAAACGCGAGCCCAATTGAGGTGTATTTCGTTACCATAACAATTCCTCTTAGAGTGTCCGTGCTTTGTTCCTTATACCGACCGAGGCCATTTACAGGAACTACCTTGATCCTTTTTTGAACAATACCACTTCTACTGTCTGGATTATAATCAATAAGTCCAACAGCAGACTTTGATTTTTTATGTAATACAGGTCGTATCGGAGTTTCTCCCTCGTATCCTCCTCGCTGTCTGCATATGCAAAGCAAAGCTGCGCCCAGCCTGTCAGACCGGGCTTAACACGATGTCGTTCGCTATAAAACGGTATTTTCTCTGTTAGTTGTTCAACAAAGATCGGTCGTTCTGGACGAGGCCCAACGAATGCCATGGACCCATTCAAGACATTGAAAATTTGGGGTAACTCGTCGATACGAACCCTTCTGATGAAATCGCCAACACGAGTCACCCTCGAATCGTTTTTGCTTGCCCAGACTGCCCCATGTTTTTCGGCGTCCGTTTTCATAGACCGAAATTTGTGAACCTTGAAAACATCTCCGTTAAGCCCAACTCGTTCTTGACTGTAGAATACTGGCGCTTTGAACCCATCCTCAATCTTGATCGCGATAGCAGTCAAGAGCATGAGCGGAGCGCCTGCCACCAAAAGTGTCAGTGCCGCGAATATGTCTAGAGACCTTTTACCGATACCGAACACTGAAGAAACTGTGAAACCATCTGAGAAAACCAGCCAACCGCGAGTAACCAACTCAAGCGCAACTTTTCTTGATTCCCGCTCGTAGAACGTGGCTGCATCTACGATTCGTACGCCTTCCATCTTGCAATCAAGCAAATCCTCCATCGGCAAACCTTTTCTTCGGTCATCTGCTGCAACGATTATTTCCCTCACAGGATTCTTTTTGATGTACTCACAAATCGTTTTTGGAAGATCAACCAGGCTGGACTGCTCAACTCTAATTGGCTCATCCGGCAGCGGTACGAAGCCCAAAAGCGTGAACCCCTTTCGATTAAAAGGGGTTGTAAGGTCTTCAAGCAGCTGCTTTGCCCTGAAGCCAGCGCCAAGAACCAGCACTTTTCGCTTAAACGAGTCTTTTCCTGTAAGTGCAAAAAAAATTGACCTGTATATGCCCAGGAGAAAAAAGCCAAAAACCGAGGCGGATGTGAGCAAGTCAGTGAACCCCAGATACCATAGCCATTCATTACTCATTGTGTAGATCAAGGCACATGCCGGCACGCCGATAATCAAAGATAGGATAGTGCGCAACATCATTCCGGACATGCCCTCCTCAAGACGGGACTGGTGCACTCCAAGAGCCACCATCACAAGGAGGTTTGCAAGGCCAAACGCTAATGCCGAGGGAAGAACGAGCTCAACGTTCTCAGAAAAAAAAGAAACTTCGCCAAAGTGACGAAAGAAAGCGGCGATACAGAAGCCAACAACCAGAAAAACTAAGTCGATGAAGCCCAAAATAACGAAGGGCACATGAACGTAATGCCTGAACAATCTGACGTGGGCCACGCCAACTCCTTTTGCTATTCACTGTTAATACGTCTTCGCATCCGATGCGGCAGAACTGACAATGAACAGAGTTTACTGCATTTGAGCGATACTGCAATTGCTCGAAAAGACAGGCAGTCTTCAGAACAACGTAAAAATATACAGCATGGAATAACAAAGCACCCTGCCTCCACATTAAGGACAGGGTGCTTCTGCAGGCCTAAAATCAGGCTGGTTTGCGACGGCGAGTAAGGCCGAGGCCGACCAAACCAAGACCGAAGAGCGCCAGGGTGCCAGGTTCCGGCACTGCCCGAACGTCGGAGATCCCAACGATCATATCGTTGTAATCGAAATCGCCGTCTAGCAAATCCTCGAAGGCTACAATCAGTGAGGCACTATAGAATGCTTTGTTGCCACTATCGGTAACATCGAAGATCCTGGCCATATCAACGCCACCAGAATTCAGCCCAGCATCGGAATAGAAAACTTTTCCGTCTCGCTCCAGATAGAATCCGAACGTTGACCCAATGTTCGCTATTAGCTGGTTACCATTGGAGTCTGTGGTTCGGGCAGTACCAGCATCCAAATCGAACTTCACCTTGGAGCCACCGCCACTATCGGCGCCATTGAACACCTCGAGCCGCTCGCCTGAATTATTCCGATCATATATGCCGAAATTATTAATGTTGGCAAAGCCTGCGAATTCGAAAAGTAGGAATGCTCCAACATCATCCTGAACGCCGTCGGTATCAGTCAGTTGCGCATAAGAGGCTCCATTATCGTAGAAGCCACCCTCTCCAAGGGAATCATTGAAAACCGCTTGGCCACCGTCGGTCTCTAAATCAAACACACTCATTGGACCAGCTTGCGCCAAAGAAAAACTACCTGCGAGCAGACCTGCTGCAATCAGCTTTGAAGTCAATTTCATTTTACTGCTCCTCAATTACATCTTGTGATCTTGCAGTTATGGTCTTGCATTCTCTGTGCCAGATTTTTTTCGCATTAAATTCAGAAACCTAGAGACCGTCAATACTGAGGGCGTAAAGTTTCCTGACACATTATCAATGATTACCATTGTGCTATTTCGAACGCCGAGCAAGTCCAAGACCAAGCAGCCCTAGTGCAAATAAAGCCAGCGTTCCTGGCTCAGTGACGTTCGCAACGGTTACGTTGTCGATGCCGTAACCATCATCTGGGTTATTGGAAAACAAGCTGACGTTGCCAAGCCCAGCAACGTCAAAAAGGGTGACGTAAAAGATCCCTCCATTGCCTAGAGAAGAGCCAAAGATATTATCGAAATCAAAATCCACACCGCCCACAGAAAGACGACCGCCCGCATCGTTAGGATCGGTGATGTAGAAACCGATCGAATTAAAACCCACGGCGGGCGAAATAACCATCTGGCGGGCATCCATACTATCTAGCCAATTATCGCCAGAAACGGAGTACCGCCCATTGAAGGGGCTTGCCTCGTCATCAAGCACGGCGAAGCCTGCCTCGCAGCTATAACTCCCACTATCGCATAGGCCGCCCGAACCAGGCTCCGCTCTGTGAAATGAGCCGACGCCTAATGAAGAAATAATAGTGGCTGACTGATTGCCTATGTTGTAGTTGGAATTATCATCAAAGGTTTCTGTAAGGTAGCCCGGACCCGCCGAATCGAGAAATGCCTGCTCAGCAACGGAGGCCGCACTCAATCCCTGCTCGCTTATGTTCAAGATAGGTCCTGCACTGGCATTCGACGACACACCGAGAAAAAGACCAAAGACAGCGCTTATTCCAAGATTTTTCATATCAGTACTCCCCAGACTCTGACAAATGCGACAGACGTATAAAGGAACGGCAGCATAAGGCATGCCAGCAAACTATCTGGTTATTTTTCAGACAGTTAAAGGATACCTAAGTTGAAGCCTGTAAATTTTACTGACACTATTTCTTGCAACGCTTAACAGGTGTCTTCCAATAGTTAAATAACGAAAAACTCCATAAATGTATGAACAGGTGTGGCTTCGAGTCGTTTATGGTCATTACAAAGCCGCTCAACTTGAGTTAAGCGCTGCGATGGCAATCGGGTTTCCAAATTCCTTCGGAATTTTTTTTTCAACAACGGAATACCTTCCTTACGGCGACGACGGTGGCCAATCGGATACTCGACGGCTACCTTGTCAGTGCTTGTTCCATCAGCAAAAAATACTTGGATCGCGTTCGCTATAGACCTCTTGTCGGCCTCAAGGTATTCCAGGGTATAGCGCTCATTCTCCACGATCTCCATTTTATCCCGGAGGGTATCGATGATCGGATTTAATTCATGGAAATCATCTTCATAGTGCTCGGCAGTAAGGTTTCCGAAAATCAACGGCACAGCCGTCATGTACTGCAGGCAGTGATCCCGATCAGCAGCATTTGCCAGTTTCCCGACCTTGGAAATGATGCGAATAGCTGATTCATGGGTAGTGATGACAATTTTGTCTATTTCATCGAGCCGGTCTTTCACCACGGGGTAAAGCGTTACTGCAGCCTCAGCAGCGGTCTGGGCGTGGAATTCCGCGGGGAAGGAAATCTTGAAGAGGATATTCTCCATCACATAGGCGCCAAAATCCTGTGGAATCGAGAACTCTCTTTTGCCCTCCGGCTTAAGCTTCTGGTCCTTGTTGGTTTTACTAAATAGCACATCGTAGAAGCCCCATTGGGGCGCTGTCAGTACGCCCGGTATTCCCATTTCCCCACGCATTGCGATATCTGCCAGACGCACCCCTCGGGAGGTGGCATCACCCGCAGCCCAGGATTTTCTGGAGCCCGCGTTAGGAGCATGACGATAGGTTCTGAGAGATTGACCATCTACCCAAGCATGAGACAATGCCGATAGCATCTGATCCCGGTTGGCGCCCATCAATTTGGCGGAGACAGCCGTCGAGGCTACTTTTACCAGGACTACATGATCCAGCCCCACACGGTTAAAAGAATTCTCGAGTGCCAGGACGCCCTGGATTTCATGGGCCATGATCATGGCCTCCAAAACGGTTCGCATGGTTAACGGCTTTTTACCGTCAGCAACCCGTTTCTGAGAGAGGTAGTCTGCAACGGCCAATATGGCGCCCAAGTTATCCGATGGATGCCCCCACTCAGCCGCCAGCCATGTGTCGTTGTAGTCTAGCCACCGAACGGTACAACCGATGTCCCAGGCAGCTTTCACCGGGTCCAGCCGGTATGGCGTTCCGGGCACACGGGCTCCATGAGGGACCACTGTGCCTTCAACGAGTGGGCCTAGATGTTTGGTGCATTCGGGAAAGCGCAGAGCCAGAAGACCACAACCAAGGGTGTCCATCAGGCAATAGCGGGCGGTGTTCCAGGCTTCTTCGCTGTTTATTTCATAGGTAAGAACGTAGTCCGCAATTTTTTGCAGAACTTCGTCGTAATCGGGACGTTCGTTAAGATCAAATGTTGCAGACATAGAGGAGCCTCCTTGCCCCCACTATAGATTCCGTCAGTAGCTATCGCCAGGCACCCTGACCCAACCTTCCATCAAAACCCGCGCACTGCGGCTCATAATGGCTTTGGTTGCGGTCCACTGGCCATCCACTTCCTTCGCCTCCGCCCCCACTCGCAGCGTGCCGGAGGGGTGCCCAAAGGTCACATGGGTTCTGTCGCCACCGCCTGCCGCAAGGTTCACCAGGGTTCCAGGAACCGCCGATGCCGTGGCAATGGCCACTGCCGCTGTGCCCATCATGGCATGGTGGAGCTTGCCCATGGACAGAGCACGAACCAGGACATCTACATCCCCTGCCCCTATGTTTTTGCCGCTTGAGGAGACGTAATCAGACGGCTTTGCCACGAAGGCCACTTTCGGGGTGTGCTGGCGATTGGCGGCTTCTTCAATGTGCTGGATCAGCCCCATTTTTATAGCACCATGGGCACGGATGGTTTCGAACCTGGCCAGGGCCGCGGGATCGGAGTTGATGTCGTCCTGCAGCTCGGTGCCTTTGTACCCGATGTCTTCGGCGTTAACGAAGATGGTCGGAATACCGGCATTGATCATGGTGGCTTTCAGGGTGCCGACACCGGGCACTTCCAGGTCGTCCACCAGGTTGCCAGTGGGAAACATGGAGCCTTCGCCGTCGGCCGGGTCCATGAATTCCACCTGCACTTCCGCGGCCGGGAAGGTTACGCCGTCCAGCTCGAAATCTCCGGTTTCCTGAACCTCACCGTTGGTGATGGGCACGTGGGCAACGATGGTTTTCTTGATATTGGCCTGCCAGATGCGGACGGTGCAAGTGCCGTTTTCCGGAATCCGCTCTTTGGCAACGAAGCCGCTGTTGATGGCGAAAGCGCCGACAGCAGCAGTGAGGTTGCCGCAGTTACCGCTCCAGTCCACAAAGGGCTTGTCGATGGACACCTGGCCGAACAGGTAGTCGACGTCGTGATCCGGCTGGGTGGGGTCTGCCAGGATCACAGTCTTGCTGGTGCTGGAGGTAGCGCCGCCCATGCCGTCGATTTGCTTCTGGTAGGGGTCGGGGCTGCCGATCACCCGCAACAACAGTTTGTCCCTGGCTTCGCCCGGGCTCTGGCAGGCTTCCGGCAAATCCTGCAGCCGGAAAAAGACGCCTTTGCTGGTGCCGCCACGCATGTAGGTGGCCGGGACTTTAATCTGGGGAGCGTGAGTCATGTTTCTGCTCTCTTGATGAAGACGGGGTCAGAAGAAGGCTTTCTTCTGACCCCTTGTTTGCAAGCTTAGGCGGCGCCTTCGGATTGCAGGAAATCTTCCGCAAACCGCTGCAACACCCCACCGGCGCTGTAGATAGACACTTCTTCAGCGGTGTCCAGGCGGCATACGACCGGAATGCGCTCGGTGCTGCCATTCTTCCGATGGATGACCAGCGTAAGCTCGGCGCGGGGCGCCGGGGTGCCTTCCACATCGTAGGTTTCGGTGCCGTCGATGCCCAGGGTCTTGCGGGTGGTG
>TARA_R100000306_G_scaffold577_4_pt1 | contig 22057 bp, 18 predicted proteins | sample TARA_R100000306 | Tara Oceans TARA_R100000306 (sample SAMEA2620824) | marine metagenome | biome: marine biome (ENVO:00000447); feature: mesopelagic zone (ENVO:00000213); material: "saline water (ENVO:00002010), including plankton (ENVO:xxxxxxxx)" | depth 1000 m | reverse complement strand
TAGAGCTAGCTAAAGAAGAAGTTAACAATCGAGCTACACCTGAAACTTACAGCTTATTGGCATTGGCTCAACTAAAAGCCGGAAATAAAGAAGAGGCTTTAAAAGCAATTGAGCAGCATGTTGAGGGCAAAACTTTTGAACCTATGGCACAATATTATTCAGCGTTAGTGTATAAAGCTAATGGGCAAAAAGAGAAAGTAAAACCCATAAAAGAAGAGCTATCTGGAGCATCTTATGAGATGGGGCCTGTTTTGTCAAAAAAAATAGCACAATTATAAAACCGTAACTGGCTAATCCTCGTACATATATGTAGAAAGGTTGATTATCTATAGACAGTTATAGAATCAACAACTGGTTATGCCGGTTTTTTCAGAGTTTTTTTGTTAGTTAAGCACCTTCTCCATTTTGGAGAGGGTGCTTTTATTTTTCTTAAGTATGTAGCTATAGTCGATATCAATGATGAAGAGTTTCAGGTTAATTTAAAGCATTAAAAAACCATTACCTTAAACCTATTCTTTTATAAAATATAACCAGTTAGATATATACAGAAAAACTCTGCAGATTAGGCAGAGTTTTTAGTTTTAAAGATGATTATTTTTTCATTAAGGAGTAACTTGCCCTAACGTATATAATTGATCCATTGTAGGGGTCTCGCTTCCGCCTTCAGGCTCTAGGGTAATACCAAAGGCCTCGGTGCTTGCTACTTGGCTCATATCTACTCTAAAGAGTCTATCTTTAGTTTCTCTACTAGCATCAAGTAACCCAACACTTGTAGGGGTAAGTGGCTGCATGGTTAATGACCATACTTGATATACTTTACCCCGAGGAGCTTCTGGTAAGCCTTTGGCATCTATATAAGCAATTTTATCTTTCTTGTTAAAATATACCTTGGCGAATGCTTGTGGTGCTACAGCTTGATTACCAGGTAAAGTATAACTGTTGTATTCTTTTGAGCGTATAACATCCAATACCTCATTTGCATCTGCTAATTGGGTTTCTGCATTAGTTACTTTTTCTTCTAAAACTGTATTTTGCGTTGTGGTGTACTGTACACGATCTTGAAGGTCATTTTTTTCTTTGAGCATCCAAAAGATACCGGCAAATGCCAATATAGCTGCAGCCCAGCCTGTAATAGCGCCCCAATTGGTTGAGGGTTTGCTGTCTGAAAGTGATTTCACTTTTCTAATGTTATCTACTATTTGTGACCAAATAAGGGCAGAAAGTGGAGGGGAAACAGCTTCGGCCAATGTAATTACACCAGCTTCTATCATTTCTACTTGTTGTTTTATTTCAGGATGTTTTTCAATGGCTTCTTCTACCTCTCTAGATTCTTCAATAGATAAAGATCCGGCGACGTATAATTCCAAGTTTCCTGACTCTATAAGTTCTTGTACGTTCATGTTATCCTAATACGATTGTTTTTAAATCCTGCATACATTTTCTGTTGCGGGTTTTTAATGTTCCTAACGGAATATCCATTTCTTTGGCAGCGTCTTTTTGCGTATACCCTTTAAAAATTAAAAAGTCTATTATTTTAATACAGGCAGGCTTTAAGGCATCTAAATATTTCTTGATTCCAATAGCGTTAGTCTTCCTGTTTAAGTTATCGGACGTAGCTATAATATCTACGAAATTAGTTGTACTAAGGTTTTTCTTAGAGTTTTTATAAGCCTTAGAACGTGTCTTGTCAATGGCTGTATTCCTGGCAATATTGAGTATCCAAGTAAAGAACCGTCCTTTTTTTACATTATAGGATTTTGAGTTGTCCCAAATTTTTATAAATACATCTTGCATTACTTCTTCTGCAACAGCTTCGTCTAAAACGATGCTATAAATAATTCCGAATAAAGCTTCAGAATACATAGTGTAAAGTTTAGAAAAGGCTTTTTCGTTTCCATCCTGCATGGAAAGGATCAATTCATCTGGTTGTTTCATTGTCTAATTTTGAGTCCACGCTAAAATAAATAAATTAATTCAATCCTTTTAGTTATGTAGCAATAATTAAGATTTATAATAAAAAAATGCATCAAATTAATTTAAGTAACCCTAGAACACCTTTAATAAAAAAATATTAAAAAAAGTTAATCACTGAAAAAGTGTTAAAATATAAGCTATAACATTATAAAATTTGGATAATATGTAAATATTCATAGTTTTACAGAAATTAACCTATTTTCTAAACTTACTTTTCTATGAAAAAAATTACATTGAGTTTATTTTTGGCGTTAAGTTGTGTTATAACTTCACAAGTAAACGCTCAAGATTTTACTCAAAACCTACGAGCTGAGTTTCAGCAAAAACTTGAAAACAGAGAGATTTCACAACAAGACACAAAATGGGAGGTGACAAGCCAACACATTAGTAAAGTTAGTGGAATTCAGCATATTTATTTTAATCAAACCTTAAATGGAATTCAAATAAATGGAACTGAGTCTGATTTGCACATACTACCAAGTGGAAAAACATTATCGAGTAGTATAAACTTCATTAAAAATGCTTCTGAAAAAGTTATCGGGTCAAAAACCCCTTCAATTTCTGCAAGTAATGCGGTTCAATCTGCAGCTAGTCAATTAGGCTATACTATTAATGGACCTCTTTCCGAACTTCAAAGAAAAAATGGACCAAGCCAAGAGATCTTATTGAGTAAAGGAGGAATTTCCTTGAGTGAGATCCCTGCAAAATTGATGTATGCTCTTACCGATGCGAATGAATTGATTTTAGCATGGGATATATCGATTCAAGAAAAAAGCCAACAAGACTGGTGGAGCTTACGTGTAAATGCTTCAACAGGAGCAATCGTTAATAAAGAAAACTGGATTGTAAGTTGCGAAATCAACCATGATCACAGTGAAGATACTCAAGAGCTTAATTATAACACTAACCTGTTCGATATTCCAAATTATGACGAATTAAAAGCGAATGTAGAAGAAGGCTGTACGGAATGCTATGAAGTATTTGCACTTCCATTAGAGAGCCCATATTATGGTTCAAGAAGTGTAGAGGTACAACCAGCTGATGTTATTGCTTCTCCATTTGGATGGCATGATACAGATGGAACTCCCGGTGCAGAATTTACAACAACAAGAGGAAATAATGTAAATGCATATGAAGATGGTAATAATCCTGGTTATCAACCAGATGCAGGTACGAGCTTAGACTTTTCAGGTTATCCTTTTAGTCAAATTTATACTGGGTCAAATCAATATGAAGATGCAGCAATAACCAACTTGTTTTATATGAACAATGTATTTCATGATATAATGTATCAGTTTGGTTTTGATGACGTAAGCGGAAATTTCCAGGAAAACAATTACGGAAACGGTGGATTAGGAAGCGACTCTGTCAATGCTGAAGCACAAGATGGTTCTGGAACTTGTAACGCTAATTTTGGTACTCCTCCAGATGGAGGAAACCCAACAATGCAGATGTATATTTGTGGTGATAAAGATGGTGATTTTGACAACTTAGTGATTTTACACGAGTATGGACATGGAGTTTCAAACCGTTTAACCGGTGGTGCAGCAGCAGCAGGTTGCTTGCAAAATTCAGAGCAAATGGGAGAAGGATGGAGTGACTTTTTTGGAACTATATTAACTATAGAGCCAGGTGATACAGGTGCCGACTCTAGAGCTGTTGGAACCTACCTTTTTGGTCAAGGTCAAGGCGGAGGTGGAATACGTGATTACCCTTATAGTACTGATATGGGAGTGAACCCACAAACCTATGATTTTATAAAAACAGCAGCAGTTCCTCACGGTGTAGGTTCTGTTTGGGCAGAAATGCTTTGGGAAATGACTTGGACATTAATTGATGAACATGGTTTTGATCCAGATTATTATAATTTCACAGGAGACGTAACTCAGGATGCTGGAAATATAATGGCTTTAGCCTTGGTTACAGAAGGTATGAAATTACAACCTTGTAGCCCAGGTTTTGTGGATGGTCGTGACGCTATAATAGCAGCAGATCAAGCTATATATGGAGGTGCCAATGAATGTCTAATATGGGAAGCTTTTGCAAAAAGAGGATTAGGGTTTAGTGCAAGCCAAGGTTCTTCAGGTAGTAGAGGTGATGGTACTGAAGCATTTGATCTCCCTCCATCTGAAGCACAATTTAACGCTCCTGCAGATGTTTGTGCAAGTTCTGAAACACTTACCGATTTAGGAGGAGGAAGCCCAGTTGGCGGCGTTTATAGCGGCCCAGGCGTAACCGATGATGGTAATGGCTTAACATATTCATTCGATCCTTCAGCAGCAGGGGTTGGAGTACATACTATTTCGTACGAAGTACCGGAAGGTCAATGTACAACTGCTTCTACTGATACTGATACTATTGAAGTACTAGCAATACCTGACGGACCTACTACACAAGGTGTTTCAGATTTCTGTATCGGGGATGAAGTTACCGTTACAGCTACACCAAGTGATTCTAATAATGTAATAGGTTGGTATGATGCTGAATTTGGCGGAAACTTACTTTTTGAAGGTGAATCGTATACGTTTACACCAACAGGGACTACAACGGTCTATGCTCAGGAAAACCCTGATGCTCCACTTTCTAAATTGGTTATTTCTGAACTTACTTTAGAAACACCAGATAGATTTGAAATACAGAACGTAGGGGTATCAGAAGATTACTCTGGCTATACAGTGGCTGTAAGTGAAGATCCTTATAACGATATAAATGCAATGAACCCTATTACAAACACTTTAGGGCAAATGAGTAGTAACTCCGTAGTTCAGTTCAATGACGATGGAGGTGCTGATTACTGGGGTAATAACTTATTCTGGGACAATGACGGTACTGGTTGGATTATTATTATAGATGCAGATGGCAATGTAGTAGATTCTGTATTCTGGAACTTTACTGCTGCCCAAATTGCTGGACTTAACGTAACAATCAATGGATTTGCCGTAACGGCTGCCGATTTAGATTGGTCTGGTGACGGAGCATCATTATTAGCAGATTGTGGAGGTTCATTTAGAAGAACTGGCGATACTGATAGTGCTGCTGATTGGAGTGGTGTTTGCGAGACATCAGATTATGGTGTTCCAAACGATGATATCAATGTATCACCTTTTGAAGGGTGTTTAGCAGCACGAACATCTGCTGAGGTAACTGTAGAAGATATTGCCCCTGAGGTTACTTGTCCAGGTGATGTTTCAGAAAGCATTAATGAAGGTGAAATGTTCACACTGCCGGATTATACCGGAGATACAACTGCAACAGATAATTGTGTTGATACTCCTTCTATAACTCAAGATCCTGCACCAGGAACTCAAATAGGGGAAGGTACTACGGTAGTAACCATGACAGCCTCAGATGGCGACAATGAAGCTATTTGTACATTTAATGTAGCTATTGAAATCATTTTAGGAGTAGGTGATGCAGAATTTTACAATAATGTGTCATTGTACCCTAATCCAACAAATGGTCAAGTAACACTTGAGAACAAGAGTAATAAAGAGTTAAGAGCTGCTACTATTACAGATGTTAATGGTAGAATAATACAAACCATTAACCTTGAAAATTCAGGAGTAGAAACTTTAATTTCAATGGATCAATACGCCTCAGGCATGTATTTTGTAAAAATTGAAGCTACCGATGCTAATATTGTAAAACGAATTGTTAAGCAATAAGTAAATAACTTGCTTTAATAAAAGCAGAATAGTAATTGACAATAAGCCCCGTATGGATTTCCATACGGGGCTTATTTTGGCATTATATTTGAATTAATTTAAATGTTGGTATATATGAAACATACAGTAAACATTAAAGTCCCTAAAAAGAAACATATATACAGCATAAAAAAGACCCTTTGTTTAAAGGGTCTTTTTTTAATATATACTTATATTTTTTATTATTCAATAATTCCGCCACAGCTAACACGAGCTCCAGCTGCACCTGAAGGTTGAGAAGTAAAATCATCCGCTCCTTCATGAACGATAATAGATTTTCCTAAAATGTTTTTATTGGAATCATCGCAACCTATACACCACTCGTCGGTTTGCATAGAAATAGATCCATCACCATTTTCATCGGCTTCAAAGTTTCCTATGTCACCTTTATGGTACCCTTCTGCATCGCCCCATTTACCATGGTTTTCAAAGGTAGGGTTCCAATGTCCTCCTGCCGACTTCCCATCGGGGGCAGAACAATCTGCATTTTCGTGAATATGAATTGCATGGGTTCCAGGGTTAAGCCCTACTAACTTTGCTTCCATCATTACTACGCCATCTTTTTCTCTAAAAGAAACTTTTCCCGTTGCGTTGCTTTCACTTTTAGATTCTAAATTAAAAGAGACTGTTTTTTCCTTCATCATATCTTCTTTTTCTTTCATCATCTCGTCTTTTTCCATATCAGACTGCTCCATCGTGTCCATCTCTTCACTATCTTTCTTTTTACCGTCATTACAACTTGTAAAAGCCATTACAGCAAGAGCTGAAAATAATATACTTACTTTTTTCATGGGTTATAAAATTTTATGTTTTTGGTTTCAGTTAGATTAAAGGTAAGGGGAATGGCAACCATAGCCAACATTTTAAAAAAATCTTAGCATTTCATTCATTTTTAAAATAAGCTTAATAATGCTTTTTCACCAACTCCCGTTGGTCGATAATACCCATTTTAATGTTTTCAGAAATCATTAAGGCTTTATCAATACGGGTTTGTGATGTTTTAAAACGTTTAACATAATAAATGAGCGAGCGTTTTTTTCCATCAGAAAAATTTTCGAAGATTTCTAAAGCTTCCGGATCGCTTTCAAAAACGGCTTCCATTTCTTTGGGCATTAATACACCGTATTTAGTGGTGTCTTCAAACAGTTCCATTTGAAAATAATCGGAAGGGAAAATGCCCAATTCTTTTTGATATCTTTTTCCAAAAGTCATCACATAACGCCCCAATCGTTTCCGTAAGGCAGCGTGAAATTCAATTTCATTTTCTTCAAAAAATGCTTTTACCTTAACGCGAGTGTTATTTCCTTGAAGAAATGGCGTAACTATTTCTTCAGGAAGATAAACAGCGTGTGTACCTTCTACTGTAACTTCAAATCGTTTTGAACTTTTTAAATTCATATTACTTAATCAAAGAAGTAATTATTTGTGTTTCGCTATGCAGCGTTTTATGCACAGGGCATTTATCGGCTATTTGTAATAAACGTTTTATTTGTTTTTCATCCAACTCGCCTTCAAACTTAATCTCACGAGTAAACGTATCGATTTTGGCAGTATCGTCTTCACAGTTTTCGCAGTCGGTAGCATGTTGTTTATCGTAACTGGTATGCACTTCTACATTTTGAACGTCCCATTTTTTACGTTTGGCGTACATTTGTATGGTCATCGCTGTACAAGCTGAAAGCCCAGCCGAGACTAATTCATAAGGGGAAGGTCCAAAGTTATTACCGCCAAAACTTTCTGGCTCATCTGCAAAGGTATAATGATCTCCTATTTTCATTCGGGTGGTAAACCCCTCGTCAATATCTAAACTAGCTACTACATCGTGCTTTGAGGTGATTTTTTCTTCCGAAGGTATTTCAACATATCGAGAAACCCATCCGGCGATTACACTTCCTACATATTCAGAATCTTTTTTTTCGGTTAATAAATGATCGGCACCATCTAGCGAAATAAAGCTTTTAGGATGATGGGCAGCTATGTAAAGTTCTTCAGCATTGTTAATGCCTACTAGTTCATCTTGTGGCGAATGTAACACTAAGAGTGCTTTACGCATACTTTTAGCAGTTTCTGGTAATGATTTACTTTCAAGATCGTCTAAAAACTGCTTTTTAATGGTAAAGTTGCGTCCGCTTAGTTGTACCTCTGCTACTCCTTCTTTTTCAATAGTCTGCAAGTCACTTTTTAATAAATGCTTAACGTGAATAGGATTACTAGGGGCTGCAACGGTAGCAACAGCTTTTACAGAATTGAGTTCTGCTGCTGCAAAAATGACGGCTGCTCCGCCTAAAGAATGCCCTACAAGTAGGGAAGGGGCTAGATAGTGTTCTGAAAGATAATCGGCTGCCGCAACTAGATCTTGTACGTTCCCTGAAAAATTGGTATCTTCAAAATCGCCTTCGCTTTCCCCTAAACCCGTAAAATCGAAACGAAGTACGCCAAAGCCTTTGGCGGTAAGTGATCGACTAATATTCCGAACGGCAGATAAATTTTTAGTACACGTAAAGCAATGTGCAAAAAGTGCAAAATTATGCGGGTGCTGATTTGCGGGAAGTTCTAAGCGGCCTACTAATTCTTGGCCTTCTTTATTTTTAAAGGATACCTTTTCTACATTCATGGTGTACTAGTTTGTTTAGTAAAGTCGGGTGTAAACGTGATTCCTATCAAAATTCTATCAAAATCTGGTCCGTTCAAGTGTATTCTCTGGTAACCAACTCTTGATTTAATAAGGTCACTAAACTTGTATCCTAAGCCAAACCCTAACCAATTCTGGGCAAAGGTAGGCTCGTCGCCTACGTTTAACCAAACTTCGTTATATACATCAGCACTCCATCTATCAAGAAAGGGATAGCTTAATTTAACCATGTACCTAAACCAGTGTCTAGTGTCTGTACCTTGGTCTTGAACAATAAATCTATTTTCAAATCTTGCACGATGATCTACGTTAACATTACCTACTTTATGGTCTAGATAAACATCTTCAACAATTCTATGCTCATCAAAGGAAGGTGGGGTTTCTGATAAATATGAAAAATCATTTCTGAAATAGGCATATCCAACTCCTACAGAAAGTCCTTCCATAATACGGTATTTTGCACCAGTTCTTATTTTAAACTGCTGTAATTCACTTGCAAGCTCATAAAACCTAAATTGGGTTTGTGCTTGAATACTTAATTTTTCTGAAACTTTACTGTTGGTGGCCAAAATATACCAACTCCCTAACTCGTCTTCCGCCGTATTTTGGGCTATTGCAGAAGTAATTGATAAAAAAATAATTGAAATTGAAATAAATCTCTTAAGCATGCTAATCTTTTTTTTTAATTTTTTTTAAAATAATACTGGTGGCAAAACTCTTTTTAGAATTGCACCACCAGTATACTATTTATTAATTAGAAATTGAAGCGTTTTAACTACATTCCTGTATCCATACCTTGTTGGCCTTCGCCTTTTAGGTATTTATCCAAAAAGTCTTTAATTTTTCCATAAGCCTCAATTTGGTTTTCTTTTTTAACAAAACCGTGGCCCTCATCTTCAAAAAGAACGTACTCTACAGGTACACCATTCTTTTTAACGCCGGCAACAATCTCGTCACTTTCCACTTGTAATACACGAGGATCTTGCGCTCCTTGCAATACCATAAGGGGTTTTGTTACTTTATCAGTATGGAATAGAGGAGAAATCTCTCTTAACCTTACAGAATCTGTTGTATTTGGGTCGCCCATTTCAGTATAAAGTGCCTCTTTGAATGATTCCCACCACGGTGGAATGCTTTTTAGCGTTCGTAACCAATTTGTTACACCAAATATATTCACACCTACATCAAATTCTTCTGGGGCGTATGTCAATGCTGCCATCGTCATATATCCGCCATACGAACCACCAATGATTCCAATTTTATCTCCATCAATAACGTCTTGTTCAGCTAGCCAATCTTTCCCGGCAATGCAATCTTTTAAATCTTTATCGCCATGGTTTTGATCGTCCATTTTGTAAAAAGACTTACCATAACCACTACTTCCGCGGTTGTTTACCGCTAAAATTGCATACCCATGGTTTACCAAATATTGAATAGTCGAGTTAAAGCCTTGTCTTGATTGTCCGCCAGGACCACCGTGAACCCAAACCATCGCCGGAACTTTATTTTCGGCACTTGCTTGCTTAGGTTGATAATAGATTGCAGGAATTTCCAATCCATCAAACGATTTAAAACGAACGACTTCAGCAGAGACTAAATCGTCTCCGTCTATTTCATCGTTTAATACATCAGTAAGTTGGTTCAGCTTTTTGGTTTTTAAATTATACGAATACGAATTTGTTGGCGTATGTGATCCTCCAGCTCTAAGTAAAGCCATGGTTTCATCCCTAGAAAAACTAGCGCTGTTAATGCTCTGTCCTTCAATTTCAGGAAAGTCTATTACATCTCCGCTAGCCACTTCTTTCACTTCCATTTTGGTTTCTGCATCTTCATTGGTAAACATAAGCTGGTAGGTGCCGTTATGGGTAAAATAAAAACCAGTAATGTCCCAATCGCGTTCAGCAACTTTTTCCGAAGTATCTTCAGCTATATTATACTTCATAAGCGTACTATACTCACCATCGGCATCGGTTGTGTAGTACAGTGATTTTCCGTCTGGTGAAAAATCCTCAGGCGAATTTCCGCTTAACGAATCATTGATTTTCGTTCTTTCACCTGTTTCGGTATTCAGAATATATAAATCACTATCATTGGTGTTAATGGCTTTTCCTAAGGCGATGTACTTTCGGTCTTCGCTCATTCCGCCAAATTCCATTCCGTCTTCATTTTTATAGATTACTTTAGGTGTAAACGTTTCTATATCCATTTCATAATGATCCATAAATTTGGAATCACGTTCATTACTTCCGTAGAAAAAGCTTTTTCCGTCTTTTGCCCAACCACGGAACAATGCACGAACCTTTTCGGTGGGTGTTAAAGCTTTAATTCCGGTGCTATCTTTCATATAAATCTTGAAAATTTCATCACCATTCCCATCCATACGGAATAAAATACGGTCGTCTTCAGGAAAATATGAAATACCATATACCGAAGCACTATCCGATTGGGTAATAGGCGTCATTTCACCGCCAGTGGCTGGTACCGAGTACATATTGTAAATGCCAGAACGGTTGCTGGTCATTAATACATTGGACTTGTCTGGCGAATACCCATTTGCATAGGCATTCTCGTTGTCCATAAACTGTTCAATGGAATACTGTTTGATTTCTTCCACTTGTGCGGTTTCCTCTTTTTTCTCTTCCTTACAGGAATAGAAAAGAAGCAAACCGAGACTGATTACTAAGAGTTTTTTCATCATATTGGTTGTTTAATTGGTTTCGAAGGTTTTTGTTTCTTTAAATGGGGACAACTCTATACTTTCCATATTAGACTTATATTCTGGCCATTCGGTTACAAAGAAATTATTGGTGGCTTTTAGTGCTTCAGCTAATGCATTTTTGGCGTGCTGCATTAACCGTTGTTCTGTAGCTGTCATTCCGTTAGGACGACTGCCACTATACCATCTTGCTTGACCAATGCGTTGCATTACATTAGGTTCTGTACTGCGCACAATACCTTGTCTATCGTCTTCTTTGCCTAAATAGATAGCAACGACTGAGTCTATTTTCTTAACGATCTCTTTACTGGCTTTAATTTCGTCTTTGTATTTTTTGTCTTCTGAAGCGTTTTCTTTTAATTTTTTTCTGAAATCTTCTGCCGTGTTTTTACTTTCCACCAATTGCTTTACTGCATCGGCAGCAGTTTGGGTCATTTTTTCCAATTCTTTTGAAGCAGTGTAAGCCTCGTTAATAGCTTTTTCTGAAACAGTAAGCCTTGGATCGCTTTTTACGGTTATTAAACTGGTTGAGGTTTCATCGTTATATGAAAGCTCCGCTCTGTAAGTTCCAGGCTTTACCGAAGTACCACTCGGTTCGTTTTTTCTATCTCTAATAGAACGAGAAGGGCGGTCTACACCGGCTTCATTCATACGCCATCGCCACGTGTAAATACCTGTACTGTCTGGCTTTTTCTGTTTTAAGGTTCTAATTAAACGGGAACCATCGTAAATTCTTAAATACAAGCTGTCCTTGTGTTTGCCATCCATTTTTTCTTCGGAAGCTGTGTCGTCTGTTTCCTCTTTTTCTTCAGAATCCTCTTCAACTTCTTTAGTTGTTTCACTGTCATCCTTTTTAAAGTAATACCTGAATAAGGCTCCGCTACTTCTATTTTCTCCATTGAAAAGTGCGTCTGCCCCAAAACGACTACCGGTGGGCTGTTGATAAGAAGCTTCGTAAGCAGTTGGGGCTTCAAACAGCTTACTATTTTGATCTAAGACTGATTTGTTCCGAGCAATCTCCCGTAATGGACGAATATCATCCAATACCCAAGCCGCTCTTCCGAAGGTTCCTATAACTAAATCGTGCTCCCTTGGCTGAATTACTAAATCTTTTACTGAAACCGTAGGAAAACCGTGTGTCCATTTTTGCCAGTTGTTTCCAGCGTCTATTGAAACATACAGTCCATCATCAGTTCCTAAGAACAATAGATTCTTTTCTTTTGGGTCTTCTACGATGCTTAACGTGTAGCTTATAACATCGTCTTCATCAACGATTCGGTTCCAAGTTTTTCCGTAATTAGTCGTTCTATACGCATACGGTGTATAATTAAAGCGTCGGTAATCGTTAGCAACCAAAAGCGCTTCACCTTTATTTTTATTGGAAGCTTTTATTTGTACAATCCAGCTACCTTCAGGTAATCCAGGAATATTGTTTGAAACATCTGTCCAACTATTTCCTCCATTTTGTGTGTAATGTACGCGCCCGTCGTCAGTTCCTGCCCAAAGCATATTTTGCTCAACTGGGGAAGGTTCAATCACTAAAATAGTAGTATGGTTTTCGGCTCCTGTGGCATCTAGCGTTAATCCGCCACTTTCACCTTGTTTTTGTTTTTCAGGGTCATTGGTAGTAAGGTCTGGTGAAATTACCTCCCAAGTGAGCCCTTTATCGGTACTTTTATGTACAAATTGACTTCCGAAGTACAAAGTGTTTGAATTGAAAGGGTCAATATTGATGGCAGAATTCCAATTAAAACGTAAATGCATATCAGGGTCAGGATGCGTAGGTTTTACAGTATAGTTGTTCCCTGTTATATGGTCGTATCTACTTACATACCCTTGTTGGCTCATCGTCCAGCCATATTGACTGTCATCTGGGTCAGGGACTACATCAAATCCATCTCCAAAACTAATTTCCTGCCAATAACTATTTCTAATTCCTTGGTCTTTCCATACATAAGCTGGACCTCTCCAGCTACCGTTATCTTGCATCCCACCATAAACATTATACGGAAACTCATTATCTACAGCGATATGGTAAAACTGCGCAACAGGAAGGTTTCCTATAAAACGCCAGCTTTCGCCTCCATCGTGGGTAATATTGAGTCCGCCATCATTTCCATCTAACATAAAACTTCCGTCTTCAGGATGAATCCACCACGCGTGGTGATCTGGGTGCACTCCATTATCTACCCCATAGGCCCCCATTAATTGCTCAAAGCTCTTTCCACCATCTTGCGAAACATTCACATACGTAAATACTGAAAACACTCTATTTTCATTTTCGGGGTCTACATATATTTCAGCGTAATAAAATGGACGGTTTCCTATTTCACGCATATCGTTATTAATCATCTTCCAGGTAAACCCACCGTCTTCACTTTTGTATAGGGCATTCTTTTTAGACTCTACCAACGCATAAACAATATTAGGTTTATTAGGTGCAATGGCAATCCCAATTCGTCCTAAATCACCTTTTGGCAAGCCGTCTTTATCGGTTCGTTCTTCCCAAGTTTCGCCACCATCGTAGGTTACGTACAAGCCACTGCCTTCACCTCCAGAGGTAAAAAACCATGGTTCGCGCTTATGTTCCCACATGGCAACCATTAATTTATTAGGATTGGTAGGATCCATGACCATATCGGCAACACCAGTTTTATTATTTACAAAAAGGATTTTATTCCAAGTTTTTCCACCATCAGTAGTTTTAAAAACACCGCGTTCAGGATGTTCACCCCAAGGCGAACCAATGGCTCCTACATATATAGTATTTGGGTCGGTAGGGTCAATAATAATACGGTGAATATGGCGGGTTTTTTCCAATCCCATAGATTGCCATGTCTTTCCGCCATTGAGGGAGCGATACACTCCGTATCCGCCATTCAAACTATTTCTGGGGTTTCCTTCTCCGGTTCCTACCCAAATTACAGATGGGTTGGATTGTTGAATAGCCACCGCACCGATAGAAGCAGTAGGTTGATTGTCGAAAATAGGATTCCATTTTATTCCTCCACTGTTACTTTTCCATAAGCCACCGGAAGCTGTCCCCACATACATAATGTCGGGGTTGTCAGTTACCACATCAATGGCAGTAACACGACCAGACATGCCACCTGGACCAATGTTCCGAGGTTTCATGTCTTTCATGATATCCATTGAAAGTTGTTGCGAAAATGAAGAGAATGAAAACAGTAAAAATGTAAAAAGGAATAGTTTTTTCATCGATTGGTTTTTTCAGAAATAAAAATTAACTTATAAAGTTAAGAAAATGTGAAAGAGCAAGTCTTAAAAGGCTGTTAATACGCATATTTTTTTCTTTATAAAATTGGTATCTTTAAGGTATGAAGAAGAAAAATAGGCCGACGGGATTTGTTTTTACAAAACATGACCCAAAGGAACAATCTCCCTTTGAACGACTTTTCGAAATTTTTCAGGAATTAATTACGCATACATCAGGTGATTTTGATGAAGCGATTGATTGGTTACGACAGTTAGATGAAGAGTATAATCTCACTACTTCGGAATACACCATAGACGATTTTATTGAAGACCTGAAAAAGAAAGGATACATCCGTGAAGAATTCCGTCCCGATGGAAAAGGTGGTGGTAAAGGGGAAGGCAAAAATTCGATTACCGAAAAATTGGAGCGTTCACTTCGGAAACGTGCTTTGGAACAGATTTTCGGAAAATTAAAACGAAGTGCTGGTGGAAATCATAAAACAAAATATATTGGCCAAGGTGATGAGCAAGCAGGAGAGTTTAGAAACTATCAATTTGGAGATCCGTTAGAACGGATTTCCATGACTGAAAGCTTAAAAAATGCTCAAATTAATCACGGGATTGATGGCTTTAATCTTTCAGAAAAAGATCTAGTGGTTGAAGAGTCTATGCACAAGTCACAAATGAGCACGGTGTTGATGATCGATATTAGCCACAGTATGATTTTATATGGTGAAGATCGCATTACACCTGCCAAAAAAGTTGCGATGGCACTTTCTGAATTGATTACTACCCGGTATCCAAAAGATACGTTGGATATTCTAGTCTTCGGAAACGATGCTTGGCCTATTAAAATTAAAGATTTACCCTACTTGAATGTAGGTCCATTTCATACCAATACCGTTGCCGGACTACAATTGGCGATGGATATGCTGCGCAGAAAACGAAATACCAACAAACAGATTTTTATGATTACCGATGGAAAACCAAGCTGTATGCAGCTTCCTAATGGTGAGTATTATAAAAACAGTGTTGGGCTCGACCCAAATATTGTAAAGAAATGTTATATGATGGCACGGCAAGCACGCAAACTGCACATTCCTATTACCACCTTTATGATTGCACAAGACCCTTATTTAATGCAGTTTGTAGATCAATTTACAGCCGCCAATCAAGGGAAAGCATTTTACACTGGTTTGAAAGGATTGGGGGAAATGATTTTTACCGATTACGAAACCAATAGAAGAAAAAGAATAAGATAGTACTTAGAAAAAGAAAATATGAAAATAGAGAATATAAAAACCTTCGGTGACTTAAAAAAAGCCGGATTTGAATATAAACCGATAAAAGAAGAATTACGTAGAAACTTACTTCAAAAATTATTAAAAAAAGAAACCGTTTTTGAAGGAATTCACGGTTACGATTATTCAGTTATACCGGAACTAGAGCGTGCCATCCTTTCCAAACACAACATAAACCTTCTTGGGTTACGAGGCCAGGCCAAAACCCGTTTGGCACGACAAATGGTTTCCTTGCTGGATGAATACATTCCTGTTGTTGCAGGCAGTGAGATTAATGATGATCCTTTTCACCCTATTTCACGGTATGCTAAAGAAATTGTGCAAGAAAAAGGTGATAAAACCCCAATAGAATGGCTACATCGAGATGAACGTTTTTCAGAAAAACTGGCAACACCCGATGTTACGGTGGCTGATATTATAGGAGATGTAGATCCAATTAAAGCTGCCAATTTAAAACTAACTTATGCTGATGACCGCGTAATCCATTTTGGGATGATTCCACGTGCCAACCGAAGCATTTTTGTTATTAACGAATTGCCCGATTTACAACCACGCATACAAGTAGCACTGTTCAATATTTTACAAGAAGGCGATGTACAGATTCGTGGCTTTAAATTACGGATGCCGTTGGATGTTCAGTTTGTGTTTACCGCAAACCCGGAAGATTATACCAACCGAGGAAGTATTGTAACACCATTAAAAGATAGAATTGGTTCGCAAATATTGACGCATTATCCAGATGACATTGAAACGGCACGAACCATTACCGAACAGGAAACCGCGGAAGCTGTTGCAACCAAAGAAAAAATTTACGTCCCTGAATTGGCAAAAGATATTGTAGAACAAATAAGTTTTGAAGCCCGTAAAAGTGAGTTTATTGATGCTAAAAGTGGGGTGAGTGCTCGACTTAGTATTACCGCTTTCGAAAATTTATTAAGTACAGCTGAAATGCGGGCGTTGCAAAATGGAGAAGAAAAAACTTCAGTAAGGCTAAGTGATTTTATGGGAATTATCCCAGCCATTACAGGAAAAGTAGAATTGGTATATGAAGGGGAACAAGAAGGTGCTAGCGAAGTGGCTGAACAATTAATCAACAGTGCTGTAAAAACACAGTTTGAAAATTATTTTCCGAAAATAGAAAAATTGCAGAAAGAAAGCGATGTAGATCCTTACGCCAATGTTGTCGCTTGGTTTTTTGAAGAAAGCGGTTTTGAGTTGTTAGACACACTTTCTGATGCGGAATATAAAAGACAACTCAACAAAATTGAACCGTTAGAGCAATTACTTAAAAAATATGCTCCAGATATTTCAGCAAAAGACAAACCATTTTACAAAGAGTTTGTATTATGGGCACTTTCAGAATATAAAAAATTGAGCAAACACAATTTGGGCGATGGGTTAGAATTTAAGGATGTGTATGGAGGGTACATCAGTGGTTTATAATGGCTCTTTGAACTGAAGTCCGGAAATGTCAAAATGACTTTTCAGAATGAATTTTATTGAAAAAATGACAGTCTTAAGTTACATTTGCTGCAAAACATACATTCGTTTTGTTAAAAATGGTTTAATTGGATAGATAAATTTAATTTGGTTTGTTCATGGCAAACAATTTGCAGTATTAACAACAAATAAATTAATGTTGAACTTAAAATTTTTTGATCATGACAACGCTAATGAAATCACCGAAAAAAAGAAGTTTGGCAAATACAAATGCAGGACTTTCAGGTACGTTTCCAACTTGGTCTTCCTGGATGGACGAATTATTGAACAACGACCTGCCAAGTGTTTTCCAATCGAATTTTAACACTGGCTTGAGCCTTCCTAAAGTTAATATTTCAGAAACCGATGACGCCTATGAAGTACAACTGGCTTCACCGGGAATGAAAAAAGACGATTTCAATATAGAGATCGATAACCAAGTCTTGACCATTTCTTCTGATATGGAAATAGAAGACGAAGAAAAAGAGGACAATTATACCCGTAGGGAATTTGGTTACTCCTCTTTTAAACGGAGCTTTACCTTGCCTGAATCTGTTGACGATAGCAAGATACAAGCCAAATATAATGAGGGTATTTTACACATTGAGCTACCCAAACGGGAAGAAGCCAAGAAAAAACCGGCGAGATCGATTGAGATTTCTTAGGTAAAAAATTAAGTTTAAAAGAGGCCGCAAGTTGCGGCCTTTTTTTATGGCTTGTTTTTAAAATATTACCGTGTTTTCTTTTGAAAACACGTCTTTTCATACTTTTTGAAAACCTCATATTTAACGGTGAAACATTAAAATAAACATGTTACATAATTACAAGCAATAGAAACATATCTGCAACTTATTTCTAAAGGCTTCGCTTACATTAGCAATTGTAATTAGGTGTCTTTTTGTAATGAAGCTTTATTAAAAAATTCAATATATAGAGACATCGTAAAATTGTACTGTAATGAAAAATTTACTGTTTTTATTGTCTTTATTTACTTTGTGTTTAATAAGCCCAAATGCTTCTTCACAAATAAATATTTTGGAAGCTATTCAGCAAAATGCTGAAGAAGGGGCATATGGAGAAGAGCATACAGCTGAAAATCAAGAAAACGTACCAGAACCGACTGAGGAACAAAGGGAATTTATGGAAAACCTTAAGAAGTTTCTGGAAGAAGAAAAAAAGAATCTTGATGCATTCAATGAATGGGATTCACAAATGAAATGCATCTACATGATGTCGGCATATGTGTACCATCTTGAAATACTTAATCAAGAAACAGAAGATATTTCTGCTTGTAAGTTAAAATACGACATGTACGGCATGCAACTTTTGGCAATAGCCAGTTCTACCACAATAATGTATTGTCCAGAAGGGATGGCCAACGAAGGCGATGAAGAGATAGGTGAGTTAAGCAGGGAGCTTTACAAGCTATACATGACCGATATAGATACTTTTGGACCGGAAACCCGCCCGGTAATAAAAAACCTAAAAACATGGATTCACGAATTGTTATACGGCCCTTTTAGAACATTATATAATGAAAACGGTGATAATCCATTTGGGTCTTTTATCTCTTTTTTAATAGCACATTTCCATCCTGAATTTGTACTAGGTAAATCCCTAGAAATTGGCCAAAAGATGGAAGCCCTTGGTTGTGGGGGATAATCTTAATTAAAATAATAATCCTTAATTAATATAATTATGAGAAACTTCTTAGTATTAACGATGATTATAATCTTCACTTCCTGTGGTTTTGGCGATAAGGAAAAACAAGAGGCCAAGCAAGAAGATAGAATAGAACAGAGCGGTGAAAAAACAACTTTGCCCATTGCTAAAGAACCTTGGCAGGGTTGGTTGCCACCCAAACAAGTAAATGGATATACCCTTACTTATTATGAAGCCAACCCTTTTGGCAACAATAATTTATACTCTGCGTCCCTTCGATATGAAAAAGGAGACGTAAAAGTACCCATTAACATTATAGATGGCAGTACCGAAAAAGGAAATAATGAAATACGTCAACATCGTGAATTTGCAGAAAAGGAACTGAACCATGAAAGTTCTTTTGGGTATGAAAAAACTTTGGAATATAATGGTGTAAATGCTCGTGAAGAGTATTTAAATGCTACTAAACAGTACTTAATAAGGTTTCTTTACAAGGATAGGTATGGAGTATCGGTAAAAAGTAAAGCTACAAGTTCCGAGGAGCTTTGGGATCTCATAGCGGGTCTTCAATTAAGTAAGTTAGAAGAATGATTTAAAGTAGGTAAGGTGTTTTACTAATATCTATAATATTTCAGACATAGCTTTTACTATTAAAACCACTCCACTAATCACCATAATGGCGATCACCCATTTTCTAAAGGCGAGTTTGCTCATACGCTGTAACAACCATTTACCGATGAGGTTGCCTACGATGGCACCTAGTCCCATTGCAATTCCGTAAACCCAAAGCTCATCGGTCAATAAACCAAAAAAAGCATAACTGCCTATTTGTGCAATACCCAAAAAGAAAGACTGTGCAGCTTTGGTTCCTACCAGAGATTCTTTATCAATACCTGCATTAAGTAGAAATGGGTTTAATATTGGGCCCATTCCGCCGGTTAGGGTTCCTATTATGGAGATAAAGAAGCCAAGAGGGACAAAATACCAGAGCTTTACTTCAAAAGAACGTTCCTTTTTTCCGAAGCGATATTGAAAAAAGGTGCTTACTAAAAACAGTCCGACGATAATTTGCACCCAATAAATCTTCACTTCAACAAAAAGCCAGGCAGCGAGAACGGCACCAATCATAGCCGAAGGAACATAAAACCAAAACACCTTCCATACAATGTGCTTCCAGAAGATAATAATACGTGTTGGGCGACTAATAAAAGTACCCAAATTAATAACGGGAGCAGTTTGTGAAGTTCCGATTAAAAAATTGAGGATCGGTATCTGCATTAAAGCTCCGCCACCACCACTAATAGTAGAAAGTGTAAAGGCAGCTGCTCCTAAAAAAAAGAGTCCAACGAGTAAATAAGGGGAAAGAGAATTGATTATTTCCATACCTTAAAAATAGTAGAAATTTATTCTTGTTCTAAACAAAAAAGCTACCCATAAAGAATAGGTAGCCGGTTTTGAATTAATATGGGAGAGTTTACTTGTTAGGTATTTCGAGTTCTTGTCCAGGATGTATTACATCTGGATTATCTAATATATTGCGGTTAGCTTCAAAAATCTTATTGTATTTCATAGGGTCACCGTAGTATTTTTTTGAAATTTTACTGAGCGATTCGCCTTTCTCAACTGTGTGGTAGGCATACGCATTTTTATCTGCTACTTTAATGTCTGCTTCAATATCCTGTGGGTTTTCACCACCAGACTTTTTAATTTCATCCCACAAACGGTCTTTATCATATTGGGTATTTGCGGTACCCCAAATTTTTAGTTTTCCGTTTTCTTCTTTTACATCACCATTTTGGATTTTTAATTTTTCGCCTAAATCCAAAACATTTTGATACTTAGCTTTTACCATTTTCTATAATTTTTATAAATGTGCTTTTAAATATACAACTTTTAGAAGTTTATCAACTTTTTTTAATAAAATAACTATTTGATAAAGCTCACTAAGCTATTAATATGCTAAATATTTAACTTAAAATTAAGGAGGTTTAATACAACCTTATGAAACTCAGTGTTATCTTTGTTACAAATAAAACAAAAATCAACGTTATGAAATTCAAATCAATTATTATGTCACTTGCAGTAGCAACAATGTTGTTTACAGCATGTAATGACGGTAAAAAGAAAGAAGCGGAAGCAAAAGCTGAAGCTGAAAAAATGGAAATGGAAGCTCAGAAAAAGGCTGAGGAAGAAGCTATGATGGCGCAAAAAGAGTTTGAGCAAAACACGATTGCATCTAAAGCTATGGGCAATGAAAACCTATCTACATTAGTTTCTGCACTAAAGCAAGCTGGGTTAGCTCAAACATTTATGGAAGAAGGCGAGTATACTGTATTTGCACCGACAAACACTGCTTTTGAAGCTGTGCCAAAAAAATCATTAGATAATTTAATGATGGATGAAAACAAAACTCAACTTCAAGGGTTATTAAAGTATCACGTTGTTTCCGGTGAATGGAAAGCTGATGCTTTGGTTAAAGCTATAAATGATAATGACAATAAATACCGTGTAACTACCTTACAGGGTGAAAATATTATTTTATCTGTAAAAGACGGAAACGTTATGATTGAAGATGCCAAAGGTAATAAGGCAACAGTTGTAACTGCAGATGTGGATGCATCTAACGGTGTTGTTCACGTTATTGATAAAGTAATTATGCCAAAAGGATAATTGATCATCATATAATATTTAAGGAAAGGCCCCAATATTGGGGCCTTTTTTTTATCCTTTTTTGAAACTTCCAGAATCAACATCCTGTATAAACTGAATTAATCCTTGAAAGAAAACTTCTTGGTCATCGTATTGCGAAAGATGGCTTCCGTCGGGGCAGAGGTAGAACCTACCGTTTTTAACATTATTGGCGAGCCATTTCATTTCTTCAGGGTTCATTGTGTCATATGTAGCGCCTATTGAAAGTGTGGGGACAGTAATTTCTTGCGCACGGTCTTTTATATCCCAATCTTTTAAAGTGGCATCTCCTTTTATTCCAAATTCACTTGGTCCTTGCATTGTTATATACACATCTGGATTTAAATGATTAAAGCCTCTTTTTAGAGAATTAGGCCATTCTTCCATAGGCATACGGATTACATGTTTTGGGTAATAATTTTCTATAATTAAATTCAGGTACTCTTCATTACTATAATCTTCAGCAGCTTCATATTGCATAATTTTTTTCAAAACAGTAGAATCTAGCTGAGGTGCTAAAACATCTTCATTATATGTCATGTAATCTGGAATGGAAGGAACCATGTTTGAAACGATTAATCCCTTCAGGTTTTCTTGATATTTTAATGCGTATTCCATTGCTAAAATACCGCCCCACGATTGCCCAAATAAATAAAAGTTATCACTGTTTAGGCCCAATGCTTTT
>TARA_R100000306_G_C4381975_1_pt1 | contig 22087 bp, 14 predicted proteins | sample TARA_R100000306 | Tara Oceans TARA_R100000306 (sample SAMEA2620824) | marine metagenome | biome: marine biome (ENVO:00000447); feature: mesopelagic zone (ENVO:00000213); material: "saline water (ENVO:00002010), including plankton (ENVO:xxxxxxxx)" | depth 1000 m | reverse complement strand
CTTGCGTTTGATACAGTGGCTCGTCGCTGGGGATGGTTTCGAATACGCGTGAGAAATCGAGCCCTTTGGCTTTCCAGTGGTCGATTGCCGGTGCCGTGTTGAGCAGGTCGGCGCGGCCGATGAGTTCATCGAACGTGCGGATGCCCAGTTGCGCCATGATTTCACGCACTTCCTCGGCAACGAAGAAGAAGTAGTTCACCACGTACTCCGGCTTGCCGGAGAATTTCTTGCGCAGTATGGGGTCTTGCGTTGCCACACCCACCGGGCAGGTGTTCAGATGGCATTTGCGCATCATGATGCAGCCTTCCACAACCAGCGGTGCAGTGGCAAAACCGAATTCATCGGCACCCAGCAACGCGCCGATAACCACGTCGCGACCGGTTTTCATTTGGCCGTCGGCCTGTACGCGGATACGGCTGCGCAGGGCGTTCAATACCAGTGTTTGCTGGGTTTCGGCCAGGCCCAGTTCCCACGGGGAGCCGGCGTGCTTGATGGACGACAATGGCGAGGCGCCGGTGCCGCCGTCGTGGCCGGCAATAACCACGTGATCGGCCTTGGCCTTGGCCACACCGGTGGCAATGGTGCCAACGCCTACTTCGGCCACCAGTTTCACGGAAATAGCCGCCTTCGGATTCACGTTCTTCAGGTCGTGAATGAGCTGGGCCAGATCTTCGATGGAATAGATGTCGTGGTGTGGGGGCGGCGAGATCAGGCCAACGCCGGGGACAGAGAAGCGCAGCTTGGCAATGTATTCGGACACCTTGTGGCCGGGTAATTGGCCGCCTTCGCCGGGTTTGGCGCCCTGGGCCATTTTGATCTGGATCTGATCGGCGCTGGTCAGGTATTCGGCCGATACGCCGAAACGACCCGAGGCCACTTGCTTGATGCGCGAGCGCAGGGAGTCGCCCGCCTGCAGGGCGATGTCGGCTTCGATGAGATCTTTGCCCAGGAAAGAGCCCAGGGTGTCACCCTTTTTGATCGGGCTTTTGCCGGAGCTCATTTCCGTGCGATAGCGGCGTTGGTCTTCACCGCCTTCGCCGGTATTCGATTTGCCGCCGATGCGGTTCATGGCAACAGCCAACACCGAGTGTGCTTCGGTGGAAATGGAGCCCAGCGACATGGCGCCGGTGGCAAAGCGTTTGACAATATCCTTGGCCGGTTCCACTTCCGAGAGCGCAATGGCTTTGGATGGGTCGACCTTGAACTCAAACAGGCCGCGCAGTGTCATGTGACGACGCGACTGATCGTTGATGAGTTGGGCGTACTCTTTGTAGGTGTTGTAGTTGTTGGCGCGGGTGGAGTGTTGCAGCTTGGCAATGGACTCGGGGTTCCACATATGCTCTTCGCCGCGAACACGGAAGGCATATTCACCGCCTGCTTCCAGGTCTTGCGCCAGGACAGGGTCGTCGCTGAATGCGGCTTTATGAATACGCAGGGCTTCTTCGGCCACTTCAAAAATACCAATGCCTTCAACGTTGCTGGGCGTGCCAAGGAAATACTTGTTGACCAGGGGGGTGCTCAGGCCGACGGCTTCAAAGATTTGCGCGCCACAGTACGACATGTAGGTGGAGATGCCCATTTTGGACATGACCTTGTTCAGGCCCTTGCCAACGGCCTTGATGTAGTTCTTGATGACGTTTTCGCCGTCGCCCAGGGACACCAGGGTTTCCAGGGCAAGGTAGGGGTGAACGGCTTCCGCGCCATAGCCGGCCAGACAGGCAACGTGGTGCACTTCACGCACCGTGCCGCTTTCCACGACCAGGCCGGTGTTGGTGCGCAAGCCTTCGCGGATTAAATGTTGATGCACGGCCGAGGTGGCCAGCAGGGCGGGAATGGCGACGCGCTCGGCATCGACCTTGCGGTCGGTGACCACCAGAATGTTGTAGCCGCTGCGCACCGCGTCGGCCGCGTTGGCGCACAGCGAGGCCAGGTAGGCCTCGATGCCTTCGGAGCCCCATTCAATGGGGTAGGTGATATCGAGTTCGTAGCTGCGGAACTTGCCCGAGGTAATGGTTTCGATATTGCGGATTTGCGCCATGGCGTCGAAATCGAGCACCGGCTGGTGGATTTCCAGGCGCAGCGGCGGATTGACGTTGTTGATGTCGAGCAGATTGGGCTTGGGCCCGATGAACGACACCAGCGACATGACCAGTTGTTCGCGAATGGGGTCGATAGGCGGGTTGGTAACCTGCGCAAAACGCTGGCGGAAATAGTTGTAAAGCGGTTTGGGCCGGTTCGACAGCACGGCCAGCGGGGTGTCGTTACCCATGGAGCCGGTGCTTTCCTCGCCCTTGGCGGCCATGGGCTCGAGTATGAACTTGACGTCTTCCTGCGACCAGCCGAAAGCCTGCTGGCGATCGAGCAGCGAAACGTTCGACTCGGGTTTTTCGTCGTATTTCGGTGTGGGCAAGGTGTCGAGCTTGATGCGCAGGCGCTCGATCCATTGGCGATAGGGGCGTGAATTCGACAGACGTGCCTTGATTTCATCGTCGTTGATGATGCGGCCCTGTTCCAGGTCGATCAGGAACATTTTTCCGGGCTGCAGGCGCCATTTCTTGACGATGCGGTGTTCAGGGATGGACAGCGTACCGGCTTCCGATGCCATGACGACCAGGTCGTCGTCGGTAATGAGGTAGCGGGCGGGGCGCAGGCCGTTGCGATCGAGCATGGCGCCGATTTGGCGCCCGTCGGTAAAGGCTACGGCGGCGGGGCCGTCCCAGGGTTCCATCATGGCGGCATGGTATTCGTAGAAAGCACGGCGGCTTTCGTCCATGTCGGTGTGCTGTTCCCATGCTTCAGGAATCATCATCATCATGGCGTGAGCCAGTGAATAGCCCGACATGACCAGCAGTTCCAGGCAGTTGTCGAAGGTGGCCGTGTCGGATTGGCCTTCGTACACAATGGGGTACAGCTTTTTCAGGTCGTCGCCCAGTACGGCCGACTGCATGACGCCTTCACGGGCGCGAAGCCAGTTGAAGTTGCCTTTCACCGTATTGATTTCGCCGTTGTGGGCGATCATGCGGTAAGGGTGGGCCAATGGCCAGGCCGGGAAGGTGTTGGTGGAAAAGCGTTGGTGTACCAGCGAAAGGGCCGATACCGCGCGGGTGTCGGCCAGGTCGCGGTAGTACAGGCCCACCTGGTTGGCCAGCAACAGGCCTTTGTAGACGACGGTGCGCACGGAGATGGACGGCACGAAATATTCCTGGCCGTGCGCCAGCTTCATGCGGTTAATGGCGTGGCTGGCTGCCTTGCGGATAACGTACAGTTTGCGTTCCAGTGCGTCGGGTACCATGATGTCGGTGCCGCGGCCAATGAAAAGCTGGCGAATGACCGGTTCCACGGCTTTCACCGTGGGCGACATGGGCATTTCCGAATCAATCGGTACGTCGCGCCAGCCCAGTACCACCTGGCCTTCGTCGCGCACGGCGCGTTCCAGTTCGCGCTCACAGGCCAGGCGCGACGCTGTTTCCTTGGGCAGGAATACCATTGCCACACCGTATTCGCCGGGCGGTGGCAGTTCAATGCCCTGAGTGGACAGCTCTTCACGATACAGGGCGTCGGGAATTTGAATAAGAATACCCGCGCCGTCGCCCATGAGTTCGTCGGCGCCTACGGCGCCACGGTGGTCGAGGTTCTCGAGAATTTTCAGGCCTTGCTGAATAATGGCATGCGTGGCCTTGCCTTTGATGTGGGCGACAAAACCCACACCACAGGCGTCGTGTTCGTTAACGGGGTTGTACAGGCCTTGTGCGCGGGGAAGGCCGATGCGTGATGCATCGATAGCCACTTCCTGGGCGACCGGCGTTGCAGGATGGTTAGACATAGAAAACTCCTGTTTTTCCGCATTGATTTCGCGGCGAAGGCCTAGAAATTAACGCGATATCAGCAACTTGGCAAGCATTTTTAATTAGGGTGCGTCCCTAATTTATAAGAATCGCCAGGAAATATTAAACAAATAGGGACGCACTTTAACTTAATGAAAGTATTAATGTATTTACAGAAAACGTCTTGAAAACACGGTTATTTCCGGTAACAAGTACCGTGTGCAAGACAAACGGGGGTAATGTAGAGGCAACCGGCGGCCGCGCTGTTATGGCCGCGCTGTTATTTACGATGCGGGGCTGGCTTTCTTGCGCGGGCGCCCGCGCTTTGCGGGTGTGATACGACGACTGACAATGGGCGCCAGGTTGTGCAGGAATGCTTCATCGCCAAGCGCCCACTGGCCAAACAGGGCCTTTTCAATCTGCTGGCGCCTGGTGGCGCTTAAGCCCTCGTTCAACAGGCCTCTGAAGGTGGCCTGGCGCTCGAAAGGGGTGTTGCCCAATTCCCAGTAGTCGGCATGGTCGGTTGCCCAGGTGTTGGGTTTCAGATTCAAACCGGTGTGATACGCCGCCGATGACCATGGCCAGTTTTCGGCATGGTCGACATGACCGTGCTGGACTGGTTGGGTGTCGAGCCATACCAGCACCGGCAAAACCCACTTCCCCGGTTCGACCAGGGCACTGCGATAACGACCTTCGAATACGCGACCTGTTTTCAACCGGGTCGCGTAGCGCCGCCCGATGGCTTGCATCAGCCTGGCAATGCCGGGGCGCTGTGCGGGCGTTGCCAGGAAAACAAGGCGATCGGTCAGCAATGCCCAGCCATGTATCGCAACATGATGTTCCTGCGCGCAATGTTGCAACCAGCCCGACAACATATCCAGGGGCTCGACCGGCGTGGCTTCGTTAGGGCCGGCCAGGGCCTCGACAAAATAGGCCTGTACCAGTTGCGGTGTGTTGGGAGCGTAAAGTCGTGCCAGGCGTGCCATAAGAATGATGCCGGGTTGCTAAAAGGCCTACAGGCCGAATTCGGATCGTGTGTGTTCCAGGCTGAGGTCGTTGTCGTGAAACATGCGATAAACCAGTTCGCGCAGCCAGCGATGGCCGGGATCATTGTGCACCCGGGCATGCCAATACTGTGAAACAGTGTATTCCGGAAATTCAATAGGTGGCTCGATAACTTTGATGTTGTTCACGACCGAGTAGGATTCGGCCAGCATGGTGGGAATGGTCACGATTAAATCCGTGCTGGCAACGATAAGCGGAATGGCCAGGAAATGCGACAGGCGTAACGCAACCCTTCTGTGGTAGCCCTTCTTGACCAGGATGCTTTCAATAATATCGTGCCCCGAACCGGGTGCCGACACCACGGCGTGCGGCATGTTCAGGTAGTTCTCGAGCGTGATGGTGTCTTTGATTTTCGGGTGGTCGCGCCGAACAATACAAACGTAAGACCGGCGGAAAAGCTGTTGTTGGTAGCTATCGGCGAAAAGACCATGAATAAAGCCCAGCGCCAGATCCGTTTCCCCGGTTTCAAGTGCCTCGCGAATATCCCTTACCGGCATTTGTGCGGTGTTCAGGTTGACGTGAGGGGCCACCCGACTCAACTCCATGAGCATGGCAGGCAAAAAAACCCGCGCACCAATATCGGTCATGATGATGTTGAAAGTGCGCGTTGATGTACTGGGGTCGAAAGGGTGGTCGTGAGTGAGTGATTGGCGCAGTAAACCCAGTGCTTCAAGAATGGGTTCCTTGAGCCCTTGTGCAAACGCGGTGGGCTCCATTCCATGCGACGTACGCACGAACAAAGGGTCGTTGAACATCTTGCGCAATTTCTTCAAACACACGCTCAGTGCGGGTTGCGTCAACCCGATGGATTCTGCAGCGGCTGTCACGTTGCGGTGCACAATCATTGCCTCAAAAGTGAGCAAAAGCTTGATGTTCAGGTCCGTAATATTCATTTTTTCATATACACGACATAACCAATACGACATGGACACCCGGATAGGTGGCTAATACATTGGGCACATAAGCGCGCTACACCTGCTTTGCCATCTGCGCTGCAACATACACCACTCAATAATACGAGGTAGTGGAAATGGTATCAACGTTAAGTAGGGGTCATGGTGCTGCGCAGGCGAATTTTGAAGCAGGGTTGGCGATATCGCTAAAACAACCCACAGGAGAGTAGACATGAACGATCCACGTCCATTGCCGCCGGTGTCCGAGCCGAAGGTCTGGAAAACACAGGGCACATCCCGCGTGCCGTTTTGGTTATACACCGATGAGGAAATTTATCAGCGGGAGCTGGAGCGATTGTTTTACGGACCCCATTGGAGTTACGTGGGATTGTCTTGTGAGATCCCGAATGCGGGCGATTTCAAGCGTACCTGGATTGGCGAGCGCAACGTGTTGATGGTGCGTGATGAAAACGGCACAGTGAATGTGATTGAAAACCGGTGTGCGCATCGCGGCGTTCAGTTTTGCCGCGAGGCCACGGGTAATCGCAAAGAGTTTGTTTGTCCTTATCACCAGTGGAATTACGACTTGAAGGGTAATTTGCTGGGCGTGCCCTATATGCGGGGTATCAAAGGCAAAGGCGGGATGCCCGCTGACTTCAAGCGCGACGAACATGGCCTGCGCAAGCTGGGGGTTACCGAGCGAAATGGTGTTGTGTTCGCCAGCTTCGATCCGGAAGTGGAGGATTTCGAAACCTTTCTTGGCCCGACGATGCTGAAGTACTTCGACCGGGTATTCAACGGACGCAAACTGACCGTGCTTGGCTACAACCGTCAGCGCGTACCGGGTAACTGGAAGTTGATTCATGAAAACCTGAAAGATTGTTATCACCCTGGGTTGCTGCACACCTGGTTTGTGAACTTTGGCTTGTGGCGCGCCGATAACGAATGTGAAAACGTCATGGACGAACAGCGCCGTCATTCAGCCATGGTGACGGTACGCAACCAGGGCGGCAAAGGCGAGGCAACGGCGGGCGTGGCCAGTTTCCGTGAAGACTTGAAATTGAATGACGGTCGCTTTCTTGATGTGGAAGACGAGACATGGTGGAACGGCCCGAGCGCCGTGATTCAAAGCCTTTTCCCCAGCTTGATTATTCAGCAGCAGATTAACTCGGTTGCGATGCGCCAGGTGATCCCGCGCGGGCCGCGCAACTTCGACTATATCTGGACGCATATCGGTTTCGAAGAGGATACGGCCGACATGACGCAGCGCCGTTTGTATCAGGCCAATTTGTTTGGCCCGGCCGGATTTGTCTCGGGTGACGACAGTGAAGTGATGGGCATGGTGCAAGACAACATGCATACCGATAAAGACGGGTTGCACCTGGTGCAGTTGGGCGGGCGCGATGTTGAGGACACGGATACGCATGTTTCCGAAACCCTGATACGGGGCATGTATCACTACTACCGAAAAGTGATGGAGATCTGAGGATGGATGACGTAAAGCTGCAACTGGAAGTACAGAATTTATATAGCGACTATGTCTTTTGCGTTGACAACACCAAGTTTGAAAAGTGGCGTGACTTCTTTACGGATGATTGCCTGTATCGCATTGTCTCGCGCGAAAACTTTGACGCAAAGAAACCGATGTCGACGCTTCAGCTTGAAGGCCAGGCAATGTTGAAGGATCGTGTGCATGGCATGAACGACACCATTATGCATGTGCCCTATTACCAGCGGCATATTGTCAGCCCGCCCCGTATTCATCGGGTTCAAGACAACACGATTCATGCCGAGGCCAACTATCTGGTGGTGAGGTCGCGTGACGATACGTTTTCCGAAGTGTTCAACACGGGGCGCTATCTGGATGTACTGGTCAGGCAGGGAGATGGTCAGGCGCTCAAGATCAAAGAACGCGTCTGTGTCTTCGACGGCGACCTCGTACCCAATTCCATTGTTTATCCCTTGTAAGGAGTTGTATGAGTACCGATATCGAGAAGCTGGAGTCCGAGTGGGTATGCGTGGCGCAGACCGGCGACCTGGAAGATGAGGAGGCCCTTGGTGTTCAGGTTGGTGAAACGGCGGTTGCCCTTTACAGGGTAGATGGGTCGTTCTTCGCAACCCACGGTATTTGCAGTCATGAGTTTGCGCACCTTGCCGAAGGTTATCTGGAAGGGTGCGAAATTGAATGTCCATTGCACCAGGCGCGTTTCGATATTCGAACGGGTCAGGCAATGTGCAGACCGGCATCCGAGCCGATTCAGGTGTATCCGGTGAAGGTTGTTGGCAGTGATGTGTATGTGAAAGTGTGACAGCAACAGTGTGTGTGTGTAGCAACAGTGTAAGTAGCAACAGTGTGTAGGAATGACAGCAGCATCTTAAGTATTAGGGCTTATAACGCGGAACCGGGCCGGCTTATGCCGTGCCCTGCGCCGCTCAGACAGGAGAAATAGATGTATAAGAAGTTCATTCGGAATACGCTTTTGGCTAGCTGTTTAGGCCTGGGTGTGGCGTCTTTTGCGTATGCTCAAGAGACAATCAAAATTGGCATTATTCAACCGCTGACCGGTTCTGTGGCGGCATCCGGCAATTTCGTGCTTAATGGTGCGCAGATTGCGGTTGATTACATTAACAATAATGGCGGCGTGCTGGATAAGAAGCTGGAGCTGGTCGTTGCCGACAACAAGAGTAATCCAACGGAATCGGCCAACGCGGCCGAGAAGTTGATTGTGCGTGACAAGGTGCCCGTGATGATCGGGTCGTGGGGGTCGACTTTCACGCTGGCGACCTTGCCCAAGCTTATGGAGTACAAGATCCCGATGGTGGTGGAAACGGCCGGTGCCGATAAAATCACAACGTCTGGCAACCCCTATGTATTTCGTATCAGTCCCACCAATGATATGGAGGCCACCAGTTTTTCGCGACATATTGAACCGTTGGGGATAAAGAAGGCTGACATCCTGGTGGTTAATAACGACTGGGGCCTGGGATCGGCTGATTCTGTCAAGCGCATTTTGAAAGAGAAGGGCCTGGAGGTTGGCAAGGTGCTGACCATGGACCACAACGCCCAGGATATGTCTTCGCAGCTGTCCGAGATTCGCGGTTCCGACGCCGATTCCCTGTTTATTGTGACGGCTGTGGAGCAACTGACGCTGGTGCTTAAGCAGGCTGAAGGCTTGGGCCTGAAAAAAGAGAACATCGTGACTTTGGGTGGTTCGCAAAGCCCGGATCAGCTCATTGCGCACGCCGGCGGTGCAGCCGAAGGCACCATGCACAACGTGATGTTTGCGCCGTGGTTCCCAGAAGCGTCGGCCGATCCGGAAAAAGCGAAGTTTTTCGTTGAGGAATGGAACAAGCGCGGTCTGGAGAAAGCCGGTTTGACAGAAAGTTTCCGTGGCTTTGACGCAGTACGCACGGTTGCGGCTGCCATTGAGAAAGCGGGCGAGGTTGATTCAGACAAAATTCGCGACGCGCTTTGGGAAGTTGAGTTAACGGGCTTGAACGGGCCGATTGCGTTTCGCAAGTCGGGTCCGGAAGGGCGCGAAAGCGGCCAAAGCTATCCCAACACATTCCTGGTTCGGATTCAGGACGGGGAAATCTCGCTGGTTGAGTAACCCCTTGTAGGGTACCCCCCTACTTTGTGTATCATGACCTTTTGCAAGCGTGGCAGCAAACCCCAAGGCGTTTTTCGCTTACGGGTTTGTGTGCCACGTTGTTATTATTGAGGCTCTAAAAACCAATTATTCGTTTTTATTATTAGGAGTGAGCATGAAAACAAGAGCAGCCGTGGCCTGGAAAGCCGGCGAGCCGTTAACAATTGAAACGGTTGACCTGGACGGCCCCAAAGAGGGTGAGGTACTGGTTGAAATCAAGGCAACCGGTATTTGCCATACCGACTATTACACGTTGTCGGGCGCCGACCCTGAAGGCATCTTCCCCTCCATTCTGGGCCATGAAGGCGCCGGCGTGGTAGTTGACGTGGGCCCGGGCGTTAAATCGCTGAAAAAAGGCGACCACGTGGTGCCCTTGTACACACCTGAGTGCCGTCAGTGCAAATCGTGCCTGTCGCGCAAAACCAATTTATGTACCGCGATTCGCGCCACGCAGGGCAAGGGCCTGATGCCCGACGGCACATCGCGTTTCAGCATCGATGGCAAGCCTATTCATCACTACATGGGCACATCGACATTTGCCAATCATATTGTTGCGCCTGAAATTGCGCTGGCTAAAATCCGCGACGACGCGCCTTTCGACAAAGTTTGCTACATCGGTTGCGGCGTAACCACCGGCGTGGGTGCCGTACTGTTTACGGCCAAAGTCGAAGCGGGTGCCAATGTGGTGGTGTTCGGTTTGGGCGGTATCGGCCTGAACGTGATTCAAGGCGCCAAAATGGTGGGTGCCGACAAAATCATCGGTGTCGACATCAACCCGGCCCGTGAGGAAATGGCACGCCAGTTCGGCATGACTCACTTTGTGAACCCGAACGACGTCGAGAACGTGGTCGATCATCTTATTCAACTGACCGACGGTGGTGCCGACTACTCCTTCGAATGTATCGGCAACACCAAAGTCATGCGCCAGGCACTCGAGTGCTGCCATCGCGGCTGGGGTCAGTCGATTATTATCGGTGTGGCCGAAGCCGGCGCTGAAATTTCCACCCGTCCGTTCCAGCTGGTAACGGGTCGCGAATGGAAAGGCTCTGCCTTCGGTGGTGCACGTGGCCGTACCGACGTACCGAAAATTGTCGACTGGTACATGGATGGCAAGATCAACATCGACGATCTCATCACGCATAAACTCAGCCTGGACCAGATCAACGACGGTTTCGATCTCATGAAGAAAGGCGAGTCGATTCGCTCGGTTGTCGTTTACTAAGGTCATGCGTTGTCGACGCCGGGCCCGGGTGCCCGGCACGTTAGAAAGGTAAAGAATGTCTGTTGAACTTGAAAAGGTTAGCGAACACCGCTGTTTCGGGGGTGTGCAGCGGTTTTATAAACATGAGTCCAGCGCGATCGGCCTGCCGATGCGTTTCTCGGTCTATATCCCGCCGCAGGCTGAGTCGGGCAAGGTACCCGTATTGTTTTACCTGGCCGGGCTGACCTGCACCGAAGAAACCTTCATGATAAAAGGGGGCGCCCAGCGTTTGGCAGCCGAGCACGGCATCATGCTGGTGGCCTGCGATACCAGCCCGCGTGGCGCCGGCGTGGCCGGCGAGGATGACGGCTGGGATTTCGGTACAGGGGCCGGTTTCTATCTGGATGCCACCCAGGAACCCTGGAGCAAGCATTACCGCATGGAAAGCTATGTGGTTGATGAATTGTTCAACATTGCCACCACGCAGTTGCCGGGCGATGCCGGGCGTGCGGGTATTTTCGGGCATTCCATGGGCGGCCATGGGGCGCTGGTTTTGGCGCAACGGCACCATCCGAAGTTCAAATCGGTGTCGGCATTCGCGCCGATTGCCTCGCCTACCAAATGCCCGTGGGGTCACAAGGCTTTGGGTGGCTACCTGGGTAGCGATCAGTCGGCCTGGGCGCAGTACGACGCTTCCTTGCTCATGGAAAAATCATCCAGACCGTTTCCCGAGGGTATCCTGGTTGACCAGGGCCTGGCCGATAATTTCCTGGCCGAGCAGTTGTATCCCGAGGCTTTCGAGGCAGCGTGTGAAAAAGCGGGTCAGCCGCTTACCTTGCGCCGTCACGAAGGTTACGATCATGGTTATTACTTCATTTCCACTTTCATGGAAGATCACATGGCCTTTCATGCCCAGCGGTTGTAATCATTGCTGAAGTGAATCATGCATGTCAGTACGAAGGGTCGTGGCATCACGGCCCTTTTTTTGGTTATATTTGCTTATAACTTTATGTTTTAAGAATGTTGGCTTATTGGCGTTATGATGTATATCAGATTAATTTACTGAGGGCTCCATTATGCGTTTCACTCGATCTTTGGCGCTGGCAGCGCTGATTCCGGCTTTACTTACAGGCACCGCGCGTGCGGCCGATCCGGAACCCATCAACGTAGGCTTTTTCTCTCACCTTTCAGGCCCTTTTGCTGAATACGGTGCCAGTTTCAAAAACGCCATTGAGCTGTATCTGGATCAGGTTAAAGCGCAAGGCGGCATTGAAGGCCACCCTGTTAACCTCATTGTTGAAGACGACCGCAACTCGCCGCAGGAAGCGGCAACCGTGGCACGCAAGATTGTGAACGAACCGAATGTGGTGCTGGCCATTGGTTCGTGGTCGACCACGTCGTCCCTGGCTGCGGCGCCTATTTTCGCCGAAGCGAAAATTCCGCAAATCAGCCCCACGTCTTCGCATCCCGACTTCAGCAAGCAAAGCCCGTATCAATTCCGCCAGAACAACACCGACGATGTCCTGGCCTTGTATAACGCCGATACCATTCAGGAAAAGTTGGGTGCCAACAAGGTCGTTATTCCCTACTCCCAGGACGACTGGGGTGTCTTTACCGGTAAGGCAACGGCCAAGGCCATTGAAGATGCAGGTGGTGAAGTGCTGTTGCTGGAGGCCGTGCAGCCGGGTTCGCGTGATTTCCGCCCGTTTATCAGCAAGGTAAAGTCGTTGAATCCGGACGGTGTCTTTCTTGCCTTGCCGTATCAGGAAGCGTCTATTTTCATTCAACAGTTGCGCCAGGCCGGTATCGATATTCCGGTGGGCGGCGGTATTCCGCTTACTTCGCCCAAGTTCATCGAACTGGCGGGTGAAGCGGGCGAAGGTACCGTGTTGCACACAATCTTTTTTGCCGGCGATCCCGACCAGAAGGCGTTTGTAGATGCTTACAAAGCCAAGTATGGACGCAACCCCGATCAATTCGCCGCCCTGGCGTATGATGCCATCGGCGTTGGCCTGGAAGCGGTGCGCCGTGTGATCAAGTCGGGCGAGGCCTTAACGGGTGAAAATGTACGCGACGAGCTCGAGAACGGCCCGGCCTACGAAGGCGTAACCGGCGTAACGAAGTATGATGAGTTTGGTAACGTTAAGAAAGATCCCATTTTCATTCAGATTCAGGACGGCAAGTTCGAACTATTCTGATTAACCGGACATCATGAATGGAAGCAGGCCCCTGCATAGGGGCCTGCTTTCGTCATGTCACATTTCATGATCGAATTATTTTTTAGTCAGATATTGAACGGGCTGGCCATTGGCCAGGTTTATGCGCTGATTGCGCTGGGTTTCAGCCTGGTGTTCGGCGTATCGAACTTAATTAACTTCGCCCAGGGCGCGCTCTTCATGCTGGGCGCGTTTTTTGCCTTTACGGGTGTGGTCTGGCTGGGCTGGCCGTTGCCGGTAGCCGCCGTGGTTTCGGTGCTGCTGGTGTCGGGCCTGGGCGTGTTGCTGGAGCGCCTGGCCTTGCGCCCATTGGCCAATGGGCCGTTCATTGCGCCGGTGCTGTCAACGCTGGCCATCAGTATCGTGATCGACCAGCTGGCGGAAATTATCTGGTCGCCCGAAGGGCAATCGTTCCCGGTTCCGTTTCCTGAATATACGTTTTATTTCGGGCGCGCCTATATCACCACGACCGATATCCTGATCTTTGCGTTCGGTTTGCTGGCTGCGGCTGCGCTGACCTGGTTTTTGAAGGCCTCGTGGATGGGGCGTACGTTGCGCGCCACGGCACAAGACCGCGATGCGGCGGCGCAACTGGGGGTACGCACCAGCAATGTGCGCCAGTTGGCGTTCGGGCTGGCCGGGGCGTTGGGTGCGCTGAGCGGCATTCTGGTTGCCCTGTATTTCAAGAGCGTTTTCCCGGCCATGGGGTTGCCTTTTGGCTTGAAAGGCTTTGCCGCCGCCTTGCTGGGTGGGCTTACCAGTATTCCCGGCGCGGTATTGGGCGGGTTGACGCTGGGTGTGGTGGAAACCTTGTCTAGTGCCTATTTGGGCGAAGGCTTCCGCGACCTTGCTGCGTTTTCACTGCTGCTGGTCTTTTTGCTTTTCCGTCCGCAAGGCATGCTGGGCGATCGCCGCCTTGACGCGCTGGGTGGTGCGGGGGGCGCTTCAGGTGCCATGCCCAGCACCAGCCTGCTGGCCTCGGCGTCCAGCCAGCGCAGCGCACACAGGGTGTTTGATCTGCCGCCCTGGGGCTTTCTGGTTGCCGGTGCGGTGCTGGCGTTATTGCCGTTTGTGGTCAGCAGCAGTTATGCCCTGCAGGCCGTCGTGTATGCCATGATTTTTGCCTTGTTGGCGGCCAGCGTGACGCTGGTGTCGGGCTCGATGGGCATTCTGGCCATCGGTCATGCCGCGTTCTACGGCGTGGGGGCCTATACGGTGGCGGTCATGAGCTATACCCATGGCTTGCCCACCGAACTGGCGTTGCCGGCGGCGATTGCACTGGGCGCCATTGTGGGTGCTTTGGCCTCGTTGCCTTTGTATAAGCTAAGCGGCCATACGGCTGCCCTGGGCACATTGGCGATTGGCCAGATTGGTTTCCTGGTTTTTATGACCTGGATGCCGGTAACGCGCGGCCCCATGGGGTTTTTGAATATTCCCCCGCCTACTTTCGAATTACTGGGCGGGTTGCGCCTGTCGGCCATCGACCATAAGTTCTGGCTTGTGGCCCTGGCGGTGGCCGTGTGCCTGTTTCTGGCACAGCGTTTGCTTAACTCTGAAATGGGGCGCACGTGGCGCGGTATTCGTGAAGACCGCCTGGCCGCCCATGCAGCCGGGGTGCCGGTGCGTCGTTATTTAATGATGGGGTTTGCCGTATCGGGCGCCATGGCCGGCGCAGCCGGCGGCCTGTTCGCCTATGTTCAGAATGTGATTACACCAGACAGTTTCAATGTGCAGGCCTCGTTGCTCATGCTGACCATGGCGGTTCTGGGCGGCTTGGGTAATTTAACCGGTGCCGCCGTGGCCGGTTTCGTTTTAACGATCATCCCCGAGTTGCTGCGTGGGTTCTCTGAGTGGCGCATGATTGTGTATGGCGTCATTTTGCTGATGGCGCTGCGTTGGCGGCCACATGGCTTGTTGGGGGCACGGTAATGGCAGGGACGAAAATGCATTCAAAAACCGGTCAAAACGTTCCAGTGGGCTTTCATGTCGATCATGCCTCGCGTCATTTCAGTGGGGTCAAGGCGGTGAACGACGTGACCTTCACTTTGCCGGCCGGTGAAACACTGGCCCTGGTGGGGCCCAATGGCGCGGGCAAATCAACCCTGTTGCAAATGATGAGCGGGGTTGAACGCCTGACGTCGGGTTTCATTACCCTGAACGGACGGCGCATCGACCACCTGCCGCCCGAAAAAGTGGCGCGCCTGGGTGTCGGGCGCAGTTTTCAAACGTCGCGTGTGTTTCCCGCGTTATCGGTATGGGACAGCGTGATGGTGGGTACGCAGGCGCCGTTGCTGCGCACCGGTTCGGGGCGCCTGGTGAATCCGTTGCATGAATTGTTCGCCACTTTGTTCGGTACTTCCGGTTGGCGCACCCGGGTGCAGGCCCAGGAGGCCGTGGCTGAAGAAACCCTGAAACTTTTCGGCGAGCGCCTGTGGCCGCGTCGCAGCCAGCCGGCGTTCACTCTGTCGTATGCGAACCGGCGGCGGCTGGAAATTGCGCGGGTGCTGGTGGCGCAACCCGACTTTCTGTTGCTTGACGAACCGGCGGCCGGCATGAACCCCACGGAAACGGGGGAGCTGACCGACCTGCTGATTGCGCTTCGGCAAATGCGACCGAACCTGGGTATTTTGGTGGTAGAGCATAAGCTGTCGCTGGTACGCAAAGTGGCCGACCGCGTGATTGTGCTGAACCAGGGCGAGATTCTGGCGCAGGGCGACCCCGATCACGCGCTCGACCATCCCGATGTCGTTGAGGCATACCTGGGCCGCCAGCGGCGTGAAAATGCGTCTGACGCACATCTTGGCTGATTAAATCGTGACTTCTTCAATGACTTCCTCGCAAACGCCTTTTCTGCAACTTGAAAACATCGATGTCCATTACGGCGCCGTGCAGGCTTTGTTCGACGTGAACTTAACCATGCAAAAAGGCGAGGTGGTGTCGGTGCTGGGCGGCAACGCATCCGGAAAATCAACGACCTTAAAATCTGTCCTGGGGCTGGTTTCGCCTTCGAAAGGGCGAATCATCCTCGAGGGCCGCGAGATCCAGGGTTTGTCGTCTCCCGACGTTATCGACCTGGGCGTGGCCAGCGTGCCGGAAGGGCGCAGGGTGTTTCCCGAGATGTCGGTTTACGAAAACCTGCTGATGGGCGCGTATCCGCGCCGCCATGAAAAAGAGGCCATTGAACGCGACCTGGAGGAAGTGTTCAGTTCGTTTCCGCGCCTGGCGGAACGGCGCCGTCAGGCTGCGGGTACACTTTCGGGTGGCGAGCAGCAGATGCTGGCGCTGGGCCGCGCCTGGCTGCGTCGGGGCAAACTGGTGTGTATCGACGAGCCCTCGATGGGTTTGTCGCCGCGGTTTGTCGATATGGTTTACCAGGTTCTGTTTCGCTGGAAAGCGGCCGGGCAAAGCATTTTGCTGGTTGAGCAAAACGCGCGTATTGCGCTTGAGCTTGCCGACCGTGCTTATGTATTGCAGCATGGTCATGTGATTATTTCGGGAACGGCGGCAGAATTGTCGGCCGACCCAACGGTACAAAAAGCTTATTTGGGGGCTGCATGAGTTCTGGACATATTCAACACCTTGAAACCGATGTGCTGATTATCGGCGCGGGCGGTGCCGGCATGAGTGCGGCCATTGCCGCATCGAACGAGGGCCGCAAGGTCACGTTGGTTGACCGCAGCCTGATTGGCCGCGGCGGCGCAACCATCATGGCGCAAATGACGGTTGCCGTTGCGTTGGGTGAACAGGTGCCTGATGACTGGCGTTTTCATTATGCCGATACCCTGAAGGCGGGGCGCGGCTTGTGCAGTGAACCGCTGGCCCGTTTTTTGTGTGAGAACGGGGTTGAATCCATCCGCCTGATGGACGACTGGGGAACCGGATGGGCGCGCAAGGACGACCACATGGTTCAGGTGCAGGCGCCCGGCCACGATCGTCCCCGATGCGTGTATGTCGATTACCTGAACACCGGCCCTGCCGTGGCGAAAACCCTGCGCACCCAGGTCGCCAAGCACGACGATATCGCGCGCCTGGGCGATATCCTGGTAGTTGACCTGCTGGTGAAAGACGGCCGTGCCGTGGGCGCGGTGGCCTTGCATTTAACCACCGGCGATATCCTGGTTATTAACGCGCGTTCGGTCATTGTGGCAACGGGCGGGTTAACGCGACTCTACAAGCGCAATAGTGCTTCATTGAATATGGGCGGCGACGGCTATGCGCTGGCCGCGCGCGCCGGGGCGCAATTGCTCGACATGGAGTTCGTGCAGTTCTTCCCCATTGGGCATCTGGCGCCGCGCCTGGTGGGCTTTGATCCCATTATGTGGGACCCCTTCCGCTATAAGCTGGGCGGGCGCCTGCTGAACGGCCTGGGCGAAGAGTTCGTGGAAAAGTATGGGCATCAGGGCGAGAACAAGGGTTATACGGTAACGCGTGACGCCGCCACCTACGCCATCATGAAAGAGGTTGAGGCCGGCCGGGGTTCGCCCGCGGGTGGCGCCTATTTAAGTTTCGAGCACGTGCCGGTTGAAAAACTGCGCGAAGCATTCGGCCCCATTATCAAGAAACTGGCCGACAACGGCATTGACCTGACCAAAGGCCCGATTGAAGTGGCGCCCATTGCCCACTATCACATGGGGGGCGTACGGGTGAACCTGGACATGAGCACCGATGTGCCCGGCTTGTTTGCCGCCGGTGAAGCCGTGGGTGGCGCCAATGGCGCGAACCGCCTGTCGGGCAATGCCATTACCGAGGCCATTACCTTTGGTATGCAGGCCGGCCGTGCCGCTTCGGCTTACGCCCAGGCCAATAACGCCGCCAGCCGTGCCGATATGGATACCCTGGCCGCACCGGTATTGAAGACCCTGCAGGCCACGGATACCGCCGCCAAACGCGCCAACGTGGCGGCGTTAATTGCCCGTTTGCAGTCCACGATGCAAACCTATGTTGGTCCTTTCCGCACGCAGGAAGGGCTGGAGCAGGCGCAAAAAGCATTGGCTGCTTTAAGAGTCGAGGTGGATGCCTTGCCGCTGGCCGGAGATGGCCCGCAAGATCCGGTTCAAATCGATGCGCTGGATTTGCGCAATATGCTGATGGTGGCCGAAGCGGTTACCCAATGCGCGTTGAACCGCAAGGAAAGCCGGGGCGCCCACCAGCGCGAGGATTTCCCGGGCATGGATGAGGCCTGGGTGCTGAATCAGGTACTGCGCTATCAGGATGGCCAATGGGAAATTACCCAGCGCCCGGTAGAACGCTTGCCGGAAAATCAGGCTGAAGAAGTGGCCGTGCCGGCAGAATAAGGTTGGGCGAACAGCCCGAGAATGAGCGAGATAACGATGACTGAATCAAGCAATAAAACTATTGTGCTGAATGTGAAGCGCGGTGTAGGCAAAGGCGAAACCGTAACCCAGCGCTATGAACTGCCCGACGATGCGGCGGCTTCCCTGCTGGATGGCTTGCGCTGGGTGCGGGAAAACCTGGATGACTCACTGGCGTTTCGCTATTCCTGTATTAACGCCAATGCCTGCAAAGAATGCATGATGGAGTTCGACGGCAAGGTGGTGTATGCCTGTATTGCCCGCATGCAACCGGGCGTTGAGCACGAGGTTTCACCTTTGCACAACAAGGCCCGGATCCGTGACCTGGTTTCGGAAATTGCGCCGGTGAAAGAGCGCCTGGATATCGACGAATAAAACTCAAGAAAAAGATCAGTACAGTGAATAACGTTTCTGCAACACATGAGCCCCTGGGTAAAGAACGCTGGCAGTTCTGGATTGATCGGGGCGGTACATTCACCGACATCGTGGCGCGCAAGCCCGATGGTGAAATCATCACCGCCAAGCTGCTGTCTGAAAACCCGGAACAGTACGAAGACGCGGCCGTAGAGGGCATTCGCCGTTTGCTGGGTGTGCAGCCGGGTGAAACGGTGCCCGCTGACAAGATCGACGTGGTCAAGATGGGCACGACGGTAGCCACCAACGCCCTGCTGGAGCGCAAAGGGGAACGGCTGGCGCTATTCGTGACCAAAGGGTTTCGCGATGCCTTGCGCATTGCCTACCAGAATCGGCCGCGCCTGTTCGACCGGGAAATCATCCTGCCTGAACTGTTGTATGAAACGGTTGTGGAAGTGGATGAGCGCCTGGATGCCCAAGGCGACGTGGTTGTTGCTTTGGATGAAGCCGCCGCGCGAGCCCAGTTACAAGACGTTTTCAACACCGGTATTCGCGCCGTGTCCATTGCCCTGATGCATGGTTACCGCAACCCCGATCATGAACGCCGTTTGGGCGAGCTGGCGCGTGAAATCGGCTTTACGCAGGTCTCTGTATCGCATGAGGTATCGCCGCTGATCCGTTACGTGGCCAGGGGCGATACGACCGTGGTGGACGCTTATCTTTCACCTGTGTTGCGTCGTTATGTTGATCGGGTTGCTGCGGCGTTGCCCGGCGTGCGCTTGCAGTTCATGCAGTCCAGCGGCGGGCTGACCGATGCGCATACGTTCCAGGGCAAGGATTCCGTGCTTTCCGGCCCGGCCGGCGGCATTGTGGGCATGGCCGGTGTGTCGGAAGCGGCCGGCTACGATCGTGTGATTGGTTTCGATATGGGCGGGACATCAACCGATGTGTCGCATTATGCTGGTGAATACGAACGCGCGTTCGACACGCTGGTGGCGGGTGTGCGTATTCGCGCCCCCATGATGAGCATTCATACTGTTGCCGCCGGCGGCGGTTCCATTTTGCACTTCGACGGCACACGCTTGCGCGTGGGCCCCGAGTCGGCCGGTGCCAACCCCGGGCCGGCGTGTTATCGGCGCGGCGGGCCGCTGACCGTGACCGATGCCAATGTCATGCTGGGTCGTATCCAGCCCCAGCATTTTCCTTCTGTGTTCGGGCCCAACGCCAATGAACCGCTGGATGTCGATACGGTTCGCCGGCGCTTCGCCGAACTGGCGCAGCAAGTGTCGAAAGACACTGGCAAGCCCACCACGCCCGAGCAACTGGCTGAGGGCTTCCTGAATATTGCCGTATCGAATATGGCCAACGCCATCAAGCAGATTTCGGTGCAGCGTGGTTACGACATTACCCGTTATACGCTTACCACCTTTGGCGGCGCGGGCGGCCAGCACGCCTGCCGCGTGGCCGATGCGCTGGCGATGCCGCGCGTGTTGGTGCATCCGCTGGCCGGTGTGCTGTCGGCCTATGGCATGGGCCTGGCTGCCTCTACCGCCATTCGCGAGCGCTCAATTGAAGCGGTTTGGGATGAAGAGGGCGAAGCGCAGGCGCGACTCGTACTCAATGAGCTGTCGGCCAAGGCTCGCGACGAATTGCTGGAACAGCATATTTCATCGGCGCATATCCGTGTCGAGCGGCGCTTGTACTTGCGTTATGAAGGCACCGATACGTCGTTGCCCGTGCCGCTGGATAACACCGCTTCGATGCGTGACGTGTTTGAAAAAGCGTATTCCCTGCGGTTTTCATTCCTGATGCCCGACCGCCGTCTGGTAATTGAAAAAGTGGTTGCCGAAGCCATTGGCGATGAGTCGGGTGAGGCGGCAGGCGTATTTGTGAAAGCGGCTCGTACGCAAGGTGAAAAGCCCGAGGCTTTCGACACGGTGCGCATTCATACCGAAGGCGAATTGCGTGATTGCCCGCTGTATCGCAGTGCCGACTTGCGCGTGAACGACGCGCTGCTGGGGCCGGCGATTATTACCGATGCCAATGCCACCACCTTGATCGACCCCGGCTGGCGTGCCACCATTACCGAGCGCGGCGATATTGTGCTCGACCGCGCGGTGCCAAGGCCGCAGCGCTATGCCATCGGCACGCAGGCCGACCCGGTGATGCTGGAAATTTTCAATAATCTGTTCATGTCGATTGCGGAACAGATGGGGTATCGGCTGCAAAACACGTCGTACTCGGTGAACATTAAAGAGCGCCTGGATTTTTCTTGCGCTATTTTCGATGCCCAAGGCGACCTGGTGGCCAACGCGCCGCATATTCCTGTTCACCTGGGCTCCATGAGTGCCAGTATTCAGGCAATCATGGCGTCGAATGAAGGGCAATTGCGCCCGGGCGATGTGTATGTGTTGAACAATCCGTACGCGGGTGGCACGCACCTGCCCGACGTCACGGTGGTAACGCCAGTATTCGATGCGCAGGGCCGCGACATTCTGTTTTATGTGGGTTCGCGAGGCCATCATGCCGATATCGGCGGCTTGACCCCCGGCTCCATGCCGTCCAATTCCACCACGATCGACGAAGAAGGCGTCTTGATCACCAACTTCCGTCTGGTGGAGGGCGGTCGCATGCGCGAGAAGGCGTTGCGCGACTTGCTGGCCAATGCGCCTTACCCTGCACGTAATATCGACCAGAACCTGGCCGATTTGCGCGCGCAAATCGCGGCCAACGAGAAAGGGCGCGAAGAGTTGCTGAAAATGGTTGATGCGTTTGGCCTGGACGTGGTTCATGCCTATATGCAGCATGTGCAGAATAACGCTGAAGAGTCAGTGCGCCGCGCCATTGCGCGACTGAACGACGGCACGTTTACCCAGGAACTGGATAACGGTGCCAGGGTGAAAGTGAAACTGATGGTGGATCATGCCAGCCGCAGTGCCACGGTGGACTTCACGGGTACTTCGGCCCAGTTGCCGAATAACTTCAATGCCCCGCGTGCGGTAACCACCGCTGCGGTGTTGTATGTGTTCCGCTCGATGATCGACGACGATATTCCCATCAATGCCGGTGGGCTAAAGCCCATTACGCTGATCGTGCCCGATGACTCGATGCTTAATCCCAGTTATCCGGCTGCCGTGGTGGCCGGGAATGTGGAAACCTCAACGTGCGTAACCAATGCCTTGTACGGCGCCATGGGTGTCAATGCGGGCAGTCAGCCCACGATGAACAACGTGACCTTCGGCAACGACCAGCATCAATATTATGAAACCGTATCGGGCGGTTCCGGCGCGGGTGCGCGTTTTGATGAAAGCGGCCAATTAACTGAAGGGTTCAATGGCACGTCGGTCGTGCAAACCCAGATGACCAACTCGCGCATGACCGATCCGGAAGTGCTGGAGCTGCGTTTTCCGGTGCGATTGGAGAATTACCAGATTCGCCGCGGCTCGGGCGGGGCAGGGCGCTGGAAAGGGGGTGATGGCGGTATTCGCACCTTGCGTTTTCTGGAGCCGATGACGGTTTCCCTGCTGGCCAATGGTTGGATTTATCCGGCGTTTGGTGCGGCGGGCGGGCAG
>TARA_R100000306_G_C4381977_1_pt1 | contig 22179 bp, 19 predicted proteins | sample TARA_R100000306 | Tara Oceans TARA_R100000306 (sample SAMEA2620824) | marine metagenome | biome: marine biome (ENVO:00000447); feature: mesopelagic zone (ENVO:00000213); material: "saline water (ENVO:00002010), including plankton (ENVO:xxxxxxxx)" | depth 1000 m | reverse complement strand
CCGCCATGACATCACAGCGGCGCACGCTGGATTTCACCCAAGAATTTGAACGCTTCAAGAATGCGTTCAAGCAACTGTCCACTTAACGAGGTTCATCATGTCTGATGCCCATACCCACTCACCGACCTGGGAAACAGCCATGGCAGCCAGCGGCGACAGTCGCGGCGAACGAGGCCGGCCCGACTGGACGGACTTGTTGTTTTTCATCGTGCTGGCCGCCGGTGCCGCCTACGCACTGCTGGCGTTCAGTTCAAATATGGACGTCTACGAAAAAGCCATTCTAGTCTGTGCCGTACCTGCCACGGTCTGGCTGGGCTGGCTGTGGCGCCCGCTTCGCTGGCTGCTTGTTGCCAGCGGCCTGAGCGCCTTGCTGGCAATCTGGCTGTACAGCGCCGGGCAAGGCCTGGGCCAGGGCGACATCACGCGCGGCGATACGGTTTTTCTGCTGAAGTATCTGTTTTCATCGCAGTCGGCCATTTTATGGATGTGTGCACTGTTTGTGCTGGCCACAGTGTCATACTGGGTGGGTATTTTCAGCCAAACTGCGGCCTGGCTGGGCACTGCGCTTACCTGGGGTGCGGTTTATGCCGGCACCACCGGCTTGCTGGTACGCTGGCGCGAAGGTCATCTTCTAGGCCCGGATATCGGCCACATTCCGGTCAGCAACCTGTACGAAGTTTTCGTCCTGTTCGCGCTCATTACCGCCTTGTTCTACCTTTATTACGAACGGCGCTACGCAACACGCGCCCTGGGTGGATTCGTGCTGCTCGTGGTGACCTCGGCGGTTATTTTTCTGCTTTGGTACACCTTTACCCGCAACGCCTTCGAAATCCAGCCCCTGGTACCCGCACTTAAAAGCTGGTGGATGAAAATCCACGTGCCTGCCAACTTTATCGGTTACGGCACCTTCTCGCTGGCGGCAATGGTGGGGTTTGCCTACCTCATAAAAGAGCATGGCGAAACAAAGTCGCGCCGCAAGCTTATTCCCTTGTTTTTGCTCGGCGCCGTTCTCTGCGCCGAACCTTTCATGTTCGGTTCACGCGAATTGTCGCCCACCTGGATGCTTTACTTCGGTATCGGCGCGTTAATCGTGGGTACCATTCTGGCTTGCCGCGCCCCCATTGCCAAACGTCTTCCATCGCTGGAAATACTCGACGACATCATGTATCGGGCCATCGCGGTGGGGTTCGCCTTCTTTACCGTAGCCACGATTCTGGGCGCCCTGTGGGCAGCCGATGCCTGGGGCGCCTATTGGCAGTGGGACCCCAAGGAAACCTGGGCGCTGATTGTATGGCTGAATTATGCCGCCTGGCTTCATATGCGACTCATGAAAGGCTTGCGCGGCACCATGGCCGCCTACTGGGCGCTGGTTGGCCTGATTATTACCAGCTTTGCGTTTCTGGGCGTCAACATGTTCCTGTCGGGGCTGCACTCTTACGGCGAGCTGTGAAGGGCCAGCGCATTCGCGTCAGAATAAACCGACAAGGCATTGGCCAGATCCGCCCAGAGCGACTCTGGGTCCTCCAGCCCCGCATGCAACCGCAGCAAGGGGCCCTGGTGCGGCCATTGCATGACTGATCGCGCCGGCACATCAACCGGCAAGGCCAGGCTTTCGTAGCCCCCCCAGGAAAGGCCGATACCGAACAGCGCCAACTGGTCGAACAACATTTCCAGTGCCTTCGCCCCCGCGGGCGAAGGCTGAAGCGCCACGCCGAACAAACCGCTGGCCCCCAGGAAATCCCGTTTCCAGAATGCATGCCCGGGCGATGAAGCAAGGGCCGGATGCAGTACCGCCGCAACGGCCGGATGTGATTGCAAACGCTCGGCCAGCATCAGCGCCGTTGCCTGGTGCCGTTGAAGACGAACCGACAAAGTACGCAAACCCCGGGTGGCCATGTAAATATCGTCGGGTCCGGCCGTTTGGCCCACCGCCTGTGCATGTGCCTGCAAAGGCGCCCAGGCACGCTGATTGGTCGTGACTGCGCCCAGTATCGCATCGGAGTGGCCCACCAGATACTTGGTTGCCGCATGAATCGATACATCAACACCATGCTCGAACGGCTTGAAATAAAGCGGTGTCGCCCATGTGTTGTCCATCAGCACCCATATGCCCAGGGCCCGGGCCACTTTGGTCATCGCCGGTATATCGGCAACCTCAAATGTCTGCGAACCCGGCGACTCCAGATATAGAACGCGTGTCGTACTGCGAAATCGCTTCGCGATATCCGCCCCTTCTGAGGGACAAAAATACTCGACCTCCACACCCAGCTTGCTCAACACCTGGTTGGCAAATGCCCGGGTCGGGCCATACACATTATCCGTGACCAGGACATGGTCGCCCGGCGACAGGAACGCCAACATCGCGTGCGTACAGGCGGCCAGTCCGGACGGAAAAACCTGGGCGCCATACGCGCCCTCAAGCTCAACCAGCAAGGCCTCGAAAGACTGACTGGTCGCCGTTCCGAAGCGCGCATAATGCCCATAGGGATTGCCGCCGGCCCGCTTTGCCGTCCAGTCGGTGTAGGATTCCACCAGCAGCGTGGATGCGCGACACGGCGGGGTATTCACAATGCCGCCAAAGTGCGCCGGCGCCCGGCCGGAATGAATAAGAAGCGTATCGTCATGCATGGTTTTCATACTGAATATGATAGGTTCATACTGACGAAATTATTTTTGTTTCTATCTGTTTAACCCGCACAATATAAAATATTATTCCAATAACTTATGATAAACAGAAATAATTTTTCAAAATAGTTGAAATGGATAAATTTGATTCTCATATCCTTGAGATTTTGCAATCCGATTGCGCTTTGCCGGTCAACGATATCGCCGATCGCGTTGGGCTAAGCGCAACCGCCTGCTGGCGACGCATACAGAAGCTTGAGGAACAAGGCATTGTCCGGGCCCGTGTCGCCCTGCTGGATGGCGCCCGGCTGAACGTCGGTGTTACGGTATTTGTCGCCATACGCACCAGCAAACACGATGCAAAGTGGCTGGAACAGTTTCATGCCGCCGTTTCAACCATTCCCGAGGTTCTCGAGTTGTATCGCATGTCGGGAGACACCGACTACCTGATGCGTGTGGTGGTACCCGACGTCGCCGCATACGACCGCATATACAAACGCCTGATTCACATGGCCGAACTGTCGGATGTCAGCTCAAGCTTTGCCATGGAACAAATAAAATACACCACGGCGCTACCGCTTGGTTACATCGCCAATACACCGCGCCAGATATAAGCTGCAGGTAATCAGACCGTTAATCGGGCCTTACACCGCGTATGGCCAGATCCACCAGCTCCCTGAACCGCGCCAGCCCTTCCGCTGCATCGGGCTTTTCCTGATTCAGCCAACGGCGCACTTCAGCCAGGTAAATTGTCAGGAACAATGAAGCAATCAACGATGCCGATGCCGTTTGGGTGGCCTGCCCCGACGCCTGCCCACGACTGACAATTTGCCGCATTGCTGCCACCATGCGTGGCCTGCGCTCATAAAAGCGCGTTGTTTCGGGGCCTGGTTCGTTGGTGGCACCCACAACATCCATAATTTCACGCACAATGGGGCGCCCCAAAGCGGGATGCGCAGCCCAGTATTCATAACGCGGCCTGAAAAAAGCCGTAATCTGTTCAGGCAACGCTTTATTGGCATCAATAGCCAACTCGGCCTGTTCGCTTACCTCGTCCAGATCGTCGTTCACAATCATCATGAGCAATTCACGTTTGTCTTTTGCATACGTGAACAACGTGCCAATACCCACTTCCGCCAACGCAGCAATGTCGCGCGTTGTCGCCACGTCGTAACCTTTCTCCATGAACTCCTGGCGCGCTGCGGCCTGAATACGGCGGCGACGCTCAAGCTTGCTACGCTCGCGCAACCCCATTTTCTGCGGAGGCGCTGACGTTTTACTGTGAATAACCTGATTTTCCATAATTTAGAAAGGAGTAAGTCGCAGCCGGATACACGACCAAGCTTGACCAAAATTAGAAGACACCCATAAAATGAAAACATGCTCATTTTTGAGCGGATAATAGAAATAATTATAGGCACGTTTGGAGACAACGCGGCAGACACGGCGGCAGCAGACTCTTTCGCACCCTCCCGATTCTATTTTCACGGATAAACAACTTATGAACAACAACCCTGTCATTGTGTCCGGCGGCGGGCCGGTTGGATTAGTGGCCGCGTTATCGCTGGCCGAGAAAGGCGTGAATGTCGTGGTACTGGAAACCTGTGCCGATATACCCACCGACCTCAGGGCGGGGACGTTCCACCCCCCCACGGTTGAAATGCTTGATACCCTTTCCATTGGACAGGATCTGCTGAAACTGGGTATTCAAGTACCCGAGTGGCAAATCCGGGATCGCAAGAAAGGGCTGGTTGCCCAGTTCGACTTAGGCCGCATCGCCGACGAAACCCCTTATCCGTTCCGCCTGCATTGCGAGCAACATAAGGTTTCCCGCCTGGCCTACCAGGCCTTGCAGAACTTTCCGAATGCACAAGTGTTGTTCGGCCATGAGTGCGTTGGTTTTACCCAGGACAATGACGGCGTCACAGTCAAAATCAAATCCGGTGATGCCACCCAGGAAGTACGCGCCAGCTATTTAATTGGTGCCGACGGTGCACGCAGCATTGTTCGCAAAACAGCTGATATTGAATTCGAAGGTTTCACCTGGCCGGAACGTTTTCTGGTTTTTGCCACCACATTCGACCTGAAGAGCGTCGGCTTTACCGGTAATGCCTACATTGCCGACCCGGACGAATGGGCCGCCATTTTTGTACAGCCGCACAATGGTCCTCCCGGTATTTATCGCGTGGCATTTCCCATCCAGCCCGACCAGGATGAAGAAACCGTGTTGTCGGACGATTACGTACAAAGCCGAATCCAGGGCTTTCTATCGCCCGACCGTACCTACGACATTCCTTATCGCAGCATCTATCGTGTGCATCAGCGGGTTGCCAAAACATTTCGCCAGGGCCGAATCATGCTGGCCGGTGATGCAGCGCACGTGAATAATCCCCTTGGTGGCATGGGCCTGAACAGCGGTATTCACGACGCCATGAACCTGGCCGACAAGCTGGCCAGGGTACTGCAAGACAATGCAGATGACGCGCTGCTGGACCTTTACGATCGTCAACGCCGCATCACGAATGTTGAATACGTGCAGGCCATCACCATTCGCAACAAGAAAATGCTCGAGGAGCGCGACCCGCAAGTTCGTGCGCAGCGTCTGGACGAAATGCGCGAAACGGCCGCAGATCCCGAAAAGCATCGCGCATTCCTGATGAACTCATCGATGATAAACAGCGTTCGCCGTGCAACACAGATCGATTGATTTGGCAGGTTGGGGTACGTTTTCCCCAACTCTTTTTTTGGTAAAAATGTGCTAGAGTCAAAAATGAGCATGTTTCAGAAATTTTTAACCCCCATGTTTTCAGCATGTAGGGCAATGAAATTTCACATTGCCACCACATAAAATCAGTTCCACTCCAGGAGACAAAAAATGAAATTGAAATTTCTTGCCGGGCTGGCGCTTGCCGTTGGCCTTACCAGCACCGCTGCCGCCCAGAACGTAGGGGTTGGCACCATGAGCCAAGGCACCATGAGCTATTCCAGCGGCTCGGCCATTGCCAAAGTGATTGCCGAACAAGCCAAAATGCAGGCTCGTGTGCAGCCCAATAGCGGCGAAAGCGTTTTAATTCCGCTCGTTGATATGGGCGAGCTTGATTTTGGCATTGCCAACATTCTTGAGTCGGCTGAAGCAAAACTCGGCGAAAGAGCGTTCGAAGGCCGTGAGGCAAAGAATCTCCAGATTGCAACGGTTTTGTTTCCATTGAAAACAGCACTTTTCGTGCGTGCCGACTCCGACATCAAATCCCTCGCCGACCTTAAAGGCAAACGCGTGACGTACGGCTTTACTGCCATGGGTTCGATGAACACCGTGCTCGACGGTCTGCTAGCAACAGGCGGCATTGGCCCCGACGATATCCGCCAAGTGCTGGTCCCCAACGTGGTACGTGGTGCCGACGAACTGATCGCCGGTAATGCCGACGCATTCTATTTTGCCGTAGGTGCCGCCAAAGTGACCGAGGTCGATGCTTCTGTCGGCGGTCTTCGCATGCTCCCCATGGGCACCAGCGAAGCTCAATTGGCGGCGATGCGAAAAATTTATCCCTACGGCTATTCAGTCAATGAAGCGCCCCGTCCCGGCCTGCCCGGCTTCACAGAGCCAACACCCGTACTGGCCTACGACAATTTATTGCTAACCAGTCCCAACACGCCCGACGAAGTCGTCTACAAAGCCATGAAGGCGCTTTATGAAAACCAGCCTGAACTCGCCAACTCTTTCGTCCCTTTCCGCGGATTCAATGTCAAACAAATGTACAAGCCCGACATGCCCCTCGAGTTCCACTCCGGCTCAATGCGTCTATTCAAAGAAGTAGGGCTGGTTAAATAGCCCGGCACCTCAAGCGGAAAAGCATCATGAAAATCTCGGCGTCCGGGCGTCTTGAGCGAGGTGTTCCTGCACCTTTGCGAAATACGGTATCTCTCACTCTTCAAGCCTTGCTGACACTTACAGTAATCGGTTGGGTCCTGAAGGTACCGTTATATATGGGTTGGACGTTCTATAACGAACAGTTCCTGGCTCTGATTCTGGGTTTCGGCCTTGGACTGGCTTTTTTACTTGTCCGTGCCCGGCCTTCACCACCCGACGCCCCCACGCCTTGGATTGATGCTATTGCGGGACTAGCGGGGCTAATAGCATGTACTTACATTGCCATACGCTATCCCGCATTGGTAAATGAAGTTATTTACCGCCCGCTTGACGCCGTCATTATTAGTGCCTTAATTGTCGGTTTAATTATTGAGGCAACTCGGCGTACAGCGGGTTTAACCCTGGTTATTGTCGTTCTGGTGCTATTCCTTTACGCCCTAACTGGGCACTTGCTACCCGACACATTCGTTAGTAGGCCGATCGACTTCACGCGCCTACTGGTTTATCTAGGGATGGACACGAATGCCGTCCTGGGTCAAACCTTAGCTATTGCGATCATTGTCGTTATCCCGTTCACACTTATGGGCCAGATACTGGCCGTAACCGGCGGTTCACAATTTTTTGCAGATTTGGCAATGGCTATGATGGGTCGCTACAGAGGCGGTTCTGCAAAAATTTCCGTCGCAGGTTCAGCACTTTTTGGCATGATTTCCGGAAGTGCTGTCTCAAACGTCGCCGCTGTCGGTGTTGTCACCATTCCGATGATGAAGCGATCAGGCTTCCCAAGTCACACCGCTGCCGCCATTGAAGCCGTCGGCTCGACAGGTGGGCAACTCGCCCCTCCCGTAATGGGCGCAACGGCTTTTCTAATGGCCGAATTACTGCAGGTGTCCTACGCGTCAGTATTGATAGCAGCTTTTATTCCTGCATTTTTATATTACTTGGCACTTTTCATTCAAGTCGATCTGGCCGCAGCTAAGCTAGGCATTAAAGGCGAACCGATGGATCGCCTGCCGGCGCTTAAAGAAGTTTTGCGACATGGATGGTACTTCCCTATCCCTTTCGTCATCTTGGTCTTAGGGATCATGTTTTACGGCGTCGCGGTAGAGTATGCCGCTCTGCAAGCTTCAGCATTATTGATTATTTTCAACTTGGCGTTCGGGTATAAAAAGCAACGCACACCCATCAAAGAACTGTTATTAGCTGCCATTAACACCGGACGCGCCTCGATCGATATTCTTATCATTGCCGGCGCAGCAGGGCTAGTCATTGGAACGTTAAATTTAACGGGACTCGCTTTCGGACTCACCCTGCAACTTTTGGCCGTAAGTGGCGATAGCATTCTCATACTCCTGCTCATGACGGCCGTTATTGCAATTATTCTGGGTATGGGAATGCCGACAGTCGGGGTCTATATCCTGCTTGCCACACTCATCGCACCCGCCCTGATTGAGGCAGGAATTTCACCGATGGCTTCCCACATGTTCGTCATGTACTTTGGGATGATGTCCATGGTTACACCTCCTGTGGCAATTGCCGCCTTTGCTGCCGCCAATATTGCCGGGTGTGACGGCTCCAAAGCCGGTTGGGCAGCAACCAGAGTAGGATGGTGCTCCTATATTGTCCCTTTCCTTTTCGCCCTCTCGCCAAGTTTACTTATGGAAGGCACGATGACGTCAGTACTATGGACCGTTACCACTGCCTCCATAGGCATTTTGGCAGGAACAGTTGCGGTTGTCGGCTATTTTTCGACCGCCGTCAATGGTGGTTATCGAATCTTGTTTATGGTCGCGGGACTCCTCATGTTAATTCCTGCAGATACCTTCTCAGATGCAGGATGGACTGACGTGGTCGGCGTCATACTCATGGCCATTCTGACAGGCCTGCACTTTCTACATAAAAAGCGTGAAGCGGCAACACCCGCCACTTGATTAGGAAATTGAACAATGGACAAAAAGTATGATGTCGTCATTGTGGGTGCCGGAATCGGTGGACTCACACTCGCCCTTAACTTGCATCAAGCAGGGTTCTCATGCGCGCTGTTTGAATCGGTCCCGGAAATCAAACCTTTAGGCGCGGGCGTCAATCTCCTGCCCCACTCAGTCAAAGTGCTCGATAGCCTCGGGCTAGTGCCTGCATTATCCCAAGCCGCCATCAAAACGAAAGAATCTGTCTTTTTTAATAAATTCGGACAATTCGTGTATAGTGAGCCCTCAGGTATCGACGCCGGGTACAGCTGGCCGCAGTTTTCGATCCATCGAGGTGACCTGCAAAACATCCTGATCGACACCGCACATGAGCGCATCGGACGCGACGCCATTCATCTTGGTCATCGTTGCACTGGGGCGACACAGAACGATGAGGGTGTCATTGTTCACTTCGAGCACCCCGACGGAACCAAGGTCGATGTAAAGGGTTCAATTGTTATCGGTTGTGATGGTATTCATTCGATCATCCGCAAACAGCTTTACCCAAATGAAGGCGCACCGCGCTATTCAGGTGTAAATATGTGGCGTGGCACAACCCCCATGAAACCGTTCCTTAGCGGCGCCAGTATGGTACGGGCAGGCTGGTTGTCAGTTGGAAAAATGGTTATTTACCCTGTTCGCAACAACATCGACGACCAAGGTAACCAATTAATCAACTGGGTCGCGGAAATTGAAGCTCCTTACCCCGCCAAACGCGACTGGAACGGAAAAGGCCGACTTGAAGACTTTTTCCCGGCGTTTTCCGACTGGCACTTTGACTGGCTCGACGTGGCAGGCATGATCGAGCAAACAGAGCAGATCCTTGAGTACCCCATGGTCGATCAAGACCCCCTGCCACGCTGGAGCTTTGGTCGGATAACCCTCTTGGGCGACGCTGCACACCCCATGGTCCCCCGAGGCTCCAATGGTGCCGGACAAGCCATTCTCGATGCTCCCTGCCTGACTGAACAGCTTCAAGACCACGGCCTGACCGAAAAAGCCTTGTTTGAATATGATCGGATCCGCGTCAAAGCCACCACTGAGGTGGTACTCATGAATCGGGTGGCCCCTCCCGACACGATTCTTAAAGAAGTGCACGACCGCACAGGCGGCAAGCCCTTCAAAAACCTTGATGACTACATCAGTCAGGATGAGCTCGCCTTGATCTCTAACAAATACAAGAGCGTCGCGGGTTTCAAAGTAGAAGATTTACGTAAAGAGGTCGTTTAGTATGAAACTCGCGCAACATTATATCGACGGGAAATGGACATCAGCCGTATCGGGTGCCGGCAACATTAAAAAGGGCGTCAACCCAGCTACCAATGAACATGCCTACGACTACTGCGACGGCACCGAAGCAGAAGCACTGGCTGCGGTCGCGGCTGCACGACGCGCCTTCGATGAAACCAACTGGCGAAACAGCCCCCGTTTGCGTGCCGACATACTTTTTGACTTTGCCGCCCGTATGGAAGCGCGCAAAGCTGAAATAGCCGATTGGCTGGTTACTGTAAATGGCAAACTGCATCGCGAAGCCATGGGCGAAGTGATGGGCAGTGTGTCCGAGCTTAAGTACTATGCGGGGTTGGCCCGTACGCAATACGGACGTAACCTTGAGGTCGAGCCCGGCGCGTTCTCCATACTCGATCGCGAGGCTGCAGGTGTTGCCGCCATTATTCTGCCCTGGAATGCACCCTTGTTATTGTTGGTCCGTTCTCTTGCACCGGCACTGGCAGCAGGATGTTCAGTGGTAATCAAGCCCGCTTTTCAAACAAGCATAGCGCATAACCTTGCCCTTGAATGTATTACCTGCGACGAACGTGTTCCTCCCGGTATCATAAATTCGATTATTGAGTCGGGTATTACCGTTTCCAAACACTTATGTGAAACACTGCTGATAGACGTGATCAGTTTCACAGGCTCTTCGCATGTTGGAAAACTCATTGCGGAATCGACTTCACCATCACTTAAACGACTATCGCTGGAGTTGGGTGGAAAAGCACCCGCATTGGTTTTCCCCGACTGTGAGTTGAACAGCACGATTACTGGCATCATTGCGGGTGGAACTGTATTGGCCGGACAACAATGTACTGCCATCACACGTATTCTGGTGCACGATGCAATCTATGATGCATTTCGAGCGCGCTTTGCTGACGCACTCAGAAACGTCAAAGTCGGCCCAGGCAATGAACCGTCCTCGCAAATGGGGTGCCTGATTGATATTGCAAATCGGGATCGCATTGCGGCTTTGCTAGAAAAGGCCGACAAGGAAGCTCGGGTCGTTGTAAAAGGCCGTGTCCCCAGAGGGGAATTAGCTAAAGGCGCGTTTATTGAGCCCAGTCTAATCGAAGTCGATAATCTTGACTCTCCGTTTATTCAAGACGAATTGTTTGGGCCTTTGTTAGTTCTGGAGCGATTCCACAACGAAGACGAGGCTATCCACCGCGCTAATGCGACCCGTTATAGCCTGGCCTCCAGCGTCTGGACACAAAACTTGTTTCTGGCGCGCCGTGTCGCCTCCAAACTAAATTTTGGCAATGTATGGTGCAACACGCACAACCGGCTCTTTGCCGAAGCTGAAACAGGTGGATACGGCGACAGCGGTTACGGAAAACTGCACGGTCTGGAGGGCATGCACGACTTTATGCGCACCAAACACTTTTATTTTGAAACAAAACCGTCATGACTATGGAAATCACCGCCGCTGTCTGCCGTGAAACACGCCAGCCATTTTCACTTGAAAGACTCGCACTGGAAACGCCACGGCCAAATGAAGTATTAGTCAAGATTGTTGCCACGGGCATCTGCCATACCGATGTCAATATGCGCAATACCGATGGCTTCACGCCCAAACCCACCGTACTCGGACATGAGGGTGCGGGGGTTGTTGCACAAGTGGGTGACTCAGTCACAAAAGTGAAACCGGGCGACCCAGTGGTCATCACCTTCGACTCGTGCGGCAACTGTCTTAGCTGCATCCAGGGCGACGCGGTTTATTGTCAATACCTGGGACGCCATGCATTCTCGGGCAAGCGTATCGACGGCACAACCGCCTTGCGTAAAGGCAGTGAACAAATCCATAGTCATTTTTTTGGCCAATCTTCGTTTGCCACTTACAGCATCTGTACCGAACGCAATATTATTCCTGTTGACCCGTCTGTCCCACTCGAATTACTGGGCCCGTTGGGTTGTGGCATCCAAACTGGCGCATCAACGGTCATAAATGCATTGAAAGTCCCGGCGGGAAGCAAAATAGGCGTATTGGGTGTGGGCTCAGTGGGCCTGGCATCGGTTATGGCCGCTCACTTATGCGGCGCGGCAACCATCGTTGCGTTGGACACCCAGGCCACACGTCTTGAGATAGCAAAGGAGCTCGGCGCTACTCATGTAATCAACGGAGCTAAAGAAGACACCTTTTCCCGCATTCGTGAAATTGCACCGCAAGGGTTGAATTATGTCGTCGACACCACGGGTCATTTGAGCATTATTAAAGAAGCCATAAACCATATGACGCCACGCGGTGTATGCGCCCTTATCAATACAGCCAAAGGCGCCGATGCACAAATTAACATCCTTCAAATGGTATTGGGCGGACGTACGGTACGCGGCGTTCACCAGGGAGACAGTGTGCCGGATATTTTTATTCCGCAAATGATCGAACTATACAAGCAAGGGCGCTTCCCCTTTGACCGGCTCATTCGTTTTTACGATTTTGCCGACATTAATCGGGCCGTCGAGGATATGGAGTCAGGGGTGGCAATCAAACCCGTTATCCGGATGCCGTTAAATTGAACGTCAACGACCCGGATTACAACGCAACTGAAAACTAAAACAGGTCAACGAGATTGACCGAAACAGCATTTTCTATAGAACTTTAGTAAGGAGACCGCAATGTTTATCAAGAATGGATGGTATGCCGCTGCCTGGGCTGATGACATCGGACATCATCTTGTACAAAAATGGATTACTGGTGAACCGATTGTTCTTTATCGCACCCAGGCCGGTGAGGTTGTTGCGCTACACGACCGCTGTCCCCATCGGCGTGCCTCACTATCAAAAGGCAACCTCGTAGGTGATGATGTCCAATGCGCCTATCATGGCATAACCTTCGACTGCCAGGGCAAATGCGTACGCGTACCCGGGCAAGAAAAAGTACCAGGCGCATTGAGCTTGAAGCGTTATACAGTGGTAGAAAAGTGGCAATGGATCTGGATATGGATGGGCCAACCTGAGGAAGCCGATGAATCATTACTTCCCGCCTTTGAATACAACGATAGCCCAGGCTGGAGAGTGGTGGGTGGATGTATCCCGGTTAAAGCAAACTACCAGCTTCTAACAGACAACCTCCTCGATCTGACCCATGAAACATATGTACATGGAAAAACCATTGGTAACTCAGCCGTTGCAGAGACACCAATGGAGTATCAACTCAATGGCCATGAAGTTCACGTAAAAAGAATCATGGAAAACACGCCGCCGCCACCCTTATTCAAACGAGTACGCGGCTTTGAGGGCAACATTGATCGCTGGCAAATCATTCGCTTCCAGACTCCCGCCCACATCTCTATTGACGCACGAGGTTATCCTACCGGGGTAGACGACCTGGAACAAGGCATGCGCTGGTTTTCTTTGAACTCGCTTACGCCGGTTGACGAAAGAAACACGCTTTATTTCTGGACGGTTGCACGTTGCTTTGATATTGAAAATGAAGCTTTGGATGAAATAATAAGAGACCAGATACTCAAGACGTTCATGGAAGATGTCGAAGTAATCGAAGCACAACAGATATTAATTGAGACCGATGATCGCGCTTTACCGGAGATTAGTATCAGAGCGGATGGGGGCTCAATTTCGGCACGGCGTATTGTGGAAAAACTAGCATCACAAGACGCAAATACGAGAGCCACCTAAAAAACGCACAAACAAATGCTGAAACTGTTGGGTAAGGCTGTCCTGAAGGAGTCTTTATGAAGTTCCCAAAATGGGTTACCGACCGCGTTATTGCCCGCCAGGGAAAGCTGCACCCTTACGACCACTTCAACCCCGAAGAAACAGCCTTTGTGGTGGTCGATCTGCAGAACTTTTTCACGCAACCGGGTTATATGGGGGAGTGCAAGGCGGCGCCCGCCACATTCCCGGCCGTGAACAAATTGGCCAAAGCGCTGCGCGATGCCGGCGGCCATGTCATCTGGGTGCAAACCTGCGCCGATAACGCCGACACATTCTGGGTGCATTTTCACCACGATATGCTCAAGCCGGAACTAAGCCAACGTCGTTTAAAGGAGATGTCGGTTGATCACCCCGGCTACGAGCTGGCCGCCGGGCTTGATGTCGCGCCAACCGATGTGTGCGTGATCAAGCGCTACTACAGCGCCCTGGCGCCAGGCTCATCCAACCTGCACGAAGTCTTGCAAGACCTGGGCGTAAAAAATGTACTCATCGGCGGCACCACCACGAACGTGTGCTGCGAATCGACCGCCCGCAACGCCATGATGCTGAACTATCGCAGCATCATGGTCCACGACGCGTTGTCGGCGTTTACTTCACAAGAGCATGAGTTCGCACTGCAAGCCTGGATGCTGTATTTTGGCGACGTACTCAGTAGCGATGAAGTCATTGCCCGCCTTTAACGTGTAACGCGCCAGGCTAGAGGGCATGGGCTTTGGGCTGCCCATAGCTTAAATATTGCCGGGTTCTTTTATCCTCGATAAACCCGGCACTATTGAGCGCATACGGTATTAACTCGGGCTGTTGTGGGCGCGCAATAACGTATCCCTGCACGTAATCCAAACCCAGCTCTTTCAAAGTGCGCAAGGTCGCCAGGTCTTCCACCCATTCGGCAATGCAAACCATATCCAGACTTTTCGCCAGCGCCACAATGGCGCGCACAATGGCAATGTCGGTTGGATGTTCGTTCATATTGCAGATGAATGAACCGTCGATTTTCAATGCGTTGGCAGGCAACTGCTTGAGATAGGCAAAAGACGTATAGCCTGCACCGAAGTCATCCAGCGCAACTTTTGCGCCCTTGTCCTGCACGCGCAAAATGAAAGCCCGCGTGCGCTCCATATCCTTTACGGCAACACTCTCGGTAATTTCAATAAGCAGTTTGCGTCCCACATGACCATAGCGATCGAAAAGCGCAAAGAACATCTCTACGAATGAGTCGTCATTCAACGACATGCCATTCAAATTGACACAAACAAACTTCGTGTTGTTGAGCCGATGTTGATTGTTATGCAACCACTGCAAAGTTGTGCTCATCACCCAGTGATCAATAAGCGGCATAATGCCGCTCTCTTCGGCGGCCGAGATGACGGTCCCCGTGGGAACCAAAACCCCTTTGGCATCATGCATCCGGAGCAGCACTTCAAAATTCAGCGAACCAAACGGGTCGTACAACGACATAATGGGCTGCATCACAACCGAAAAGCCGGTCACGTCCAGCCCGCTGCTGAATTTTCGCAATAAACGCAGCTCCTGACTTTGCGCCGACAACGCCTCGGCACTATGGTGATGCACAACCACGTGATTCAAGCCTGAACCGCGCGCCTCGCGCGCAGCTCTCTTGGCAACCAGCACGGCGTCGTGATCGTCTATTTGCGCAGGCTCAATCCCCACCAGACCCATCGACGCGTTGAAACGAAAAGGCGTGGTTCCCACAAGGCACGGATTGGCGTGCAAATCATCCAGTACCGATTGGCAAAGCTGACGCGCCTTTTCGAGCCCGACATTCACAAAGAAAATCAGGAACTCGGAACCGGTCAGCCGGCCCAATTGTCCATCGACACCCAGCGCCTGCCTGGCCCGTTCGCAAATTTGCTTGAGCACATCGTCACCCGCTGACTTTCCGTACAGATTATTCAACGTCTTCAGGGAGTTGAGCTCAAGGTAACCCAGCACAAGCGCTTTACCCTCCTCAAGCAGTCGCAAGCTATCAGCCAACTGAAGGTCGATCCCCTTGAGATTCAACGCGTCGGTCAGCGGATCCCGATTTGCCTGCAGGCGCAGCTTGGAAATCGCGTCGGCATGGCCGGTAATATCCTGCAAAGAACCTTCAATGCGATCGTTTTCCAGCACCGCCTTGACCAGATACGAACGGCGTGGAATATGAGGCGCCTGCCGTAAATTATGAATTTCAAGCTCGGCCTGGCCATCCGTTTCAAGCGCATTAACCAGGCGAATCCATGCCTGCCGACCGAAATGATTCTCCCACAATCCGTAATGTGCATTCAGCTCGGGGATATCGAGCATTTCTCGCAAGATGGGATTGGCATTGGTAAGCCGCCCCTCGAGAGACAACGAAAACATACCAATGGGCGCCACGCTGTAGACACGCTCCAATTCAGCCTGCGAACGCAAACGGCTACGCCGTTCGGCCCAACGGGTACTGACCACCAGAACAAAAACAAGCAACGCAGACACGGCCAGTGCAAACAACAGTTCTGAGCCTGCCAGGTTGTCAAACGCCATCATCTATAGCGTTCTCTCGGAGGCGAACAGGTCGGCCAACGCCTCCCGCGGGCGCACCACATGAAACTCGGTACCGTCGACCATCACTTCTGCGGGGCGGGGCCGTGTGTTGTATTGGCTCGCCATAGTAAAGGCATACGCGCCGGCAGACATAATCGCCAGCAAGTCACCTTGTTGCAACGCCAAGGAGCGCGCCTTGGCAAGCCAATCACCGCTTTCGCAAATAGGCCCCACAATATCGTATGTTTGTGCCGGCGCCGACGCTGTGGGCTGTTTTACCGCTTCGACATCGTGCCAGGCATCGTAAAGCGTAGGGCGCAGCAAATCGTTCATGGCAGCGTCAACAATCGCAAAGTTACGCGCCTCGGTATGCTTGAGGTATTCGACCCGGGTTAACAGAACACCCGCGTTACCTACCAGCGACCGGCCCGGCTCAAGCACAATCTGCAAATCATCCAACTGCTCTTGGCTTAAACGGGCATACACCTTATCCAGCAACACACCCGGCGACAGCAATGTTTCGTCGGTGTAGCGGATACCTATTCCCCCGCCCAGGTCAAGGTGTTCAATCGCAATTCCCTGACGCTGTAATTGCCGCACCAGCGCCAACAGTTTATCGAGCGCATCAAGATAAGGACTGACCTGGGTAATCTGCGAGCCGATATGGCAATCGAGCCCCACGACTTTCACTCCCGGCATGGCGGCTGCCCGTGCATACACGGCAGGCGCGTCCTGAATGGCAATGCCAAACTTATTCTCTTTCAACCCGGTGGAGATGTAAGGGTGCGTTTTCGCATCAACGTCGGGATTCACCCGCAAAGAAACCGGCGCAACCTTGCCTGTCTGGGCAGCAACCTGCGCCAGGCGCTCAAGCTCGGGCTCAGATTCAACATTGAAGCACTTCACCCCGGCTTCCAGCGCGGCCCGCATTTCCCAGGCCTGCTTTCCCACGCCGGAAAAAACAACTTTCCCGGGGTCGGCGCCTACCGCCATAACGCGGGCCAACTCGCCCCCGGAGACGATATCGAAGCCTGCACCCAGCTTGCGAAACTCATTCAACACAGCCAGATTCGAATTGGCCTTCATGCCGAAACACACCAGCACATTGCGGCCGGCCGCCGCATCGGCATATGACTGCCATGCGTCTATCAGAGACTGACGGGAATAGACATACAACGGGGTACCGAGTTCATCGGCAAGCAGGGTAAGCGGCACCCCCTCGGCATGCAGAATGCCTTGCTTAAAATTGAAATGAGGGGAAACAGTCATTCTTCAAAACGGGATGTGATGAGTCAAATAATGTCATTTACAAGTAACAATGCCTTGGAAAGCGCCTAATCATAGCAACGAAACAACCCGGCCACGCAAGCAAAACACAAGGGTTAACGCGTAGATGGCCCTTCACTCATGTTGTCGGGCGGCGCAGGCGGACTGGTAAGAGAGGCATCCGGCGGTGCCGGCGGCGGCTGGGTAAGCGGCCCTTTATAACCACAGGCCGCCACACCCCACAACAATGCAATGCTGGCTACAATGCGAGTTAACGATGTTAACGTGGGAGCCAGCTTTAACGAAGCTCGCATGAGTCACTCCAAAAATTATAGGTAGTCATTATGAACGAATCAGAATTTCTTGCACGCTGCGAAGCCATTCTTGATGGGCTTGAAAACCAGGCCGACGACTGGGTGGCGCTTTACGATCTTGATATCGACGCCAACCGCAATGGCAACGTTCTGACCCTCATTTTTAACAACGATGTCCAGGTCGTTGTTAACAGCCAGGCCCCGATGAAGGAAATGTGGGTAGCTGCGCGCACCGGTGGCTTTCACTACCGCTTCGACGGGCAGAAATGGGTGGACACCCGGGGTGGGCCCGATATGGCCGAAGCGCTTTCACAAATCTGCTCTGAAATCAGCGGCAAACCCATCAAGGTTACCGTTTAAGGTCTAAAACTGTATGCGCGCAGGTTGCGCGCCTTGCTCCCCGTTATCGGCCCCACTGCCGGTTAATTGGTTCAGCAAGGCACCAATGCCATCGTTACCGCCCCCAGAACCCATCGATTGCATGCCTTCGGGCAACTGCCCGTTCAACATCATTTCCTCTGGAGAAGGCAACCCTACCCGGGCCACCGCCTTGCCCGGGGGGAACTCGGCAAAATAGAACTCGCCGTTTTCACGCATCAGCCCATCGGGCAACGGGCCAGGTTCGGCGACCGGCATATCCTTGAGCGACACTTTCATGTAGTCGAGCCAAATCGGCAGCGATGCACCACCCCCGGTTTCCCGTGAGCCCAGCGAACGCGGCTGATCGAAGCCCATCCAGGCAATCCCAACCAGTTCGGGCGTGAACCCGGCAAACCAGGCATCGTGAGAGTCGTTGGTTGTGCCGGTTTTACCTGCCACATCGGCCCGCCCCAGATCACGCGCCAAACGCGCCGCCGTGCCCTGTCGGGCCACACCGCGCAACATGTCATACATCACATAGGCTGTGCGCGGATCAATCACCCTGGCAGAGGTGTCTCCGGCCACCACCGGCCGGGCCTGCATCAGGACTTTGCCTTTACTGTCGGTTACCCGGTCGATAAGGTAAGGGGGAACCCGATAGCCTCCATTGGCAAACACGGTGTACGCGCCGGCAAGCTGCAGCGGCGTTACGCCCCCCGCACCCAGGGCCAACGGCAGCACAGCCGGATTGCGGGCACGATCAAAACCAAAACGGGTAATGTAATCTTGTGCATACTGCGGCCCAATGGCCTGCATAATGCGAACAGAGACCATATTCTTGGAGCGATAGAGCCCCTGACGCATGGTCAGCATGGGTTCGTAGCTGTTGCCGTAATTCTTGGGTTCCCAGGCACGCGATCCTGTTTGCTCCGCCGTTAAGCGAAAACGTTCATCAGACACCTGCGTTGCCGGCGTCAGGCCACGCTCAAGCGCGGCAGCATAGATGAACGGCTTGAAAGCCGATCCGGGCTGACGCCACGCCTGGGTAACGCGATTGAAATGCTCTTCAAAACCGAAACCACCTACCATGGCCTGAACGGCACCGTCTTGGGGGCGCAGTGCAACGAATGCAGCCTCTACCGTGGGCATATTCAACAATTCCCAGTATTCGCCAGTGTCGCGGATATAAACCACCGAACCGCGTGAAATTTTCTCGGACGCCTTGGCGTTCTTGATCAGGCCGCGAGCCACCACTCTCAATGCAGACTGATCGGTAATTTCCACAATTTGCTCAGGCGAGCGGGCCACCACGACCTTGTCGGGCGAGGCAGACAGGACAACCCCAACAATCAGGTCATCGCTGTCGCGATATTTTTCCTGAATCTGGTCAATGACTTCGTTGAAACGCTCGGTATCATTCTCGATGCCCTCGGGCAAATCGATGGTTTCCGCCGGGCCGGGGTAATGCGCCCGGCGGGTGTAATCAAGCACCCCGGCGCGTACCGCATCATAAGCAGCCTGCTGCTCTTTCGAGTCAACCGTCGTATACACATTCAAACCACGCGAATACACATCGTCTTGATACACGGTAAACAACAGGCGACGCGCCAGTTCAGCCACATATTCGGCATGAATCGCATAGCCACCCATGGGCGTGCCGGGCGCCGATTTCAGCACAATGGGCTGATTAATGGCGTCCTGATATTCCTGCTCGGTGATATAGCCCAGCGACAGCATGCGGTTCAACACATATCTTTGACGATCTTTTGCCCGCGGCATGCTGTAAAGCGGGTTCAAACGAGACGGCGCTTTCGGAATACCTGCCAGCATGGCCGCTTCCGCCAGCGTGATGTCTTGCAATTGCTTGCCAAAATAAGTACGTGCAGCAGCGGCGAACCCGTAAGAGCGATGCCCCAGATAGATCTGGTTCATGTACAGGTCGAGAATTTCGTTTTTGGTCAGCGTGGCTTCGATTTTGAAGGTCAGCAGTAATTCGTAGAACTTGCGGGTGTAGGTTTTATCCGACGATAAATAGAAATTGCGGGCAACCTGCATGGTAATGGTACTGGCCCCCTGCGACTTCGACATATTCGAGATATTGGCCACGACCGCGCGCGCCACACCCATCCAGTCGATACCACTGTGCTGATAGAAACGATCGTCTTCCGCCGCCAGAATCGCCGACTTCATGACATCGGGCACTTCATCGAAGCGCAACACATTGCGGCGCTCTTCACCGAACTCCCCAATAAGCACGTTATCCGCCGTATAAATACGCAGCGGTATTCGCGGCTTGTAGTCGATCATGGCGCTTAAGTCGGGCAGGTTCGGCCACGCAAGCGCCAGGGCCAACGACCCCAGCAAAGCCCCGCACAGGCCAAGCCCAGCCACAAAGACCGCGCTTTTAATAAAGAAACGCCGCAACCAATGGTTTGGCGGGTTCGACGCTTTGGAAGAATTTTTTGATGAGCTCATTACCGGCGATTTTAAGTCTAAGTTGAATCAGACTATGATTTGCGCATTAAGTTTATGTAACAGTTTAATGCAGCACAGCATCCAATTGGGGTTGGGCTAGTGGGATAATACTAGAATGAATGACACTTCACGTTCTGGCAATACAAGTATCGCCAACCCGTCGCTACCATACGACACCCCCATTTTTTTGGTGGGGATGATGGGTGCAGGAAAAACCACCCTCGGCAGGGCGTTGGCCCGCGCACTTGGGCGCGAGTTTATCGACCTTGACCTTGTCATTGAAGCACGTTGCGGCGTTCCTGTTTCCCATATTTTTGAGGTTGAAGGCGAGGCGGGTTTCCGCAAGCGCGAAACGGCCATGCTGGACGAATACGCCACGCAACCCAACCTGGTGCTGGCAACCGGTGGTGGCGCGGTACTGGCACCAGAAAACCGCGATATTCTAAAAAAGCGCGGCATTGTCATTTACCTGCGCGCTCGCGAAGATGAATTGTACCGCCGTATTGCCAAAGACCGGAATCGCCCCCTTATTCAAACCAGAAACCCGCGCACGCGCCTGAACGAACTGCTCACCCTGCGCACCCCCCTTTACAATGAGGTTGCGCATTTAATCTTCGACACCGGCAGCATGCCTATTGCCCAAGCCGTGCAATCCTTGGTTCAACTTCTGCAAACCTACTCTCATGACCCCTGTTCAAGTTAATACACCCGGCGGGCGCTACCCAATTCACATCGGTGCAGGCCGGCTGCAAAAACTGCACGAAAGCGTGCCCGATAACGTCACCGCCATCGCCGTCGTTACCAACCCCACGGTGGGCTCGCTGTATTTAAAGGACGCGCGCGAATCGCTTGAGCGTACAGGCAAGCATATTATTGAAATTACCTTGCCCGACGGCGAAGCACACAAGAACTGGGAAACACTGCAACACATCTTCGACGCGCTGCTGGAAAACCGCTTCGACCGAAAATGTTTGCTGGTGGCACTGGGCGGCGGGGTGATCGGCGATATGGTGGGCTTTGCCGCCGCCTGCTATATGCGCGGCGTGCGTTTTCTTCAGGTGCCCACCACCCTGTTGGCCCAGGTAGACTCCTCGGTTGGCGGCAAAACCGGCATCAACCATCCGCTGGGCAAAAACATGATTGGCGCGTTCTACCAGCCGGTCGCCGTTGAAATCGACACCAACGTACTGCATACGCTGCCCGAACGGGAAATCGCGGCAGGGCTGGCCGAAGTCATCAAATACGGCCTTATTGCCGACGCCGCTTTCTTTTGTTGGTGCGAAAATCAGGTCAACGCGCTGAAGGCACTTGATGAAGAAAAAATTTCATATGCAATCCAACGCTCATGCGAATGCAAAGCCCACGTGGTGGGCGAAGACGAACGCGAATCCGGCTTGCGCGCCATTTTAAACTTTGGACACACTTTCGGTCATGCCATTGAAGCCGGCCTGGGCTATGGTGATTGGTTGCACGGAGAGGCGGTTGGCTGCGGGATGACTCAGGCAGCAGAACTGTCGGCCCATACCGTCGGGCTTGATACGGCATCGGTAAAGCGCATCCGCAACCTTATTCACGCCATCGGCTGCCCGATTACACCGCCCAATCTGGGAACAGAGCGATGGATCGAACTGATGCAGGTCGACAAAAAGACAGAAGGCGGGCAGATTCGCTTTGTGTTGCTGTCTGAAATCGGTAAAGCCGTTGTGCAGGCAGCCCCCATGAACGTGGTGCGCGATGTTTTGCACAAAACCGCCGTACCGGCCCTTTAGGAGACTGCATGTCGGGCTTGGCCCCCTACGCCGCCGCACCGGAACAATCACGCGGCCGCCGTCAC